>OCVV011288248.1_pt1 | contig 13470 bp, 4 predicted proteins | sample 1539721 | NCBI WGS metagenome assembly OCVV01 (sample SAMN02144230, study PRJEB22623) | gut metagenome | biome: sheep rumen | host: Ovis aries | place: New Zealand
GGGCGCGCTTCTGGACACGCCAAAATCCCCCAGCTTGAAGTTTCCCGACTCATTCACAAAGATATTCTCAGGCTTGACATCTCTGTGGATGATTCCTTTATTGTGACAGTCGCGAAGGCCCTGGGCGATGTCCATTCCCATTCTCACGATTGTCTTCTCGTCAAATGGATGCGTTTCCATGTACTCCAGCAGGCCGGTGAGCAGCTCCATTCGGATATAGAGGTCCCAGCCAATCTGGTTGGGTCTTTTGCGGATCGAATAGTCTTCATAAGAAACGATGTGCGAATTTCCTACAAATCGCTGCATAATGCGGATCTCATTCTGGATGCTGTCCACATAGTTTTCGTAGTATTCTTCGGTGTTTTGCCATGATACGCCTTGGAAACGGAGCCTTGCGATTTCGGCGTCGCTGTCTGGAACGCGGAGAACCTTCATCGCGGCCTTCTCGAGATTCCCTCTGACATTCCTCTGAATTTCGTACACGGCGCCAAAGGCTCCTCTTCCGAGCAGCCTCACGGCGAACCAGCCCGGCCACACGCCGTTCAGTTCCTGGTTTATGTAGTTGAGGTCGGAGTAGTTGTAGTACATGGTTTGCTCCTTGAGTCAGTGGACCTGTCCCCTTGACTCAGAATTCTCTCTATGTTTAGAATAACAGGAAGAACCAGCTCATCATAATCCTTTCTCTCGGCGCCACCAAAATGATACATGACGTACGTACCTTTATCTTTTATTTCAGCCAAAATAAACCATCCCCATGCAGCTTTATCTGTTAGGGGCTGGTAATATACCTGGACTTTACTAAGCTCTTCCCGCGTAAAGATTTGCGTGGCGTGCCTAATGAAGATATATTCTTTCCCTATCCTAAAAGAATTGTGAATTGCGTATTTATTTGTGCAGTCATCTAACATTTGCGCGCCTTTGAAATCAGCATTTGCCTTTTCCCACAAACCGGAACGGATACATTTGAAAATGTACCCCAGATATATAGCATGAGGCAGCGTAAAGAAGGGAGACATCAGTATGAAACATACCACGCCAATCACACCCTCATTGCTCAAACCATCCTGATGTATAACTATCAGAACAAATGCACCGATAACGGCAGAAAACAAAAGATAGCCTGAACCTGCTCCTTCAGCTCTCAGAAAACACTCCAGATCATCCTCTATATGTATTTCAAGCGATTTCTTCGATTTATAATCATCTTTCACAAATCGAATCACAACAACCATCGCGTCGAAAACTGTTATGATCGTCATAATTATAAGCAATATGATTTTTATGAATGTCATATTTGTTTTCTTTCTTAATGTGTTCTTTTCCTGTAGGTTAGTCAATAGACCTGTCCCAGATTCGTTAACGGTGACAGGCACCTTCCCCGGATTATAAACAGAAGCCGATTGCTACGCCGCCTTCACTATCGGTTAAATTGCCATACTCGGCAGAACCGTTGCCTTCGACACTATAGAAGCAATCGTATTTCAAACTGTTAGCAGTCCGTAACCACCACCAAGATATCACGCCGGCTCGCCGTTTCCTCCTGGCAGCATAACCTGGAAATGCCGTTAAATATTCCGGGCCAGTGTCCTCATGGTAGTCTTTTGCTCCATATACCTCCCTGTGTGATGGGATCCAAATCTTATCTAACGAAGAGATTGTCCCGCTGTCAGAACGTGAATAGGAGTATTTCTTTACTTCCTTTATATTCGAATGTACTGTATCCGGGAACATGGGAAGAATACTATCCTGAAGCCAGGCACGCATGTCTGATGCAGGCCAACCGCCAGAATTCGTATTCTTTTCATTCATAGCATGCTCTGAATTCAACAGGTTTCTTGCGATCCACGTCATATGGGCTTTCCCGCTACCGTCCGCCAGTTCGTCAGCGTCAAAAGCGACAAGCTCCATTTCTATCACGCCTTCTACCCCGAGATCAAGTTCCTTCGTATCTCCGATCTGGTATTTATTGATATATGTCCCGTCTTCTCCTGCGGCGATAATCTCCTCCCAGGAGTCGGAGATCGGTCCGGGATCACGTTCTTCTTCGGTTGCTGTATTCACAGAAAGTCCTTCATCTCTCCGCAAGTTAGACGCTGACAGAGCTGCCACAGCGATAATGCACAAGAGTATAACGCCAAGCACAGCTTTATTTACACCCGTCAGCCCTCTCTTTTGAGTCTGACTATCCGAAGACCTAGATGACTGCGGAGCAGCTGCCTGCCGTGGTGCAGTTGACTGGCCTGCTTCCGCCCGTGCGTGTTTCCTCTCCTGCACCCACTCATATGCAGATCCAGAAGCTGCCGCTCCACCAGAAATCTTTCTTTCATATCTCTCCTGCTGCCGCCCCTGTACAGGCGAAGCCGCAGCCGAACCTCTCGGAGGCTTTGTTTCCGGTTCCGGCCTTCTGTACTCCTGCCGCTCCTGTACAGGCACAGCCTGCCGCGGAGTACTCTGCGCTCTCCTCCCATACTCCGGCTCTGCACTCTTCTCCGGCATCTCCGTAAGCGCCAGTTCGTCAAAAAACTCCTTCGCAGTCCGGTACCGATCCGCGGGATTCATAGCACAGGCCTTCCTCACCACAGCATCCAGCCGGCTGTCTATCCGCTCTCTTCCAACGTATTTCCCGGTCAGGCTCGGAACAGGCGTCCCGTGCAGCCGGTGATAATTAGCGCTGTCGATATCCTGTGTCGAGTAGGCGCCACTATCAGGGAGAAACGCCATCCTTCCATTATTGAGAAGCTGGTACAATACAAGCCCGAGCGCGTAAATGTCCACTGTATTATTGTAGGACTGCCCGCGGAAGATCTCCGGCGCCATATAAGAGATCGTGCCAATACCGGTCATGGTCTTCGCCACATGCACAGTCTCCATCCTCTTCGACGCGCCAAAATCTCCCACCTTGTAATCTCCGAACCGATCCACAAACAGGTTCGCAGGCTTGATATCACGGTGGATAATGCCCCTTTTCTCACAGTACATCAAGGCCCTGCAGATGTCCTTACCCAGCTTCGTGATCTCCCTAATAGAGGACAGCGTTCCCTGTCCGTTCCTTCCCGGCAGGACTTCCTGAAGGCTCTTGAGCAGTTCCATCCGAACCAGGAGGGTGCTCGTCTGGCCAACCCTCCTGTAAGCAAAATCCTCAATGATGACAATATTCGGCGCCCCGCGGAGTGCCTCCATGATCTGTATCTCGCTCCGAAGCGCATCAGGGATATCGGGCTGATTTTCATCTCGGCTGTTTGACGGCAGGGCCGCCGTTGCCATCCAGTCATCCATCTGGATGACTTTGAGGGCAGAGTCCACCCTGATCCCGTAATTATCCCTGTAGATCTGGAATACATCACCGAAGGATCCTCCGCCCAGCCGCCTGGCGACATGCCATCCCGGCCACACTGACCTGAGTTCTTCCTCGATCAGTCTGCTTCTGATATCGTTACTATCCATAATCCGCATCCGTCCTGCAGAATCCAAAACCGCTATATCAGCAGGGGCCTTTTGAATTAGCCCTCACCAATACGGCTGTCCTTACTACTGTTGTCATAACCATTTATCATTATATCATTTTCCTCAGCTTACATATATCTGACAACAAAAAACGGCGGGAGCATCTTGTTCCCGCCAAAATACCGATATTACTCTGTTCACGGTGACATGCACCTGTTCTATTCCTTCTCGAACTCCTCTATAGGGAGTTCTTTGCCATAATCATGTTTATAATATTCATCCCAAGCCAATACCCTACCGCTTTCCCTAATCGCTCCTATATCCTTACCTATACGATAGCGTGCCGCAAAAATCCTTATTATCCTTGTCCCATTGCCATTTTTTCGCTGACCCAGTTAATAATTATCGCTCAACAGGAAGTCCGTTATGCTCATGGTTTGGATTCCTTCGTAATTGCCTCCAGCGAATTCATCCATTCGAATAACATATTTCGGATAATTATCGCGGATCTGCAAAAGCCTTTCATATTCACGTCGCGCGGTTTCTTTGCTGTTAATCTCGTACGTCACCTGGATGTAAATCTTACCCTCTGGTTTAGATGCCACAAAGTCAACCTCAGCAGCATCCAGCTTTCCAACCCCAACTTCGTAGCCCCTTGCCCGAAGTTCAAGATAGATGATATTCTCCATCAGTGCTGATATGCTGTTTGGATCGTAACCCAGCACAGCATGACGCAATCCCGGATCTGCAAGATAGAATTTCTCCTGTGTTTTCAGGTATTCCTTTCCTTTGATGTCATAGCGTGAACAACGGTGCAAAATATACGCCTTTTCCAGTTTCTCCAAATAGCTGTACACCGTTTCAATATCCATCTTCCTGCCTTGACTTTTGATATACTTTGACAGCGTATTTGCGGAAAACGTCTGACCTACATTATCAAAGGTGTATTTTACAATCCTCTCCAACTGATCAACTCTTCGTATCTCATTCCGTTTCACAATATCTGTAAAGATTGTGGAGTTGTAGATATCACGAATAATGGTATAAGCTTCATCCTGTGTATAGTCGACCAGATGAATCGCCGGGAAACCGCCGAACCGCAGGAATCTGGCAAATTCTGTCTTTACGTCAGCCATTTCTGTATAGCTTTTTCTGAACAGCAAGTACTCTGAGAAGCGCAATGGGTAAATCTGGAATGCTACGTAGCGACCGGTCAGATACGTCGAGATTTCAGATGACATCATCCGGGAATTTGATCCAGTCACATAGATGTCTACATCATAATCCGTCATCATGGAATTGACCACCTTTTCCCATGACTCTATTTCCTGAACCTCATCAAGAAACAAGTAGGTTTTCCCTCCCACATACAAATGCGCCTGCAGCTCTTTATACAGTTCTTTTGATGTTTTGATATCCTCATACTCAAGGGAATCAAGTCTGTAGAATAATATCTGCTTTTCCTTTATACCACGATGCGTAAGTTCTTCCCGAAGCATCCGAAGGATTGTGGATTTTCCACTTCGTCTAACTCCCGTAAGGACCTTTATAACCGGCTTATCGACAAATGGCAGGATCTTATCCATATACAGTTTTCTGTAAATCATCGTATCTCACCATCCTTTCCATAAAAATCGTAACCGATTTTTAGTTGTATTTCAACATGTTTTTCTGGTTATAACCATAAAAACTCATTGAAATCGCACAGTTTTTAAGCATGTATTCGAAGTTGAGTCACGGGTTCACTGACTCACTTCCGGCTCAAACACTGTTCACGGTGACAGGCACCAACGTCTTTTTATGATCGTCGAACAGATGGCCCTGCAAAAAGAAAACCGCCCGGAGGGGATTCCCTCCGGGCGGCCGGATCAAATACGATGCATCACGGAATGATCTGCGTTTTACCGCAATTACTTACTGATCTTCACCTTCTTGCTTGCACTCCACATGGAGTAGGAATAGGCACTGCCGGTCTTCTTGTAAGCGCGGATGCGTACGAAGTATGTCTTGCCCTTCGTAAGCGATCCAATGGTCTTTGTAACAATGCTGTTCTTGGTCACGCTCACGCTCTTAGCACCGCTGAAATTGCTCTTAAGTGCATACTGGATCTGATACCCTGCAGCCTTCGCATTCTTGCCCCATTTGACAGTCATCTTCTTGGAGGCGCTGTTCTTAAGGGAAGTGATCGCAGGCTTATTGAGCTTGATGTACGCCAGTGTCTTGTAGACAGGGCTGATTCCGGTTGCTGCCTTCGCGACGATCTTGTACGTGTACTTAGTGCCATTGGTATTGGCCGCTGTATCGGTGAAGGCTGCCACATTGCCGACTGTCTTGATCTTCTTGTTGTTGCGATAGATGAAATAGTTTGTTGCTCCGGGAACTTTAACCCAAGTCAGTTTTAAGCCCTTCGCTGCCGATGCTGCCGTAAGTTTGGTCGTTGCACCGGGAAGAACTGTGATCTTAGCCTTAACACTCGAAGAAGCCACATGGTTCCGGTCGCCACTCGCCATAATTGTAATCGTGGTCGTGCCGGCCTTTACGCCTTTGACCTTAACGTTTTTGCCCGAAACAGTTACAGTCGCAATCTTTTTATCGGCAGATGTTGCCGTCAGTGTACCGTATGCGCCCTTCACTTCAAAGGTTGAAGTTTTGCCGCCTGTGACCTTACCCACCTTGATGGTAGGCTTCTGCGCGATCTTATTGATCGTAAAGGTAATTTTTCGAGTACCTGTCAGGGTCTTGCCAGTGCCCTTGACAACCACCGCTGCTCCGGTGCCTGCACCAACGTTATCCTTGTACGAGATCGTGTAATCCTTATCCGCGCCTTCCGCAAGCGTCTGTCCGTTCCATGTGACTGTAACCGCAGGCGTATTAGCTTTGCCGCTGTAGTCATATGTTGTCTTGCTCAGTTTGATCTGTGCTTCTGCGATTGAGGTCTCGCCATTATTGATGACAAAATATGCATTTGCCTCATTGCCATATCTATCCTCGACAGTGCACTTATATGTTCCGCTCTGCGTTACCTTCAGGTTGTAAGAAGCGCTGTAGGAAATCATTCTGCCCTGCGGATCAAGCCACTCATAGCTGAGATCTTCTGTGTCAGCTGCATTTACATTTACTACCAGCGGAACAATGTCGCCATTGGCTGCATTGATTGTAACACTGTTCTGTCCTTCCTCTGCGTCGACAGGAGAAATTGTGAGCTGATTATCCGTATTAATGTAGTAGTGGATCTCCGCCTTGTTGCCATTTGCGTATGTGACCTTGCATTCTGCATATCTAGCCTCACCGCCAACTATCGTCACGGAATTGGTGTTTCCACCATAGTAATCATAACCATCATTATCCAGTATCGTCCACTCATAGCTGATGTCGTCCGTACTGCTGCGTCCTGCCTGAGTAGTCAGTGTCGTCTCTTCTCCGATTGTTGCAGGAACATGGATCTCATACAGGTTGTCACCAACAAGGGTAGGGGTGCCGTGGTTGGTGGTAAATGTCAGTCCATCTACATTTACATAGAAGTAGCAAAGTGCCTGATTGTCATACTGGTCCGTGACAGTGCACAGATAGCGCGCCGACTGAGCAGGTGTGACAGTCAGCGTGTTTGTCGTACTGTCTGCACCCTGTTCAAGAGGCCACCAGCCGCTGTCATTGAGCGGTCCCATTGTCCACTTGTAAGTAAGATTTGCACCGACTGCTGCATTCGTGTTAACTGTGAGAGTAGTGGGCACGTTAACCTCAGCATTGACCGACGCACGATTATTGTAGGTGCCATCAGCCATAATGCTTGCGCCTTCCGGATAAGCACTCAGTTCGCTCACGTGGATGCGGAAGGTGATCAGCTTTTCTCCGCCCTTTCCATCTTCTGCATAGCATCTGTATACAGTCGATTTCTGTGCCACAACAGAAAGGCTCTCGCCATGTGCATTGATCCTGTCATAATCCGACTCAAATTCACCCCAGCTCGTCGCATAGTTGACAGCCTGCTCCCAGTCATAGGTCACTGTATCGGAGTCCGCTACAGCAATGACATGCAGATTCAGTCTTTCTCCGAGGCTCGGATACAGGTCTACTGTCTCAGGATACTCGCCGTTCGCATCAGGCTCTGTATTCTCCGCATAGGCTGTGAAAGTCGACTGCGGCAGGAGGTTGAATGTTATGTATTTGTAATTACTATATTTATCACATACATAGCATTCATAATGTCTTTCAGTCTCACCAAACTCCGCTGTGATCGTTCTGGTGTTATCGGGCACATCTATGTAATCCCAATTGTAATCCTCCCAGCTAGTAATCAGACCTTCCTCATCCAGTGCTTCAACGACAAGATTCAGATTAATCTTCTCTCCGGGTTTGCCAAAATAGTACCCTGAGCTGGATCCTTCAAACCCTTCCGGATAAGCATCGAACTGATTATCTATATAGATTGTAATATTTTTTGAATTGCGGTTGCCAAATTTGTCTCTAATGCTGCATTCTACTTCAAAGCGTCTTGTGACATCATCAATCACAATAGATTGTGACGATCCACTTACATCATCATCATCCCAGCTATCCCAGCTATACTCCACTCCGTCTGTCACGTCAGCCGTGACTTCCGCTGTAAGAGTTACGGATCCTCCGGCCGGAACATATACACTTTCGTTCTTGACCTTCTCCCCGTTTGCCTTAATTGTCAGTTTCAGGTTATTCTCAACCTCTACATAGAAAGAAACCTCAGCCGAATTCCCGTATCGATCCTTGACATAACACCGGTAATCGCTATTTCTATCTACCTGATCAATGACAAGTGTATTTGTATGATTATCTTCGAAATCATCCCACTCATACTGCAGCTGCGACATATCATCCGCCTCTGCAACGACCTTGAGTGTGCAGCCCTGTCCCGGTCTCACTTTAATTGATTTATAAGTATCATATCTTCTTCCGCCCTCATAATAGGCGAACAGATGGTTTTCAACACCTACGTCAAAAATGACATATTCCTGATTTCCGTAGTAGTCTGTTACCTGACACTTAAATCTCTTCGCTTTAGTAATTCCGGGTGTAGTATATTTTGCCGCTGAAGCCCCGCTGATCAGTCTGAAATCATCCTCAGAATTATCATTTTTTTCATACCATGCATATTTCAGGCCTGTCGTATTATTGGCAGTAGCTGTTACCTCAAGTACTGCCGTATCTCCCGCATTGGCAACTTTTTTCTCGCTCCCGCCTTTCGCATCGACCCAGAGATCGTTTTCAATGAACACATGGAACTCTGCAGATTTCGTAACACCGTCTTTTGTCACGTCACAGCGGAACGTTCCGGCCTTGTTCTTTGCCGTATAACTGTCAGATGTTGCTCCGGTAATCTTTGTGCCATTTCTATACCACTGGTAGCTTAGTCCACTATAATCATCAGTCTCAACGTTTACTGCTAATGTACAAGACTCACCCGGATCAAGCCAGAACCTATCGTCAGCCGCATATACATTGAAATAGTTCAGTTTGAGATGATAAATCAGTTCAACTGTAGTACCATACTGATCCCTGACTATGCAGGTATAAATATCTGCGTCATAAGGATCATCTACAGTAATTGTATCTGTACCGCCAATGTATCCGCCGTCAGAATACCAACTGTATGTGATTTCACCGGAATCCGCGGTTGCGCCGGCCTTGAGCGTTACACTTTCACCCTCATTAAATCTGATTGTTGTCTCTGTGAGAGAGTGATCGTCGGGATCAGCATCATTGATGATATACGCTTCAAAATTGTTGGATATCTGAATATCAAAGCATATTTTGACACTGTTGCCATAGCCGTCATACACTGCACATTTATAGTATGCATGTTCAGTGACATTGCTTACATCGTATGTGGTGCTATTATAGGAATTGCCATATTCATCAAACAGCTCTTCGTCCCATCCTTCATCATTCTGCTTATACCAGCCGTAACTGAATTGACTCGTATCATCAGCATAGATGTAGTCAAGATAGTCACCGGCATTCAGCGTTACAGATCCGCCCTCTCCGACAGAAATAGTGGCTGCGTTTATATCTGAATTGGGCTCGAAATGGTTGAGACGGACGTAGTACGTCTTTATCTGGGATTCTCCTCCGCAGCTGACCGTACACTCGATCGTTGTAGAACAGTCCGGTGTAAACTCGTAATGGTCCTCCGTGCTTACTGTTTCACCATAAACGGTCCAGACATATGTGGGATCATCGTCTGTATACGTGACTACATGTGGAGACAGATATACAGAGTCTGTAACCGGGCACGTAACATCCACTGTTTCCTCAAGACCGTCAGCGATCGTAAATGTCGAGCTCTGATCTTTTTCCAGATAGACAGTAAACTCCGCACTTTCAAGGGAATACTGTCGAGTCTCGAAATAATATGTCGTTCCTCCTTCGAGGTAAGCAATCAGACAGAAGTTAGAGTCCGTTTCACGATCATCACTATGATTTATTTCATTTTCATCTTCATCATAAAGTGTGACATATGTATCGTACCCAGATTCTGAATAGAATTTGTAATCACCACTTTCTTCAGGTATAAAGCGGAAATAGTGATAAGGACTATTATCTGTTACCGAAACATATCTGGAATCTCCGACATATATATCCTCAGCTGAGCCAAAATCTCCCTGCTGCGCAACCTTGGCAGGTTTTTCTGTTTTGACTTCTTCCTTATCTTCGACGTCCTTCTGATCCTCAGTGGTCTGATCCACTGCACTGGGATCTTCCGCTGCAATCTCGCTGTCCGCTGATGTAGACCCCTCCGTTGCACCAATAGTGCTGTCCTCATCCTCTACGGGTGTAGTGGCAGCGTCGCCTGATACTTCCTTATTATCCTCTCCGTCATCAGAAGGAGCAGGATTCTCGGGCTCTGTGCCCTGCGGTTCTGTGCCGGGCTCTTCGCCTGTCGGCGTTTCCGGTGTGATTTCGGGAGCGGGCTCCGGGTCCACTGTCTCCTCTGCTTCAGGCTCTGTTTCTACAGTTGCCGCTGCTGTCTCTGATGCACCTGCGTTTTCTGCGGCCAGAGTCGGCATGCTCATAGGCATGCATGCTGAAACCGTCATGATTGCGGACATCAGAATCGCTGTGATCTGTTTCCTTTTCATAATTGCCTCCCTTTTATTATTTGTTCACCATGAACATTGATAACTATATGCAGTGTATCGATAAGCAATACTACAATATCTAGTTTATCATCTCTGACCGGAATTTCAGATTTTTGTTATTATCACGTAGCGCTCTGGTCAATTTTTAGCACAATGCTCCTCAAAAAGAAAACCGCCCGGAGGGAATCCCTCCGGGCGGCCGGATCAAGTAAGATGCATCACGGAATGATCTGCGTTTTACCGCAATTACTTACTGATCTTCACCTTCTTACTTGCACTCCACATGGAGTAGGAATAGGCACTGCCGATCTTCTTGTACGCGCGGATGCGTACGAAGTATGTCTTGCCCTTCGTAAGCGATCCAATGGTCTTTGTGACTATGCTGTTCTTGGTCACGCTCACGCTCTTGGCGCCGCTGAAGTTGCTCTTAAGCGCATACTGGATCTGGTAGCCCTGGGCCTTCGCGTTTTTGCCCCACTTAAGCGTCATTTTCCTGGATGCACTGTTCTTGAGGGAACTAATCGCAGGTTTGTTGAGCTTGAAGTAAGCAAGCGTCTTGTTGACTGGGCTGGTGCCTGTCGCTGCCTTTGCGACGATCTTGTAGGTATACTTGGTTCCGTTTGTGTTGGCTGCACTATCCGTGTATGTCGCCACGTTGCCAACTGTCGTGATCTTCTTATTGTTGCGATAGATGAAGTAACCCGTTGCACCGGGCACCTTGACCCATGTCAGCTTCAGACCCTTTGCGGCCGATGCAATCGTGAGTTTGCTCGTAGCACCGGGAAGAACTGTTATGTTTGCAGTAATTGTAGATTCTGCATGGTTCCGGTCACCCGCTGCTATGACTTTCAGTATCGTCGTGCCGGCTTTTACGCCTGTTACCTTGACTGTATTGCCCGATACAGATGCTTTCGCAATCGCAGTATTTCCAGTCTTCACAGTCAATGCGCCTAACGCACCAGATACAGTGAAGGAGGCTGTCTTGCCGCCTGTGATCTTGCTCACCTTGATGGTTACACTCTGCGCAGCCTTATGAATCACAAACGGGATTTCCACAACGCCTGTTGCAGTCTCGCCGTCTCCGGTGATCACCACCTTGGGCGCATTCTCTGCAATCACGCTTCCGCTCGTACCGGCCGCCGCGCCACTGGCTCCTGTCGCCGCGGCACTCGCACCAGCAGCCGCGCCACTAGCTCCTGCAGATGCTCCAGCATCACTCTCATCGTCCATGCCAGGCTCCCAAGCGTCGATATTGTTCACATATTCGACCGTGAATCCTTCATGAATTACATTTCCGTCAACCGTGACGGTAACACCGGGTTTCTTGGCATTTCCGTCATAGGTGAACTCTTCCGGATTCAGCGTAATCACCGCCTGATGCAGGTCGATCAACGTACGGTCGATGACTGTCACATTGACATTGATCTCTGCAGGTTCATAGTTATCGTTTCCGGCTGCCGCCACTGTAATGGCAGTCTCGCCGGCGCCGATACCGGTAACCGTTCCATCCGGAGCAACTGTTGCAATTGACTCGTTCTGGCTCGTGTAAGTGACAGCGGACTGCGCGCCGGTCACTTCGATCTTAGCACTGTCACCCTGCTTTATGCGCAGGTCGTTCGCACGCAGCACCTGCTGTGCCTTCAGGATCCAGTAGTTCTCTGTCACAGATCCGTCGTAGTTTCCTTTACCCGTAACTGTCACAGAATACGCATCGGCATTCGTGCTCTCCCCGCTGCATGTGACTACATAATCCTCGTCGGCTGTAAGCGGAACACCGTTGCAAACGACAGTAATGACAGGTTTCTGCTCGCTTCCATTATAAGTAAACGCAGTATCAGACAGGCTGACCGCAACTTTGGAAGCATCAGACAGGCTGATCGGCTCAACTGTGACTGTGAATGTAGTCACTGCAAGCTCATAGTTGTTATCTTCTGCAGCTGTCACAGTGATCGTCGTCGAGCCTGCGCCCGTGCCGGTCACAGTTCCGTCTGCAGTAACAGTTGCTACGTCTGTGTTTTGGCTCTCATACGTGACAGAGGTTGCAGCACCCGTGACGACAGCCTGCGCTGTTTCGCTAAATACGATGCTCACATCCTGTGCACTGATCGTCTGCGCTGCCTTCTTGATCGTATAGCTCTTCGTGACGCTTCCGGTGTAATTGCCAATTCCTTTGATCGTCACAGTCTTGTCGCCGGCGTTCGTACTCTCACCAAACTCCACAGTGTAGTCTCTGTCAACGGCAAGCGTCTTGCCGCCGGACACAACTGTAAGGCCGGGTTTCTGCTCCTCGCCGTTGTAAGTGAATTCTGTTGCCGCAAGTGCAACGTCTTCATCCTTCAGGCTGATCGGCGTCACAGTGACCTGAATCGTAGTGGCGGCCTCCTCGTAATTGGTGCTGCCATTTGCGGTTACAGTGACCGCAGCCGTTCCAACGTTCTTGCCGGTTACCGTTCCGTCTGCTGCAACTGTTGCCACAGAGGTGTTTCCGCTTGCAAAGGAAACGGCTGTCACAGCGCCTGTCACATTGATCGCCGCAGTTCTGCCGACCTCAACGCTCACATCCTGCGCGCTGATGGTCTGCGATGCTTTCAGAATCTCAAATGTCTTCTGGATCGTGCCGCTATAAAGCTCGCGTCCTCTTACTACCACTTGCGCCGTTCCGGCATTGACATTGTTCTTGTATTCGACCGTATAGTCGGTGTCCTGCACCAGTTCCGCGCCGTCATAAGTGACTGTGACCTGCGGTGTTTTGGCAGTGCCGTCGTACACATAGGAGTCTTCAGAAAGTGTGATCTGCGCCTCCGAGATGGAGATGACGTCATCGCCGGTCAAAATATGGAAATAGGCAGTCTCCACATTGTCATAAGCGTCTGTGACTTCACACCTGTATGTGGTATCTGCGGTTACGTGAACC
>OCVV011223107.1_pt1 | contig 13469 bp, 13 predicted proteins | sample 1539721 | NCBI WGS metagenome assembly OCVV01 (sample SAMN02144230, study PRJEB22623) | gut metagenome | biome: sheep rumen | host: Ovis aries | place: New Zealand
CATCAAGGTGCTTATCAACACCGTTGATCGCCTGCTCGGCCGAAAGGAAGGCGAGGATATGGACCTCATCACCTACGTGACAGACCGTGCTGGCCACGATCTCCGCTATGCCATCGATTCCACCAAACTCCAGAAAGAACTGGGCTGGGAACCTTCGCTTCAGTTCGAGGAAGGCATCGAGAAGACCGTGCGCTGGTATTTGAATAATGAAGAATGGTTGAATAACGTAACTTCTGGTGAATACCAGAAATACTATAACGATCAATATCAGAGGTTATGAATTATCCCAAATACCTCCTTCATCGACTTATGGGTGTGGACATCATCAAGGTGTTCTCTCTAAATGCCGTTGCTACACTAGTGCGTATGTTGACTGGCATGATAAGTGTTAAGGTGGTTGCTGTGATTATTGGTCCTGCTGGAATCGCATTACTTGGCCAACTTAATAACTTTAATTCTATCCTGTTAGGTATGGCTAATGGCGGAATAGGTTCTGGGGTTACAAAGTACGTTGCAGAATATAAGGATGATGATAATTATATCAAGAAACTCCTTTCCAATGCTTTTCGTATAACAGTAACTTGCTCTTTGATTATTTCATTGGTTATGATATTGGGTTGTGTCCAGATAAGCCGATGGATATTGATGAGTGAAGAATATTTCTATGTATTTATAGTATTTGGTATTACTATAATCCTTTATACTCTTAATAGCCTTTTAATAACGATACTTAATGGTTATAAGCATTTTAAAAAGTATGTTAAGGTTAATATTCTTGGTACAATCTTAGGGCTATTATATTCTATAGCACTAGTTACTTCTTTTGGGTTGTCTGGAGCATTGATTAATGCAGTTACATTTCAAAGTGTTATATTCTTTATTACTTTGTATATGTGTCGTAAAGAACATTGGCTTAAATTGGAATACTTCCGAGAGAGGTTTGATAGAACAATTACCCAAAAGTATCTTGGGTATTCAGCTATGACATTTATAGCACTTGCTTTGCTACCTGTAAGTCAGATGATATTGAGAGGATACGTTATTTCAGAGATTTCGGCTTCTGAAGCTGGTATTTGGGAAGGTATGAATCGTATTTCTCAGATGTATTTAGGCGTGATTACTACCGCTTTTAGCATATATTACCTCCCAAGGTTATCAGAAATAAGTGATAATCGAGAATTACATAAAGAGATCCTTCGCTGCTATAAATTCATTGTTCCGATGTTGCTATTAATGATTGCAGCAATTTTTATACTTCGACATTTTATTCTTTGGTTATTATTTACCCCTGCCTTTTATCCTATGGAAGATTTATTCTTATGGCAACTACTGGGTGACTTGTTCAAGATATGCAGTTGGCTGCTATCTTTTATTATGGTGGCTAAGGCAAAGACAAAAATGTTTATTTCAACAGAAATTTTTTTTGATATTATGTATTTGATGTTTTGTTTCGCTTTAATTAGATGGAATGGAATAGTTGGATTAACTCAAGGATACCTCTGCACTTATGTAGTCTATATGCTATGTATGACATACCTGTTTCGCAATGTATTATTTGTAAAATCGTAATGGAAGAACCATATTTAATAAAACTTCCTAAATTCCTTGATGCCAGAGGCAATCTGTCAGTCATAGAGGAGATGAAGGAAATTCCTTTCAATATAGAAAGGACTTATTGGATCTATGACGTTCCTGGTGGGGAGCATCGTGGAGGGCATGCTTATAAAGAGAATAATGAGTTCATCGTAGCTATGTCAGGTAGTTTTGACGTACATCTGGACGATGGTAAGGAGAAGAAGATATTTCATCTAAATCGATCATATTATGGGCTATATGTCCCCAAAGGACTGTGGCGAGAAATGGATAATTTCTCAACTAATTCTCTTGCTCTTGTTCTATCCTCGACTAAATATGATATTAATGATTATATACGCGACTACGAAGAATTTAAGCGCTACAAGGATGAAAACAAGTAAGGTTTACGATTGTACTATCATAGAACTGAACAAGCATCATGCTCCTCAGGGCAATATCTCTGTTGTAGAGAACAATAAAGATGTGCCTTTTGAGGTGAAACGTATTTATTACCTATATGATGTCCCAGGCGGTGAATCACGTGGGGCTCATGCTCATAAGGATTTGTCTCAGTTGATAGTTGCTGCCAGTGGCAGTTTTACCGTAACTCTAGATGATGGAGAGGTGAAGCGTACATTCCTTTTGAATAGGCCTTATCAGGGCTTATATGTTGTACCTGGCATATGGCGCACACTGGATGATTTCTCATCTGGTAGTGTTTGCATGGTGTTGGCATCTCATGGATACGACAAAGATGATTATATCCGTGATTATGATGAATTTTTAGAATACAAGAGAAAATGAGGATTTGCATTGGAGGAAAGAATAATATAGCAGTTGATATATGTAGCCATGTCTTAGAGAACTATCCAGATGTGGATCTATATGTTATTCCAAACAAAACAGACACGGGTGTCGATGGATCACAGCGCTCATTAAAGAAATATGCGGAGAACAATAATGTTCCTATAGTTTCTCTTTCTGATATTTATTCGTGGGAAGATTTAGTTTTCCTGTCATTGGAGTTTGATAGAATTATTCGACCAGAGAGCTTCAAGAGTAGAGAGTTGTTCAATATTCATTTTTCTCTTCTCCCAAAGTATAAAGGATGTCATACGGCAGCTATGCCTATTCTAAATGGTGATGAGATAGGTGGTGTGACTTTTCATCTAATGGAGAAAGGAATAGATACTGGTGATATTATCGACCAAGAGAAAGTCCTAATAGCCTCCGATGAAACATGTAGGAGTCTCTATTACAAATACCTTCGATTAGGATGTGCTGTGGTAAAGAGAAATCTTGGTGATATAATAGAAAGGGCCTATAAGGCTCTTCCTCAGTCTGCTGATAATTCAACTTATTATTCTCGGAGTGATATTGATTATGAAAATATTCAGATTGATTATAACCGAACAGCATCTCAAGTAGAACGCCAATTTAGGGCATACACTTTTAGAGATTTTCAGCTACCCCAATTCAATGGTATGCCTATCTCTTATGTTGAAATGACTAAACTGAAAAGTACAGAAAAACCAGGCTCTGTAGTTGAAAATGATAGTGATAATATTAGGATATCCACAATCGATTATGATGTGATATTACATAGAGATAGGCTTTCTGATTATATGTCGATAGTAGAAAATGGCGATTTGGAACAGCTTAAATCGATTGCAGATATCAGGCGTTATATTTCTGAGCAAGAACCAATACACGGTTGGACATTGCTTATGATAGCCGCTTATCATAACAATCTGGAAGTGGCAGAATACTTAATTCGTATGGGGAGCGACATTAATGCTCAGAATTATAAAGGTACAACAGTTATCATGTATGCAAAAGATGGCATGTTTCAAACAGGTGATGATAGACTTTTCAACCTTCTGCTTACAAAAGGAGCTAATCCTTATATAAAAGATTATTCTGGTAAGAATTTGTTCCATTATATAGACAATGCTGTAAAATATAAGATGATAATGAATGTTCCGTTCAATTCTTGTGACGATAATAAGTCACTTGTGATGGGGGGGGTAAAAATAGAGTAGATTCTTTTGCCCTTTCCTATTTGTATAACTAAAATAGAAAGGGCAAATATGAGTAAAATTTTAATTGCGGGGTGTGGAGGAGCGCCTTCTGAAGGCGTTGTAAAGTCACTTTTGGCAGCAAATGATGGTGAAGATATTATCGGAATGGGCAGTGAGCCCACAGACTTGATTCTTTCAAAAGCACAAAGGAAATATGTGGTGCCTTACTCCAATACTCCAGAATACAAAGGAAAGCTATTTCAGATATTTGAGAAAGAGAAGCCTGATATGCTACACGCTCAAAACGATTTGGAGATTTATGCCATTTCTAAAATACGTGAAGATATACAACAGGCTGGTGTGAAACTTTTTATGCCTAGTCATGAGACGATAGATACATGCGTCAACAAATATAAGTCTTACAACAAATGGGTGAAGGCAGGAGTGAAAGTGCCTCGTAATATCTTTATTAATAATGAAGATGATTTGAAACGTTCTTTTTCTGAACTATCAAATCAGGAAGGCATGATATGGCTTCGGTCTGGCGATATCGCAGGTGGAGGTCGTGGTGCACTTCCTACAAACGACTATGAATTTGCAAAGCGCTGGATAGATCGATATAAAGGATGGGGTAACTTTATGGCAGCAGAAATGCTGACGAAAGATACAGTGACATTCCTTTCCATATGGTATCATGGCGAACTTGTTGTTGGTCAGACTCGTATCCGTAAAGGCTGGGAACACGGGAATAGAACGTTATCAGGTGTTACCGGTGTGACGAAAGTCGGGCAGACTTTTTCTGATGATAGGGTAACGGAAATTGCGCTTAATGCAGTAAAGGCTGTCGATAATTGCCCTAATGGTATTTTTGGTGTTGATATGGCTTATGATAATAATGGAGTGCCTAACCCAACGGAGATAAATATTTCCAGATTTTTTACTACGGTGTTCTTCTTTACAACAGCAGGTCTGAATATGCCTAAAATATATAAGGATATATGCCTTTATGAGAAGTTCCCCTCATTAGAAAAGAGAATAAACCCACTGCCTGATGGGCTGATGTGGATGAGAGGTATGGATACACCTCCTCGCTTAGTTACAGATGATATGATGCGTCAGGAACTAATCTTAAACTACTAAAGTTGTATGAGAATACTGGTAACAGGTAGTTCTGGGTTTGTTGGGCAGGCATTGTTAAAGCATATTGAAAGCGAAAACAATGCAAATGAGATTTCTTTGCTTTCATCTAAACCTAATGATAATTATCGGACGCATGTCTATTGTCAAAAGGATGATAATTATGATATTAAAGTCTCTGATGAATATGACGTTTTGGTACACATAGGTGCGTGGACTCCTAAATCTGCAAAAGATTTTCAAGATACTGATAAGGGCTTTGGTAACATCCAGTTTACAAAGACTTTGATTGAATCATTGCCTAGTTTGAAGCGAATTGTTTTCATAAGTACAATCGATGTTTATGCATCTTCAACCGGTGTAATTAGCGAAGAATCGTTGGTTAAACCGATCTCTATATATGGCTATTCCAAACTGTACTGTGAGGAAATGGTAAAGGCGTGGGCAGAGCAAAATGGTGTTGAGTGTTGTATTCTTAGATTAGGACATATTTATGGAGTTGGAGAGGTAGCATATAAGAAACTGATTCCTATGCTGATACAGCAGGCTCTAAAGAATGAAACCATCAACATCTTCTCTGCAGGCAATGAACTTAGAAGTTTCTTGAATATAGACGATTGTGCTTCTGTAATATGGCAAGCTGCATTGGGAGATATGCAAGGATTATATAATGTCGTGTCTGGTCATGCTGTCAGCGTTAAGGACATTGCATATATGATAAAAAAACAAACCCAATCAGGAAGTGATATTGTTATTCAGAATCTACCAATAGAAACGCGTGATATGGTGTTTGATAATTCCTTGTTGAAGGATACTTTCACAATAGAGGAAAAAACTTTGGAAAACGGGCTAAAAGAGGAAATAGAGTATTTTAAGCAGTTGACAGCATGAACATATTCTTTGATTTGGATGGCACGCTTTGGGATTCTCAAGACAGGCTTTATAATCTCTTTTGTAATCTGACCCGGGATAATTCGTTATCAAAAGAAGAATACTGGTCATTAAAGCGCTCAAAAATCTCTAATGAAGAAATCCTGAGAAACCACTTTGGATATGCAGAGGACAAAGTGAGTGAGTTTTCTGCCCGATGGCTGAGGATGATTGAAATCCCAGAATATCTCGCATTGGATAAACTATTTCCGTTCACGATAGATATTCTTAATGAAATAAAGCGTAAAGGTTTTGATATCTATTATGTAACACTACGCCAATATGCAGATAGAGTGCTACAAGAAATCTCAAACAAAGGGATTGAATCATACTGTAAACGATGCCTGGTTAGTGAAGCGAAAACAACCAAAGAATCGTTGGTGAAAGATGCAGGTATAACTCTTTCGAAAAATGATATCTTCGTAGGAGATACAGGAATCGATGTTATGACTGGAAAGGCCTTAGGATTGAGGACTGTAGCCGTGTTAAGTGGTTTTAGGAACAGGGAGATATTGGAAGGATATACCCCTGATATTATTATAAATGACATTTCAGAATTAAAAACGATTATATAAAATATGAATATACCATTTTTATCTTTAAAAGATGTTACAGCTTTGCATGGTGCAGAAATAAATGAAGCTATAGCAAGAGTTGTTAATGGAGGGTGGTACCTTCAAGGAAAGGAGAACGAGAAGTTCGAACAGCATTATGCAGAGTTTATCGGAACGAAATACTGTGTGGGTTGTGCAAACGGCTTGGATGCGCTCATTTGGATATTCCGAGCCTATATAGAATTGGGCGTGATGCAGCCTGGTGATGAGGTGATTGTACCTGCAAACACCTACATTGCCACCATTCTTGCTATTACAGAAAATGGTTTAAAGCCTGTTCTTGTTGAGCCGAAGCTTAACACTTTGGAGATTGATGATGACCTCATTGAGGATGCCATTACTCCTAAGACAAAGGCTATAACTATTGTGCATCTGTATGGGCGAAATGCTTATACAGATAAGATTGGAGCATTGTGCAAGAAGTACAATTTGAAACTCGTTGAGGATAATGCTCAAGCCCATGGTTGCAAGCACATTGATGGACGTGTTACCGGTAGCATTGGTGATGCAGCTGGTCATAGCTTTTATCCAGGTAAGAATTTGGGGGCTTTAGGTGATGGAGGTGCTATTACGACCAATGATTCAGAGCTGGCCGCTACTGTTCGAGCGTTGGCTAACTATGGCTCTCAAAAGAAATATGTATTTAAATATGCTGGACGCAACAGTCGTTTGGATGAGATTCAAGCAGCGGTACTGGATGTTAAGTTGAAGTATCTTGTTAAGGATAACATGCACCGTAAGGAGGTGGCCCATTTTTACTATGAGAATATCAACAATTCTCTGATTAAACTGCCCGATTTGCTCTCTGATGAGCAGAATGCATATCATCTGTTCCCAATCTTGGTTGCAGAAGGTAAGCGCGATGCATTGCATGACTATTTGGAGCAGAATGGAGTGGGAACGGTATGTCATTATCCAATTGCGCCACATAAGCAGGAATGCTATGCAAAGGCCGATTGGAATACACCTCAATTGAGTCTACCTATCACTGAAAGATTGGCTGATGAAGAATTGAGCTTGCCAATAGGTCCAACGATTACAAAGGATGATGTATCTAAGGTCGTGGAATTGTTGAACTTATATAAATGATGTCATCAAATAGAACCTCTCAACTGCTTGTTTCGGTGGTTGTAATGTCGTATAATTCGGCGCATACGATTGTAGAGACCCTGGATAGTATTAAGGCGCAGACTTATCAGAATTTGGAACTAATCATTTCGGACGATTGTTCTCCTGACAAGTCAACCATTGATGTTATTCAAAAGTGGCTCGAACATAATGGATCAAGGTTTGTCAATGCAGAATTGGTGAGGGCTGATAAAAATACTGGCGTAGCTGGGAATATTAACCGTGGAGTTGCAAAATCTCATGGAGAGTGGATTAAAAGTATTGCAGGTGATGATTTACTGATACCCACTGCTATTGAGGAATATGTTAACTTCGTAGTTAATCATCAAGAGAAGGTGCGCATGTGCGTCTGCGATGTCAAACCATTTGCCGAAGATGGGGATGTTTCTGACTATTTGGTAGATTCTTATGATAATTATTTTAAACTAGAATCCGAGGACTATGAACATCAGCGTAAAAGAGTGATGACTTCTCTGGTTTTTGTTGGTCCGGCATATTTCTACTCAAGGGAACTCTTTGATGAGGTTGGTGGGTATTCTGAGAAATATGGTTGCGCAGAGGAGTGGCCATTTGTATATAAAGTGATAATGGGCGGAAATCGGATTTATGCTCTCGACAAGAAATTAGTGCGTTATCGGGTGCAGGCTTCTTCGCTTTGTCATGTGAAGGATGATAAAGGTATGCCTAATAAAAGGGTCTTTGATGGAATGTTCCATCATTACTTCGATCATGCCATTGGTGACTTGATTCGTGATGGTCGGCCATTAACAGCGTGGCACTATGCATTATTTTATTGGGGGAGGAGGATGCAGTATTCTATTAATAGTCGTTATCTGAGAAAAGTTGTAGAGATAGGGATGTCTGCTTTAAGCCCTTTGGCGTATCTTAAAAAGATGGCATTATTAAAAAATGGCTGTTGACATATTGTGTTTTATTTCTACTCACAAAAGGCAGAATTTGATTTAAATGGAGACGTTGTAGATTCCTTATTCAGCTTTATTTGGGATTTTGGGAATGAAGAAAATTTTGAAATATCTTTTGGTGAAATTGGTTTGCCTATGGAGTCATATCTATACTTACGGGCGTAGTCAGTGGCTCAATAAAAAGATAAATCAGCTCTATACAATATGGATTCGTAATTTCATAGGCGAAGTGGGCGAGATGTGCTACTTCCAATATCCCGTGCGCTTACAGGGCGGTGGCCAGAAACGAATTCGAATAGGCAGTAGAACATCTATTTTAGCATATAGTATTTTGGGATGTTGGGAACGTCATGGAAAAGATGAACACTATGAGCCAGAAATTATCATCGGAAATGATTGTAGCGTTGGTGAGTATTGTCACATAACAGCGATTAATAAGATTACTATTGGAGATGGATTACTAACGGGGCGATTTGTATATATAGGTGATAATTCTCATGGAGGACTGTCAAGGGAGGAGGCAGAGCTTCCACCTTCGAAACGACATCTTCAATCAAAGGGTGAAATTATAATAGGACGGAATGTTTGGATTGGAGATAAAGTTTCAATCTTCGGAGGTGTGACCATTGGTGATAACGTCATCATCGGTGCAGGCTCTATTGTGACGCATGATATTCCCTCGAATTGTATGGCTGCAGGCGTTCCAGCAAAGATAGTAAAAAATTGAATTGAAGAATATGAAACCAAAGATTATTGCATTGTATTTGCCTCAATTTCATCAAATCCCTGAGAATGATGAATTTTGGGGGAAGGGATTCACCGATTGGGTGACGGTTAAAAATGCAAAACCTTTGTTTGAAGGTCATCAACAACCGCGCGTACCTTTAAACAACAATTATTATGACCTCTCAATAAAAGAAAATGTAGAGTGGCAATGTAAATTGGCTCATGACCATGGTATTTATGGTTTCGGAGTATATCACTATTGGTTTAATAATGATAAAAACCTTCTTACTAAGCCTGCGGAGATTATGCGTGATGATGAATCTATTAAGACAAATTATTTTTTTATTTGGGACAATTGTAGTTGGAAACGAAGTTGGAGTAATGTACCAGGTAATGACTGGGCACCAATATCAGATGTTAATTTGAATCATAAAGGCCCTTCAATTCTTATACCCCATATACTAGGGAAAGAGTCTGATTGGGAAATTCATTATAATTATCTTAGTTCTCATTTTCATTCAAATAGATACGAAAAGAGAGATGGGAAGCCAGTTTTCGCTATTTTTCATTATGAAAAGGATATAGATAAAATGTGTGATTATTGGGATCTACTTGCAAAGAAAGATGGATTTGAGGGTATGTGTTTTATCTTTAAATATAGTGAGACGATACATTTTATGAAAAATAGTTACCAGTATAATTACGAACCTCATCATACGAATTGGTGGAATGCTTCATTAGGTACTAGGATTAAAAATAAATTTAAGAAAATACTTAATACAGGTACTCAAAAGGATATTACTTTTTATGATTATGATAGAACCTGGAAACGGTTGCTTCGGTATGCAAAGTTACATAAAGATAAACAACTATTCTACGGTGCGTTTATTGATTATGATGATACACCTAGGAGGGGAAGAAATAAAGCGAGACTTTTTAATGGATCTACTCCTGAGAAATTTGAACGTTATTTCGGTGAATTGGTTTCCATTTCAACTAGCCAAAACAAAGATTACATTTTTTTGACTGCTTGGAACGAATGGGGTGAGGGCGCCTATTTGGAACCAGATGAAGAAATTGGATTAGGCTACCTTAAGGGAGTAAAGAATGTAATGGCTAACTTTTAAAAGTGAATGTTATGGCAATACCAAAGATTATACATTACTGTTGGCTAAGCAATGACCCTGTCCCAAATGAACTGCGACAATATATGGCAACGTGGGAAAAATACATGCCAGACTATGAATATGTTAAGTGGGATTTTTCACGATTTGATATTAATTCGTCAATATGGGTCAAGGAAGCATTTGAAGCAAAGAAATATGCTTTTGCAGCTGACTATATACGTTTGTATGCTCTATATACGATGGGTGGTATATATTTAGATATGGATGTGGAAATTGTAAGGCCGTTTGATGACTTGTTAGAGTATCCTTATTTTATATGTTGGGAGAATCATTTTGAAGTGCAGATTCCGGAGATGGCAATTATGGGAGTTGAGAAAGGTTGTTGGTGGATTAAATTAATTCTTGACCACTATAGATGTAGGCATTTCGTAAAAGAAAATGGAATCTTTGATACTATGACGTTACCTAGAGTAACTGAAAAGGAATTAGCTGTTCATAGAATCACTCTGTCTTCATTTGATAGCGCAAAAAAGCAGTTATATCAAATGGATAGGGAATCTGTCATAAGAGTTCTCCCTTGCGATTTTTTCAGTCCCAAATCATATGAAACAGGAGAGATAAACTTAACAGATAATACATACTCTATACATCAATTTTCAGGATCGTGGATTCCGTGGGAACAAAGAATAGAAGGGAAAATCTGGCGTGCCCTCGGGGTTCATCCTCACAGATATATGTGGCACGTAGATAGATGGTTGTATAGGTTGTTTCATATAAAGAGGTAGTTGTTTAGTTAGTCTTAAGTGTTCTGAAGTGTTATGAGGCATTCTGAGAAAAAGGACAGTACCTTTGTTTCACCTCCCTATCGGGACGGTGACCTTTAGTTCCTCTTCCAACTCGATCACTCAATCGTAAAATTTGAAAATGAATAAAATGGTTATGACAGCCAAGCAACGCATTAAATACATAGATACGACGAAAGGCATATTGATGATGTGTCTACTCTACGGGCATATGAAGATTATCTCCAATGGTATGGGGATTAATGATCATGTATTGAAAGTCGTAAATGCTACCACAGGTTTATATGCCTGTTTTTTTATGCAGACATTCTTTATTATCACTGGATTTTGCTCGTCTTTCAACACTACATTCCGTGAACATCTTTGGAAGAATCTAAAGACATTATTGTTTCCGGCTTTTTTGTTAACAACGATTAGCATTTGTGTAGCATGCATATCGCAAGAGACTTTGTGGGATCGCTTCTATGAATTGACAAATTGGTTGACGGTTGGTGGGCCTTGGTTTATCATTAGTATGTTTTGGGCTAGAATTCTGTTTTGGTTTGTTTTGAAAATAGGCAAATATGGTCAGATAGCTATTTTGGTTTCGCTTTATTTGTTGTCGCTTTGGCTCAACTCATCACAACCATTTCTCAACTATCAGTGGCATCGCCATACTTTTCTTCTCATGCCTTATCTGGCATTTGGCTATTATCTGAAGGCTCATAGAGATAATATTGATGCTCATCTCGGAAAATGGGCAGTATTAGGTGTCTTTGTTATACTCATTGAAAACATATTATATCATACTCCCTATTTTACACTTCCTTGGCATGATTATAATATTAATATAAATTTCTATAATTTCCCTTTACACATAATCACCGCAGTATCGGGGAGTGCCACGGTGGTTTATGTAGCGAAGAGGCTAACTAATTTACGTGTGCTCAACGAACTTGGGGGGGGCAGTTTGTTAGTATATTTATTGAGTAGTGCCATATTAAGTACTATTATAATCATTCTTAAACCATTTTATCTTCCTGATTCAATAGTAAGTTGTATACTTTTCCATCTAACATCATATACTCTATGTGTTTTTACAATGCTGGCATTGGTTAAATTGTTTTATTGCCATAGATGGTTATCTTGGATGGTTGGAAAATGGTGAAATAATTGACTTCTAAATTGAAAAATGGTTAGAATAAACGATTTAACAAAACGAGACTCTTGGTTCGACAACTGATTCATATAGGAGGTGTGATATACTGAAAAACAGGTATATTATATACTTATGTGAAGCAGATGGAACAGGAGACGTATAAAGGCTCCCTCTATTGCCAGCTGAAATGAAATCATCAAAAAAAAGTATTTTTAATATAATTGTATATGCAATTATATTTATAAGTTATTTATATGAATTTATAGATATTAAATTGGGGTTTAAATATCTTGATGAGATATTTATTGTTGTTCTGTTATTGAGATGGGGGATATGTACTAAAGGTATTATCAGAAAAGAAGCTTGTGTTTTTGGCTTTGTAGCATTTTTTTATTTATTCTATAGCTGTATACTTCATAATAACGTGATGAATGCTATATTAATGGATTTTGTAATTCAGAGTAAACCATACTTAACTTTCTATTCGTTAGCATTCACTCCTATTTACCTCAGCATACGCCAGAAAAAGCAAATAATGAAATTATGTATTATTATTGCAGCAACTAGCTTTCCGTTTGGATTTATGTATGCTATAGGTAATGAACAGCCAATGTATTCTTTTTGGGCTCATCCTGCAAGATTTGCCACAATGTATGAAATTCTCGGTGTTACATATCTATTATTTTCTAGGAGAACAAAACGAGATATTATTATCTCTATTGTAATATTATGCATTGGTTGCCTCTCATTAAGGTCGAAGATTTTTGCGTTTAGCGCCATTTATTCGTGCGTTATGCTTTTCGATACAAGGATAAATTATCATAATCTTTTTTCATTTAAGAACTTGTTCCTCTTTATGCTAATTCTTTCTTTTGCGTCATATTTAGCTTGGAGTAAGATCCAATTCTATTTTATGACAGGTACTGATACTTCTTCAGAATATACTATGTATGCTAGAGTGCAGTTGTATTATAGCTCGATTGATATCATTCGAGATAATCCCTTATTTGGAACCGGATTAGGAAGTTATGCAACAGAAGCTTCTGCCAAATACTACTCACCAATTTATTCGAGATACAATTTAGATTTGAATCCAGAGATTAGTAAAGGGGAATTTCTGTCGGATACTTATTTCCCTGCGCTCGCACAATTTGGTTTAATGGGTATTTTTTTCTTTGTGTTCTTTTGGTATCAACGTTTCAATTTTGCCAAGATCTGTTTTACAGAGACAAAGAATAGTTTTGTACTAAAATTAACAATTTTGATTATTGTTTTCTTCTTTATCGAATCAGCGGTAGATTCGACTTTCACAAACAATAGGGGTGTGGTCATGATGATGCTTTTAGG
>OCVV011326555.1_pt1 | contig 13463 bp, 12 predicted proteins | sample 1539721 | NCBI WGS metagenome assembly OCVV01 (sample SAMN02144230, study PRJEB22623) | gut metagenome | biome: sheep rumen | host: Ovis aries | place: New Zealand
TCGTCTTAATATTCACACGGCGAAGCGCACTCGCGCCTTTTACAAGAACAGAATCCTCATACTCCTGAACGATGGTCCCGGTTTCGCGAAGCTTGGCGCTAATGCATTCCAGGTGTTTGGGAATCACGTTTTTGACAAGAACTTCGCCACCGGTAGCCGCAGCGGCGACCATATAAGTGCCCGCCTCGATCTGATCTGGAATAATCGTATAAGTACCGCCATGGAGTTTATCCACGCCGTTCACTTTAATTGTATCCGTACCGGCACCACGTACGTCAGCACCCATGGAGTTGAGGAAGTTCGCCAGGTCAACGATATGAGGCTCACGTGCGGCATTCTCGATAATGGTACGGCCGGAAGCCAATACAGCAGCAATCATGATATTCATGGTTGCGCCGACAGAAACCTTATCCAAATAGATACGCGCACCATGGAGACGTCCGCCTGCCGCGTCAGCATAAACAAAGCCGCCGCGAACATCCATCGTGGCACCAAGCGCCGTAAGGCCTTTGATGTGCTGATCGATAGGCCGGACGCCGAAGTTGCACCCGCCGGGCATGGTAGTCTTGGCGGATCCAAAACGGCCAAGCATAGAACCGATCAAATAATAGGAAGCACGAATCTTGCGCATAAGCTCATACGGTGCATCCTGATACCGGGCTTTGGAGCAATCGATCTCAATAGTAGAACGGTTAATAAAGCTTACCTTCGCACCAAGCTCAGCCAAAATGGTAAGCAGCATATCGGTATCGCTGATCTGGGGAATATTCTCAATACGGCATACACCGTCAACCAACAAAGCCGCAGGAATAATAGCAACCGCTGCGTTTTTCGCTCCGCTGATCTCAACCTCGCCATGGAGGGGCAGACCGCCGTTGATTACATACTTTTCCAAAACATGCACCTTCCAACTCTGCGGAAACCACATCAGGGTATTCCGGCATATTATTATAGCACATCATGTGCTTCTTGACAACAGGAACTTATTTGCTAAGGTTTTGCAGGTATTTCTCCGCCTTCAGAATGGCAATAACCGTCTTCCCATCGCTGATCTCATTGTTCATAACCATTTCGCTCAGCGTCTTAAGAGGGATTTTTTCCACATTCAGATATTCATCCTGATCCGGATGACTCTCTCCGGCATGAAGACCAAGAGCCAAATAGATATAGAGGACCTCCGTTGAATAACCGGGAGAAGTAAAGCAGCGTCCGAAGTCAATCAGTTTGTCAGCTTGAAAACCTGTCTCTTCGGACAATTCTCTGGCGGCACAGACCAGGGGATCCTCCCCTCTCTCAAGTTTTCCTGCCGGAGCCTCCAGAATCATCTCACCGAAAGGATAACGGAACTGGCGCACCATGTAGCAGTTCCCAGCTTCATCAATCGGCAGAATCGTAACCCCGCCGGGATGTTCCACGACTTCACGTTTCACATGCTTTCCGGTGTGAAGTTCTGCTTCATCGAGCCGAACGCGAACGATGACGCCATTATATTTCTCATCGCTCCGTATCTGCTTTTCAAAATACTCCATAGCAAACCACTTCCATCCGAACATAATAGACTTAACAGAATCTGCTTAACATAATTTCCTTGTACAGTATAGCATATGCTTCCCAGGATTTCCATATCTTTTTTTGCAAAAAGTCAATTTTTTTAAGATTATTTCGGTTTTTTTGCCTTATTATGTCTCATTTAGTTATCAGAAATGTTCATCGAGAATACAAACGGTTACAATCTCTCCGAGTATTGTAACCAGTTCCAAGAGTTAACAAATTATTCTTTTCATTTATGATTCACTGTGATATAATCGGCTCCACGAGAGGAAGTGAGACGCTTGCCGAAACAGCAAGGCATAAAAAAAATAACCGATAACCGGAAGGCGTTTCACGACTACTTTGTGCTGGATCGCTTCGAAGCCGGTATTGAATTGGCCGGAACGGAGGTTAAATCCATTCGAGCTGGACAGGTCAATCTGAAAGACAGCTTTTGTACCGTAAAAGACGGTGAACTGTTTGTCCGCGGTATGCATGTCAGCCCATATGAGCACGGCAATATCTTTAATAAAGATCCAGTTCGTCCCAGACGGCTTCTGATGCACAAGCGTGAGATTCTGAAATTGAATGCTCGCATTATGCAGGATGGTGTTGCCCTTATTCCCCTCTCTCTGTATTTTAAGGACAGCCGTGTCAAGGTAGAGCTAGGCCTCTGCAAAGGCAAAAAGCTCTACGATAAGCGCAGCAGTGAAGCCGAGAAGCAATCCAAACGCGATATTGACAGAATGATGAAAGTGAGGAACAACGAATGAGCAATCCGATCGTAACCATTGAAATGGAGAACGGTGATATTATCAAAGCCGAACTGTATCCCGAAATTGCTCCCAATACCGTCAACAACTTTGTTTCCCTGGTCAATAAGGGCTTTTATGATGGCGTGATCTTTCACCGCGTCATTCCCGGTTTTATGATTCAGGGAGGTGACCCCAAGGGCATTGGCGTCGGCGGTCCCGGCTACAGCATCAAGGGCGAGTTTACTGCCAACGGCTTTAAAAACGATCTCAAGCATGACCGCGGTGTTCTTTCCATGGCTCGCACCATGGCTCCGAACTCTGCTGGCAGCCAGTTCTTTATTATGCATCAGAACTCTCCTCATCTTGACGGTCAGTATGCTGCCTTCGGCAAAGTCATTGAGGGAATTGAAGCTGTCGATAATATTTGTGCCGTTCGCACGGACTACAACGATAAGCCCCGGATTCCTCAGGTGATGAAGAAGGTTACTGTCGAAACCTTCGGCGTTGAGTATCCTGAGCCTGTCAAGTGCTGAGTCTGAACTATCACCTCTTCTACATCCAAGCCTGCTCGAGGCAGGCTTCATGGGGATGTAACGGTTTCGACGGGGGTGTAGAGGCAGGAATAGCGGGCGGATGCGCCTACCATCCATAAAATGGGCACCTTTTATAAATTAAAGAACAACAACGATACTGTTCTTCTCGCTGCTTAATTAGCGAGCGTTCCCTCCGGGAGTACCACGGCCCGGACTGGAGCGTCACTTAGTGGTGAACGTGAGTACGCTAAGCTTTGCGCGTGCCATGCATCATGAAGCTACCAAGTCCCGTAGCATGACGGCCTGCGCCGGGACAAGGGAATATAAATGACCGTCTGCGCCCGGAGAAGTCCCTGTTAAAGCGCTTTCGGACGGGGGTTCAACTCCCCCCATCTCCACCAGAAAAGGATTGCTGTTTTAAGATAAGAACAGCAATCCTTTTTTTCTGAAACACTTATATTGACAAATTTGTAAAGCGGGATATAATAACAGTTGTTATTTAATTGGAGAATGAAGATATGCCAAGGAAGCTAACCACTACAAAAGAAGCCATGATAGACGGCGCATTTCGGCTGATTCGGGAAAAAGGGCTCGAGTCTCTGACTGCAAGACATCTTGCTGCCTTCCTCGGCTGCTCAACGCAGCCTATCATGTATCAGTTCCCCAATCTGGATACGCTGAAAGACCTTGTATATCAAAAGGCGGATGCTTTTCACAGCGAATACATTCTGGCTGGTGCAGATCTTATGGAGATGGGTCTGCGGTATATCCGGTTTGCCCAAGACGAGCCGTATCTATTCCGCTTTCTCTTCCAGTCCGGTCGTTTTTCCGGATTCAGCTTATCGGATCTGATCAGGGCACCGGAAGCAGACAGTATCCTTTCTGCGATAAGTTCGGAACAAGGAATGACAGTGGAAGATGCAGTTGCTTTTTTTGAGCCTCTTGTGGCTGTTGTCCATGGCTACGCCAGTCTGATTGCAAACAATTCAATGAAATATGATCCGGACACGATTCGAAAAGCGTTGGCTACAATTGCCGAAGGATTGGAGGAAGGAAAACATAATGACGAAACTTTATAAGAAAAGCGAGATCACTTTTGCGATTCTCTGGATCGTTGCCTATGTCGTGCTGACCAGCGTGGCAGATCAGCTGTCGGAGACAATCGGCGTCAGGAAATCTGTAACTGCCGCACTGCACATTGTGATGACTCTGATCCTGTTTTTCTGGATACGAAACAATAGCCTGAGTGGAAAGTACGGTTTTTGCAGATCAATTGTTCCAATGAAGCGGTTTTTATATTATTTGCCGCTGATTCTCATTGCATCAACCGCTTTCTTGGGCGGAGCAAAGCTGCAGTATGACCTTCCGGAGTCACTGCTGTATGTCATCAGCATGTGCTGTGTCGGCTTCCTGGAAGAGGTCATTTTCCGCGGACTGCTTTTCAAAGCAATGGAAAAGGACAATCTCAAAACGGCCATTCTTGTATCCTCGCTGACCTTCGGTCTCGGCCATATTGTTAATTTGTTCAATGGAAGCGGAAGGGATCTGACCTCTTCCATAACTCAGATTGTATTTGCTGTTATGGTCGGATTTGTACTTGTGTTGATCTTCTATCATGGGAAATCTTTGATTCCATGTATCCTATTCCACTCGGCAAATAACGCGCTTAAAGTGTTTTCCACAGAGGGGAGCCTGAATCCACAGGCAGAGCTGGTGCTCAATCTTTTGCTGATTGTCCTTGTACTGGGCGGGTATTCTCTCTTTCTGGTAATGACGTTTTCCAAAAAGACAGATTAACAGCAGATTGGGACAAATGAAAGGGCCCATAGAATCATTGATCAGGTAAGATTTAACGATAACCTGCCATTTTGTTTATACAGCAATCTTTTGCCAAAAAGAGAGTACCTTGATTTTGAATCAAGGTACTCTCTCTATTATCTCTGAAGCCAAGGATTTCTTAAACTTCAACTATCATAGCCAGTCTTGATGTGAAATGCACTCGATTTTTATTTACTCAGGCAGGGACTCACATCAGATTATGGGTTTATCGAGATCATAACACTTTTCCAATCATACCGCACCATTGACGAACTATGTGTAGCCGTTGGAGATAACGTTAGCGGCATCCCCAACGTATTCTGACACATAACCAACATCTGTCGAGATAATCTCACCCTTTGCATTGGTGATGGTACCGCCAATATGTGTTTATGAAATCGCTCCCGGTATTTCTTTATGGCATACTTTGTTCAGCCAGGACGGAAGGACTGATCGTCTCGGATACAGGCGCGTACTCATTTGGAGAAGGTTCCGGCATCGGCAGAGATTGCATATAAGCATGCATCGTCTCAGCCACACGTTTACCATTGGCTACAGCGTCAACAACCGTGCTGGCACCATGTGCCGCATCACCTGCTGCGAACACGCCCGGTCGCGAGGTATTTCCATCTTCGTCGGCTATAAGCAATCCAGAACTCTTGGTGCCAATATCCTTGGTACTGCTCACAATGCTGCTGCCGAGCTCCTGACTCACCGCTACAATTACGCCTGTGCAGGGATAGCGCTTCTCCGAGCCTGGAATCGTATATAACTTCCCTTCTTCATCAAAGGCGCTATCGGCAAACACCACGCTGTCCTCCAGAATCTCGACGGGTACCTTCATCATCTCAAAGTTCACACCTTCGAGTTTGGCATAGCTTGATTCGTACTGACTCGCCGCGATTTTGTCGCGTCGGTTGAATACCGTGACATAGCGGGCTCCCTGCCGAATAGCCGTACGCGCACAGTCCATAGCTGAATTGCCGGAGCCGATCACGATTATCCTCTCACCCAGACGAAATGCACTGGGTGAAGCCAGATAGTTAATTGCGAAAGCAACATGACCGAGACTCTCACCTTTGATATGCAGGCTCTTAGGTTTCCAAAGACCGGCGCCGACGAATACGCTCTGATACCCGTCGCGGAAGAGGTCGTCAATCGTAATTGCACCGCCGATCGTGGTATTCGGCCGAAAACGAATTCCTTTAAGTTCCAGATGGCGGTAGGCGATATCATCCAGCACGGCGTCCGGCAGCCGGAAATCTGGGATACCGTAACGCATGACACCGCCGATCTTGTCCTTGCTGTCAAAGATAGTAACGCCATAGCCATACCGCGCCAGGATAATTGCAATTGTCAGTCCAGCCGGTCCTGCGCCGATAATCGCAACCTTTCTGCCGTTGGACGGAGCCGGACCCTTTACCATCTGATTGGCATAAGTGGTGGAAATGTAGTTTTCAATAATCGAGAAGTGTACCGGAGCATCTTTGATACCACGTACGCAGTGGCCCTCGCACTGCTTCTCATGATTGCAGACCAGAGAGCAGACTGTGGTGAGCGGATTGTTTTCAAACAGCATCCAACCCGCCTCATTAAGCTTTCCGTCCTTAAGCAGCCGGATTACCTCCGGGATATTGGTATGGATCGGACAGCCTTCCCGACACCGGGGTTTCTTGCAGCCAAGACAACGGTTGGCTTCTTCCATAACATGCAGCGCCATAATGTTTCCTTCCCAATTTGCTTGTGTCCGGGCGGAATGCCCGGACACTGCACATTTCTTAAAGTGTCACGCCGTCCTTGAAAATAGCAATCTCGCGGGCGCCGTGCTGTTCGGCTTTTGTCTTTTCTCCGCTCGCAACAGTGAGTACGTAGTCCAGAAGCCGATCCCCGGCGTCATCAAGGCTCTCACCCTCTGCAACACTGCCGGCGTTGAAATCAATCCAATTGCCCTTCTTTTCAAAGAGCGCGGTATTGGTTGCAATTTTGACAGTAGGAGCGGGAGCACCAAAGGGTGTACCGCGTCCGGTGGTAAAGAGGATGATATGGGCACCCGCGGCCGTAAGGTCTGTAGCGGAAACCAGGTCGTTGCCGGGGCCGGACAGAAGATTAAGGCCCTTTTTCGTCACGGGCTCAGCGTACTCCAGTACATCGACGACCTGAGCACTGCCGCCCTTTTGTACACATCCGCAGGATTTGTCTTCCAGGGTGGTAATCCCGCCGGCTTTATTACCGGGACTCGGGTTTTCATAGACAACCTGTCCGTGACTGACAAAATACTCCTTAAAGCGGTTGACCATGCGTACCGCTTTATCAAATACTTCGTCGTTCATACAGCGCGAGAAGAGGATGTTCTCCGCCCCAAACATCTCGGGAACCTCGGTCAGAACCGTGGAGCCGCCAAGCGCCACGAGGCGGTCAGAGAAACGGCCGACAGTCGGGTTTGCAGTAATGCCGGACAAACCATCCGAGCCACCACATTTCATGCCAATCACGAGCTCCGAAGCCGGTATTTCCTCTCGTTCAAAGCTACCCGCGTAGGCTGCAAGCTCTGCAAGAAGCTTAGCTCCCGCTTCCAGTTCGTCGCTTTCCTGCTGGCAAACCAGGAACTTCACGCGTTGTTCATCCCATTGGCCAAGCTCTGCTTTGAACTGTTCCTGTGTCAGGTTTTCACACCCCAAGCTTAGCACAAGTACACCGCCAGCATTAGGATGCCGTACCAGCGCCGCAAGCAGCTTGCGTGTTTGGGCATGGTCGTCTCCCATCTGACTGCACCCATAGGGATGGGCAAAGGTATACAGTCCATCAATACTTCCCGTCACCAGATGCTGGTTTTCTCTTACGAGAGCTGCAGCCACACTGTTGACACAGCCAACAGTCGGAATGATCCAAAGCTCGTTACGGACAGCGGCTCGGCCATCGGGACGGCGATAACCTCGGAATGTACGGGGTTCTACCTCGGGAAGTGCATATGTCTTATGACAGTATTTGTAATCTGCATTTTCCGACAATCCCGTATGCACGTTATGCACATGCACCCATGCCCCCGCCTGAATAGCCGTTTTCGCAAGCCCGATCGGGTTACCATACTTGACGATAGGCTCTCCCTCTTCGATCGCAGTCAGAGCGATCTTGTGCCCACGGCTGATATTCTCCGTGGCAACTACGTTAATCCCTTCGAGAGCCAGCCTCTCTCCAGCTTTCAGATCTTCTAGCGCGACAGCAACATTATCAGCAGGGTGTATGCGGATCAGTTTCATTCCGCGCACTCCTTCATTGCTTCATACATGCCGACTTCATCGATGCGATTCAGGGACGCCGCAACAGCGGCCTCAAGACCGTCGATTCCAGCCAGAGCGCCATCCCAAAGCCGTTCGTCACCAACAACAGCATGGGCAAGAGCCGCATTGTCATCGTCCTTATGGGCAGAGAAGAAGTCCAGAACCCAGGCGTCATCACGTACAGGATAGGCTACTCCGTCGCGCTCGCCCTTGTGGTAGAAGGCGGTAAAGGCAGCCAGCGAGAAGCTCAGGCACTTCGGCAGTTTTCCGGTTCTCTTGACATACTCGGTCAGACTAGGCATAACGCGCGCTTTCCATTTAGAAGCGGAGTTTAGTGCGATATCGAGAAGCTGATGATCAATATAGGGATTGTCAAAGCGGTCGATTACCGAAGCGGCAAAGGACTGCAGCTCCTCCTTCGGCAGATCGAGCGTAGGGATGATCTCCTCAAACATCGCCTTCTCCAGGAAGGCACGGATACTTGCATCCTGCATGCAGTCGCGAACGATGTCCTTACCTGCGAGGTAAGCGCCAAGCACCATGGAGGTATGTGCGCCATTGAGAATACGCACTTTGCGCTGCTTGTAAGGAGTCACATCATCGACTACCTGGATGGGCAGCCCCGCTTTCTCAAAGGGAAGCTCATCTTTAATCGACTGAGGTCCTTCAATGACCCATGCAGCAAAGACCTCGCCGGTATCGATAAGCTGATCCTCGTAGCCGAACTTATCCCAAAGCGCCGGGGCTTCGCCCTTTGCACCGCCTGTGACAATACGGTCTACCAGCGTGGAGCAGAATACGTTCTCCTTCTCCAGCCACTCGGCAAAGCCGGCTTCCATCTCCCAAAGCTTTACATATTCGTTAACGCAGCGGCGCAGTTCCTGTCCATTATGGTCAATGAGCTCACAGGAAAGGATAATAATGCCCGGTAGTTCTTCTTTCCAGCGTTCATGGAGGAAAAGCGTAAGCTTGGCAGGAAAACTGGAGGGAGGCGCATCGTCAGCTCTGCAGGCCGGATCAAAGGCAATGCCTGCTTCTGTGGTGTTGGAAATCACGAAGCGCAGTTCTGGCTTGCGCGCGCAATCGAGAAGCTTCGCCCAGTCGCGCTTGGGATCCAGGCACCGGGAAGCAGCGGAGATAACACGCGTGCGTTCCACAGCCTGCCCGTTCTCACGCCCACGCAGGATCAAGGTATAGAGACCATCTTGTTCAGAGAAACGATCCGCCGCTTCGGGATGCCCGCCTCGCGGCTGAACCAACACAACTTTGCTGTTCAAGCCAGCCTTCTCGTTCATCTCATCAATAAAATGGTCTGCAAAAGCGCGCAGGAAGTTGCCTTCGCCAAACTGCACGATGCGCTCAGGCGCGTCTTCAAGCAGATAACCGGAATAGCCCAGTTCTTTGAGCGTCTGAAATGTCAGTCTATTCATGACCAGCTCTCCTTTACAGGTTGAAGTACCGGGCGGCGTTCTGATAGCTCACGCCCTCGACGATCTTCCTGAGGCTTTCCTCAATATTGGGGTATTCCCCATTCTCTACCCAGTTGCCAACCAGATTGCAGAAGATGCGACGGAAATAATCGTGACGTGCATAGCTGAGGAAAGAGCGCGAATCGGTCAGCATGCCGACAAAATTGCCGAGCAGACCAAGGTTCGCGAGGGAGCGCATCTGATCCTCCATACCAGACTTGGTGTCATTAAACCACCACGCACTGCCGTGCTGGATCTTTCCGGGGACCTCATCGGACTGGAAGCAGCCGATCATGGTACCGAGCTGTTCGTTGTCGGCAGGATTCAGAGAATAAAGGATCGTCTTCGGGCACTCCCCTGTCTCGTCCAAAGCCGAGAGGAAGGACGCGATGTCGCCGCCGCAAGTATTCTGTGCAATCATATCAAAGCCGGTATCGGGTCCAAGACGACGATACATACGCGTATTCATGTTGCGCAGGCAGGAATAATGGATCTGCATAGCGATACCAAGACGGTGGTAAGCTTTGCCAAGGCGCAGCAGGACCGCCGTCTGGTATTTTTCCGCTTCCTCCACACTGAGGGTCTCGCCGCGGAGAGCTTTCTGGTAAACCGCATTGATCTCCTGTGTGCCGGCAGGACGGAACGGGATGTAATCCAGGCCGTGATCGCTTGCCCGGCAGCCAAGACTGGCAAAGAACTCCAGGCGCTCAACCAAAGCGTCCATCACCGCCTGGGCATTTTCCAGACTCTCCTTGCCAACACTCTGGGCAAGCTTTCCGATATACTCAACGAAGCCGGGTTTCTGAATATTGATAGCCTTGTCAGGGCGGAATGAGGGGCATACTTTTACCGTGATAGTCGGATCCGCGGCAATCTTTTCATGCCACTCCAGGCTGTCGATAGGGTCATCCGTGGTGCCGATCATGGCAACGTTGGCTTTCTCGATAATCCCACGCACGGTCAATGCAGGATCATTCTGCAGCTTATCAGCACAGAAGTCCCACGCCTCTTTTGCGTTCTCAACGGTCAAAGGCTTTTTATACCCGAAGAACTGACGCAGTTCAAGATTGCACCAGTGATACATCGGATTACCGATGGCCATTTGCAGCGCCTCAACAAACTTCAAATACCGCTCATACGCAGGCTTATCGCCGGTGATATAATCTTCGCTGACACCGTTAGAGCGCATTACACGCCACTTGTAGTGGTCGCCGAAATAGCTGCCATCCGGCTGGCGTCCACCCAGCCAAACCTCAGTCAGGTTCTCAAAGCGCCGGTTCTCATAGATTTCCCGCGGCGAAATATGGCAGTGGTAATCCACCAGAGGCATATGCTCTGCATAATCATGGAACAAATGCTTGGCCGTTTCAGTCTCCAACAGGAAATCCTTATCCATAAAAGGTTTCATGACGCACTCCTCTCAGCGCTTGACACGAGCACCGGCTCCACCCATGATTGCCTCGACCTCATTAACAGACGCCATGGAGGTATCACCCGGAGTCGTCATAGCGAGAGCGCCGTGAGCTGCACCATAGTTAACGGCTTTCTGTGCATCACCTGTGGTCATCAGACCGTAGACCAGGCCGCTGGCAAAGGAGTCGCCGCCGCCCACGCGGTCCATGATCTCCAGACCGTTATACTCCTTGGACTGATAGATCTCACCGTCAGCCCAGCAGATAGCCTTCCAATCGTTGACCGTAGCGGTCTTCACAGTACGTAGAGTGGTCGCTACTACCTTGAAATTCGGGTAGGTCTCTGCCGCTTTCCCGATCATCTTCTTGTAGCCTTCCAGATTCAGCTCCTTGAGGTTTTCATCATTGCCTTCGATCTCAAAGCCGAGGCAAGCGGTAAAGTCCTCTTCGTTTCCGATCATGACATCGACGTACTTTGCTACCTCACGGTTGACTTCGCGGGCTTTTTCCAGCCCGCCGATACCGCTCCACATGGAGGGACGATAGTTAAGATCATAGGAGATGACCGTGCCATACTTCTTGGCAGTCTTGCAAGCAGCAATAACCGTCTCGCAGCTCTGCTCAGAGAGGGCAGCATAGATACCGCCGGTGTGAAGCCAGCGAACGCCCAGCTTGCCGAAGATGTAATCAAAATCAAAATCCTCGGGCTTAGCCTGAGAGATTGCGGTATTGGCACGGTCAGAGCAGCCGACAGCGCCGCGGATTCCAAAGCCGCGCTCGGTAAAGTTGATACCGTTACGGCATATGCGTCCGATACCGTCCGTCTTTTTCCAGTAAATGAGATCCGTGTTTACGCCGCCCTGTTCAATAAAGTCCTTCATAAGCCGGCCAACTTCATTGTCAGCGAAGGCAGTAATGACTGCGGTGTTCATTCCAAAGCACTTATGCAGACCGCGGATAACGTTGTACTCGCCGCCGCCCTCCCAGGCGCGGAAACTGCGAGCGGTACGAATACGCCCCTCGCCCGGGTCCAGGCGGAGCATAATCTCGCCCAGGGAAACAGCATCAAATTTACAATCTTCTTTTGCTCTCAGATTCAGATTCATTTTCAAGCCCTCGCTTCCTCAACGATTTCTCTGGATTTCTTACAAAGTTCGGTAATCTCATCCCATTTATTGTTGTCAATCAAGTCTGCGGTAACCATGTAGCTGCCACCGCAAGCAGCAATCACCGGACTGGAAATATACTCCTTCAAATTCTTAAGGCTCACGCCCCCGGTCGGCATGACCTTGAACATGGGGAACGGCGCAGAAAGGGCCTTAATCTTGGCCAGTCCGCCGGACTGTTCGGCCGGGAAGAACTTGATCAGTTCCAGACCGAACTTAAGAGCCTGATGATACTCGCTGGCAGTGGTGCAGCCGGGGAAAATGGGGATGTTCTTTTTCTGCGCATAGGCAACCAGCTCCGGATCAAATCCGGGAGAGACAATAAACTCTCCGCCCGCCTCAATCACCGTATCGATCTGAGCAGTATTCGTCACCGTGCCGGCGCCCACGATCATCTCGGGGCAGGTCTCTTTCATGATCTTGATTGCTTTGTCTGCTCCAGCCGCTCGGAATGTGACCTCAGCCACCGGTACACCGCCAGCGCAGAGAGCCTTTGCGAGACCGGCTGCATCACGTTCCGGGTGGTTGAGCTTGATGACAGGCACTACACCAATCTTTGAGATTTTCTCGTTCAAAGCATTCATGGGAAACTCCTCCTTTTACGGTATATAGTTGAATTGTTTATTGAGCCAGGTTTTACAGAGGTCGAGCCAAGCTGCGGCTGCGGGCACAGGCGTTTCGACCTCTTGATTGCAAAGGGAAATGCCATGTGCGCCACCCGAAAAGAAATGACACTCATAGGACACTCCTGCTCTCTGCATCGCTGTGGCAAGTAAAAGTGAGTTTTCAACGGGGACACTCTCATCGCCTGTGCAATGCCATAGGAAACAGGGCGGCATAGCATTACTAACCTGCTTCTCCAGGCAAAGCAATTCAACAAGCTTTGGATCTCCGCCGGTCACATTGGCAATCGACTCTTCATGGGCATATTCACCGGTGGTGATTACAGGATAGCAAAGAACCAGCGCGTCCGGACGGCAGTCATTTCCCAGCATTAGCTCTGGCTTGTTCCATAAGATTCCAAGGCTTGCTGCCAAATGGCCGCCTGCCGAAAAGCCAAGCACCGAAATATGATCCGGCTCAATATGCCACTTTCCCGAACTCTCCCGAATTCTGCGCACAGCCTCCGCCAATTCCCGTAAAGGGCGGAGATTTGACGCCTTCGGCCCTACGGAATACTCGATCAGGAATGTCTGATAGCCCAAGGCTGACCAGAACAAGGCCACTGGGTCTTTTTCACGAGGTGAAAGCCATCTATAAGCGCCGCCCGCACAGATGATCAAGGCAGGGCGTGTCTTATGTGCAACAAGACGATCGTGATCCTCGTGCAGGTAACCTATGACCGGCGCATCCAACGCATCAAATCGAATGATTTGCATGGGTTACGGCTGCTTGCCGATATAGGCCAGGATACCGCCGTCGACGTAGAGGATGTGGCCGTTGACGAAGTTGGAGGCGTCGGAGGCCAGGAACACGGCCGGGCCCATCAGATCCTCAGGCGT
>OCVV011198226.1_pt1 | contig 13459 bp, 11 predicted proteins | sample 1539721 | NCBI WGS metagenome assembly OCVV01 (sample SAMN02144230, study PRJEB22623) | gut metagenome | biome: sheep rumen | host: Ovis aries | place: New Zealand
TACAAAATGCTGTAATATGACAAACATCAGTTGCAAAAGCTGCTCCAACTGCTCCTCCTAGTGGAAATACATCTGTTGGAATTGGAACTAGGATGTAATTCAATATTAGTTTTAGTAAAACTCCAATTGATAAAGCTATAGCTGGCACAAAAACTTTTCCTAATCCTTGAAGAGCTCCATTAATAGTTTGTTCCATTGCTGTAAATATTGTTGCTAAAACACAAATTTGCATTATAAATGCACCGTCTGATGCATTAGGGAACAATAATTTTAGTATTGGGTCAGCAAAAACAACCATACCTACTACACATGGTAAAACAATTATAATAGTAGTTAATAATGAAAAATTTATTCTTTTTACTCCCTTTTCAATTTCACCATTTGCCCTTGCAGCTGCAATAGCAGGAACTAATGCTGTTGCAAATGCCACGTTAAAAGACAAAGGTAGTCCTGTTAAAAGTTCAACTTTTCCGCTTAATATTCCATATTGTCTTCTAGCTTCAACATAAGGCATTGTTTTTTGTAATAATCTAACAACTGTAAATGAATCAATATTTCTATTTAATGATGTTAAAATAGCACTTAAAGACATTGGTATTGAAACAAATAGAATTGCTTTAACTATTTGCATAGCTCTTTTTTTAGCTACTGGTGATTCACCAACAAATTTATTTTCTGTTAATTTTTCTTTTCTATGTATTTTATAATATAAAAATAGGTAAAAGAAACTCATCATTGTTGATAATGTAGTTGCAACAGTTGCTCCTGCTGCCATGATAGGTGTGTTTATTCCGGAAAATACAACTATTAACTCTACAACAACAATAGTAAATACTGTTTTAAAAACTTGCTCCAAAGTTTGAGAATTTGCAGTAACTTTTATCTTTGATTGACCATTAAAAAATCCTCTAAATACTGAACAAACAGCTACAAAGAACAATGATGGTGATAACACAACTAGAACCATTTCTGCTTCAGGCATTCCCATCATGTATGACAATGCTCTTGCTCCAAATAATAAGAATAGCGTTCCAGCTAACCCTATTACTGAAAATGTAGCCAGAGCAATCTTAAAGATTCTATGTGCTCCTTTAGTATCTCCTAATGTAACCCTTTCTGATATTAACTTTGATACGGCATTTGGCACCCCTATTGAAGATATTGTTAATAATAACGCGTAAATGTTATATCCTGCACCATAAATTGCATTACCATCATCACCAAAACCTTCCTTATTTGTTAGATACCATCTGTATACCAATCCCAAAAGCTTTATAAATACTTGTGAAAACATTAATGCAAGAACACCTTGCATAAAACTTTCCTTTTTTACTCTCTTATTTGTAACACTTTCATTATTTGCAATCATCTATTTTTCCTTTCTATTCCCTTTTATTTTAATCTATTAGATTATACTAATAATATTCATTTTTTTCAAGTTTTTTACATATTAAAATGGATTATCCCTCTTTCTTCTATTCTCGATAATAAAAAAATAATTCATCTTACCCAATAAAAAGAAATAATCAGCGGGAAAACTTTGTCAAATTTCCCCAAAGCTCTTGATTTTTTGGCAATTTTATGGGATAATATTAGTGTATGATTTTTCGTATGAAAGTGGTGAAAAATTTGAAATTATTTGATAAATTTTTAAAGAAATTAAAAACAGATAGAAATACATTTTTAACATATATATTATCATTAATAACTATATATTTGGTAGTAGATAGATTTGTGGACTTACTTATTATCATATTTACAGGAATACCATCAAGCTACTGGAACCCAATACAATATGCATTAGCATTTGCATGTCCAGTGTTTGCATTCTTATTCTCTTGTAGTTCGAAATTTGTAAAGTCACAAGAAATGAAAGTATCATTCTTATACACCTACATAGTTGCATTATACATATTAGCAATCTCAATGTTTACCCAATGGATAAATGCAGCAGGATGGATGGCATTACTTTCACTTCCTCAATATCCAACAATAGCAACAGAATTTAGCTATTTAATAAAACCAGCATTCAGTTCTATTGCTTTATATCTACCTTTAACAACTTTTTACTTAATTTTCAAATGGATATATACAGGAATTAATGACAGTAGATTATTATTAGAAGGAATTTATGAATATAAAGGAATCAATCTAGCACCAAAAAGTACAGCTGTTGGTCCAAACACTTGTGAAATTTCAATTGGTACTGACTATAGAAACGGTAAATCAGTAAAAATCACTGAAAAGAAACGTTTTGAATCAACTCTTGTTGTTGGTATTTCTGGTTCAGGTAAAACATCTTTAATATTTGAACCTATGATTGCTAAGGATATTAATAAAAAATATCAATATAGAGAAACTGCAAAAGAACTTGCCTTTGTTACTTTAAAATCAGGGATCTCTAATTTAAACTGTCCTTATGATAACGATTATATAAATAATAATTTTAACTTGAATATGATTCAACCAAAAGAATCAAAAGTTAAAATATTCCAATCATATATGAAGAAAATGATTTATAATGTATCATCAAGTGGTGTTGTTTACAGAAACTTAGGTATTACATATATATCACCTGATTATGAATCAACAGCGCGTATTTTGGAAATAGCAAAAGCACATAGAATAGGTGTAAATTTAGTAGATCCTAAAAATCCTGAATCACCTGGGTTAAATCCATTTGCGTATGATAATCCAATGCAAACAGCCGTTGCTATTTCAACAGTTTTAAAAGGACTTGCACATAAATCAGGTTATTCCGTTGATATAGCCTATGAAAATACTTACTCATATCAAGTTATTGAAAACTTATCAATACTATTAAAAGAAATGTATCCAAGAATGCACGATGGTGAATTACCTACACTTGAAGATATGTTAAGTATGCTTAATGACTTCAACTTAGTTGAATATATGTGTAAAGAACTTGAAAAAAATGAAGAACTTGCTAAGAAATATACTATTCTTCTTTCTTACTTTAAAAAGAATTTTTATTCAAATGGTTCAGGAAGAGAAAACACAGAAAAATATGTTTATTCAGCAAGTACAATATTGGATAACATCTTACGTTATCCTGGAATAAGAAATATTTTATGTAATAGAACAAATAACATAAACTTTGATGACGCATTACAAAATGGTGCTGTAACATTAATGTGTACAAGACGTGGAGATTTAGGAGCTGCTGCACACAAAGCATTTGGTTTATTCTTTATTTTATCAATGCAATATGCAGTATTAAGAAGACCTGGAAACGAAAACACACGTATCCCTCACTTCTTATATATAGATGAGTTCCCAGATTTCATCTGCGATTCAACAGAAGCTATATTTACAACATACAGAAAATATAGAATTGGTACAGTTATATCAGCACAAAACTTAGATCAGCTTAATGCACAAGGTAAAAGTTTAAGAAGCACAATTATCGCAAACTGTGCAAATAAAATTGTATTTGGAAACAACACTCCAGAAGATAATGAATGGTGGAGTAAGGAAATTGGTGAAGAAAAGAAATGGATCTTCTCTAATAGTTATGATACAGCAAAAGGAAAATACGATGATAAACTTGGTGGAATTAAATATGCACCAGATATCAGATACAAACCAGGAAAAATACAAGGAACTAAATTCAAACAATGTTTATATAAAATTTCTGGAGAAAATGGAAAATATGAAAATGGTATTGCAGTATTAGATTTTGTTGCATCTAAATATAAAGAAAAACAAGATGTTAAGAAATTTAATTTTTCAAAATTCTCTAATAGCAATTATGAGGAAGATACAGATGGAAAATCAAAGAGAAAGAAACCTGCATTAAACAGCTTCTCCGAGGACGACAATATAGATGATGAATTAGATCCAATAAGAACAGACTATACTGATTCAGTATTCGTTCAAGATACAGAAGAAGCAATAGTAAAAAACAATTTAAATGTTAATGCTGATCAACAACAACAATAATATGTAATAAAAAAGAAGAAAAACATTATTTATGTTTTTCTTCTTTTTTATTACATTCCTAATAATTTAACTTGCACATTTTCCATTTTATATTTTCCAGTTGATTCATCAATTTTAAATCCTACCAAAGTTTTATCCAAACTTTCTTCATTTTGACGTAAATCAGTTGTAAAATATAATTTAATTTTTTCTATTTCAAGCTTATTAACTACAATCTCTTTGAAAGTTTCTGCTATATGCTTATCATCTTCACAAATAATAATTAGTTGTGGAAGATTGTGGAATCCTGAATCACCTGGAACGAAATTATCATAAAAATCTTTATATAATCTCATTTTATCCACTAATTTCTTTTTCCAATCATCTTCTCTTCTGATTACTTCAAAAACAAAATTGATTGACTTTGAAGCTTTAGTTAATTTAATGCTTCCACCTGTAGCTTTAAAAGTTTTTCCTGCAACTTTAGCAGTTATTGCTGGTTTAGCAACATAGCTATCAAAAGCCTTAACTTTTCTTAAATACGCAATTATTGTTTGATTTCCAGCTAAACGTTTCTTTATCATTGGAACTGGTTTTGCATTGTCACTTGGTTGCCACTTGCATTCTTTTTCCCTAGATGTTAATAAATATTTTCCCATTTTTTCCATACAATAAATTCTATATATACCTTTTCCATCTTCTGAATTAAAATAATACCTTGTTAATATTTTTGAACGTACTAATTGATCTAATTTATTATTTAGTTTATCTTGAGATTTTACCTCTATACCTTTCCATTCCAATAGTTGAAATAATTGTCTAGATGTGATAAATTCAAATTCATTTACTAAATCTAAAATTTCAAAATGAATGTCATTAATATGACCAATATTAATCTTATGTACAATTTGGTTCATTGACACATAACCATCTTTACCATCAAAAGTTTTTATTTCTCCTTCTCTAATAGCAAAAGGTGATACTGTCGCTTTGATTTCATTATCATTAACCACTTTTAAAACCTCCTAAAATTTTATTTAAAATTTTATATTATATATATATACCAATTAAAAGTATAAATATATCATAACAAAGTTATATAAATACAAGACTACTCTCATATTTTAAGATGAAACTACACTATAAGTAACTTTATTTTCTTCTTATCCGGAATGATTTTTTTAATGTAAACATCCACATTTTGTCCATATTCTATTCCCTCTTTGTATTCTGCCATACCAACTAAATTTGGCTTTAACTCCACGAAAATTCCGTTTTTAAATTTTTCAGTTTCTCTAGCAATTCCTGTAACTGTTTCACCCTCTTCAAAATCTTTAACATTTTCTTCCCAAGTTCCAAGCAATTCTTTGTATGTCAAAATAACTCGTTCAAGTTTTCTATCTATACATTTTATCATAACATTAATCTTTTGACCAATTTTCAATCTTTCAGCAGGAGTTTTGATTCTTGCAATTGAAATATCTTCTATATGTAACAACCCAACAATTCCCCCACCTATTTCAACAAATACACCGTATGGTTGCATACTTTTAACTATACCATTAACGACCATACCTTCTTGTAATTCGCTTGTTATCCAATTTAAAGCCTCTTCGCCTACTTCTCTTCTTGACAAAATAAAATTATTTCTAGAATCGATATCTTTAACTTTAAATTGCACAAATTTATTAACTTTACTTGTACAAATATTTGGCTTTGGGAAACCTGTTTCGTCAACATTAACAGCTTCAACTTCTTCTCTAGGTATTACTCCTGTCATATTATTTCCTAAATCTACATACAAATTATAATTTGAATCACATTTATTTACTCTAGCCTGTAATATTTCTCCCGTAGAAATCGCATTTGTTAGTTGTTCTTTTGTAACATCAAAACCACTTAAATTCCAGCCTTCAGGCATATATTTCTGGTATTCCATTGGTACACCCCTTTTTCTTTAGTTTTCTCCATTATATAATTAATATATTTTTTTTACAATACATTTTTTATAAAATTTTACAAGAGTTATACCAATCAAATTATATCTGCTTACAAACTCTAAAAGTCAAATTTCCTTACTTCATCTGAATTTAAATACCTCCATTGACCTATCTTCAAATCTTTAACATCAATGTTTCCTATTTTACATCTATGCAGTGCAATAACACTCTTTCCAATTGCATCGCACATTTTTCTTACTTCTCTATTCTTTCCTTCATGAATTGTAATTTGGATTCTAGATATATTTTTCTGTTCATCTATCTTCAAAATTTTAACCTTAGCTTTTCCAGAAATATAATCATCAATTTCAACACCATTTTCCAACTTTACTACATCTTCTTTTTTTACAATTCCTTTTACTGTAGCGTTATAAGTCTTTTCAACTTCATTTTTAGGATGTGTTACCTTAAAAATAAAATCACCATCATTCGTTAAAATTAGAGCCCCAGAAGTATACATATCCAACCTCCCAACTGGAAGTAATTTTGCATCAACACCTTTAACCAAATCTATTACAGTTGGTCTTCCAAATTGTTCTTTAACAGTTGTAACATACCCTACCGGTTTATTTAACAAAACATATATATGTCTGTTATCTAGTTTTACTTCTTCACCATTATAAACTACAATATCATTTTGTGGATTGATTTTGGTTCCAAGTTCAGTAATAACACGCCCATTAACACTAATTTTTCCGTCTAAAATTAACTTTTCAGCATTTCTTCTTGAACATATTCCACAATTAGCAAGAAATTTTTGTAATCTAATTTCCTCCATTTCAACCTTCCTTATCTACCCATTATTTTCTCTTCTTAACTCTTGTAATACATTATTAAATTCATTTGGAAGTTCCGCTTCTAAATGCATTTCTTTCCCAGTAATAGGATGTTTAAAAGTTAAGCTCTTAGCATGTAGCAATTGTCCTTTAATACCAAAGTCATTTTTTCCATTAGAGTAAACTTCATCCCCAACAACAGGATATCCAATTTCGCTCAAATGAACTCTAATTTGATGAGTTCTACCTGTATCTATCTTTACCTCTAACAAAGTGTATTTGCTAAATCTTTCTAATACTTTAAAATGAGTAATAGCTTCTTTTCCATTCTTATTAACAGCCATTTTCTTTCTATCTTTCGTACTTCTTGCAATAGGCATATTTATGGTAGCTTCATCTTCATTAACTACCCCTCTTACCAACGCATAATATATTTTTTTAACTTCTCTATCTTTAATTTGATTGCTCATATTCAAATGAGATTCATCATTCTTTGCAATTATTAATAACCCAGATGTATCTTTATCTAATCTATGTACAATTCCTGGTCTAATTTCTCCACCAATACCAGACAAACTATCCTTACAAATTGCCATAATAGCATTAACAAGAGTTCCATCCCAATTTCCATTTGCAGGATGAACAACCAATCCCTTTGGCTTATTAACAACTATAATATCTTTATCTTCATATACAACATCTACAGGAATATCTTGTGCCTTTATATCTAATTCCTTTGCCTCAGGTATATCAACTTCGACCACATCATTCTCTTGAACCTTATACGAAACCTTTTGTTCTTTATTATTCACTTTAATATTTCCGTCTTCTATTAATCTCTTTACAGTAGTTCTAGATAATTCTTGCACATTACATGCTATATACATATCCAATCTTTCACCTGAATTTTCAGAATTAACAACTAACTCTTTCATAAACTATCTTCATTCTCCTTTTTAATCTACATTATTATTTACTTTTTCTCTTTAATACACTTAAATATAAAGTAACACGCCAATCCTATCACACCTACAACAATAAAAATATCAGCAACATTGAAAATCGCAAAATTCACAATATCATTAAAATTAATAAAATCCACTACAAAACCTCTAAAAATTCTATCAATAACATTGCTAATACCACCCGCAATTATCATTATAAAAAACACTTTAGCTAACACATTAAAACTTTTACGATTTCTTTCAAAGTAAAGTACCAATCCACAAATCATCAACAAATTCACAATAATAAAAACCGGAACATTCCCATCTCCAAAGCTAAAAGCAACTCCCTTATTCTCACAATATGTAAATCTTAAAACATTCTTTATAATAACAACTGAATCATCCTTAAGATTATTCAAAACCAAAATTTTAATTATTTGATCAACACCAACTAACAACACAACCCATAAATACAAATAAACTCTACGAATCTTATTAATCATTATACACATTCCTTTTCATTTTATTATACCTATTTATATTTTCTAAATTTAACATTTCATGTAAAACCTAATTCACTCTATAACTTTCTCTACATCTCTTTTTTCCACTCAGCAATGTAATTTATTTATACAAAATATACTTAAATAGAGTAGGCGAAGGTTGGTAATTATGTAAGCTGGTTTGATATATTAACACGCAGTGGAGTGCGCAGTTTGGCGCTCCCAATCCATGTCTTTCTCTCAAATCGTATCGCCAGTAAACGAACGGAGTGTTAATATATCAAACCAGCTTACATAATTACCAACCTTCGCCGGCTACCTATAAAATAAATTACATTTTTATTTGTTTTGCAACTTCTTCAGCGAAGTTTTCTTCTACTTTTTCGATTCCTTCACCTTTTTCTAATCTTGCAAAATTGTTAATTTTAGCACCTTTTGATTCTAATAATTTATTAATTTTCATATCAGGATCTTTAACAAATTCTTGTTCCATTAAACAGATTTCTCCATAGAATTTATTAATTCTACCTTGAACCATTTTTTCAGCTATTTCAGCAGGTTTTCCTTCATTCATAGCTTGTGCTTTTAAAATTTCCATTTCTTTTTCTACTCTTTCAGGTGTAACTGCTTCTCTATTTAAGAATTCTGGCTTAGCAGCAGCAATTTGTAAACAAATGTCTTTTGCTAACTCAGGTGTAGCGTTTTCCATATCAACTAATACACCTATTTTTCCTTCACCATGAATATAACTTCCAACAATACCATTTGATTCAAATCTTTCGAATCTTCTTATAGACATATTTTCACCAATTGTAGCGATTTTATTAGTTAATACTTCTTGTACTGTTTTACCAGCTTCTGCAATTGATTCTTGAGCTAATAAATCTTCTACATTTGCAGGATTTTTTTCAACTATTTGTTTTGCAACATCGTTAACGAATGTTCTAAATTCTTCGTTCTTACCAACGAAATCTGTTTCAGCATTAACTTCAACTACTGCACCAACTTTTCCATCTTCTGAAACATAGCATGCTACTAATCCTTCTGCTGCAACTCTGCTTGATTTTTTAGCAGCTTTAGCAATTCCTCTTTCACGTAATAATTCAATTGCCTTTTCCATATCTCCATCAGTTTCTGTTAAAACTTTTTTGCAGTCCATCATACCTGCACCTGTTTTTTCTCTTAAATCTTTTACTTGACTTGCTGTTACCATTAAAAATTCCTCCTTTTAATTTTTTGAAATTTTCTCCGTCCCCCGATTAAAAATCGTCCCAGAAAAAATTTATTTAAAAAAGAGTAGAGCAAGAAAGCCCCACTCTTTTCATATAGCACAGTATAAAATTTATTTATACCTACATATTCTATTATTCTTCAGTTGCTTCAACAACTTCTTCCATGCTAGCTGGTTCTGTAGCTTCTTCAGCCATTTCAGCTTCTACTTCTGCATTAGCTGTTGTAGCATCAAAAGATTCACCTTGTCTACCTTCGATTATTGCATTTGCCATACAATCAGCAATTAAGCTAACTGCACGAATAGCGTCATCGTTTCCAGGAATAGCATAGTCAACATCTTCTGGATTACAGTTTGTATCAACTAAACCAACCACTGGTATATTTAATTTTCTTGCTTCTAATATAGCAATTCTTTCTTTCTTAGGATCTACTACAAATAATACTCCTGGAATTTCTTTCATTTCTTTAATTCCACCAAGATTTTTTTCTAGTTTTTCCATTTCTTTCTTTAAGATGATAACTTCTTTTTTAGGTAATACTTCAAATGTACCATCTTGTTCCATTGTTTCTAATTCATTTAATCTTTGTACTCTTTTTTGAATTGTTTCAAAGTTAGTTAACATTCCACCTAACCATCTTTGATTTACATAGTACATACCACTTTTTTCAGCAGCTTCTTTCATACAGTCTTGAGCTTGTTTTTTTGTACCAACAAATAAAACTGTTTTTCCTTCTTCTGCTTGTGATTTCATGAAGTCATAAGCTTCATCTAATTTTTTTGATGTTTTTTGAAGATCAATTATATGGATACCATTTCTAGCTTGGAATATATATTCAGCCATTTTAGGATCCCATCTTCTTGTTTGATGTCCGAAATGAACACCTGCTTCTAGTAATTGTTTCATTGCAACTACTGCCATTTTTTATTCCTCCCTTTTTGTTTTACCTCCATAAGGTTTCAATCATTTTCAAAAGACTTGTAATTAAAAATTTTTACAAGCACACCTTTTTCAACTAGCCTTATGTGCGTTTTAACAGTCATAATTATATCAAAAAATCTATGATAAATCAAGCTTTTTTTGAAGTTTTTTATGGTTTCTAAAAATTTCTTTTTCAAAACCTTTTCCCCAAGCTTCTCTTGCATTAAAAACAACTATAAAAGCCCTCGGATCAACATTTATAGCTATTCTTTTAATCTGAACAATTTCATTCCTAGACCCCACACAAAATAACATCATTTTATCTTTGTTGCTATGCATTCCTCTAGCATATATTCCTGTACTTCCCCTCTGAACATCATTTCCAACAGCTTTTGCAATTTCATAATACTTATCAGATACAATAAACATAACCTTAGTAAAATTCACTCCTTCAAATACTATATCTATCATTTTTCCCATTAAATAAATAGCTATAGTAGAATATAAACCAATTTCTATTTCCTTAAAAACAATTATACTCAAAATAATAATTATAGTATCTATAGTTATAATCAAATCACCAGATTTAAATTTATCATTAAAAGAACGCACCACATAAGAAAGTAGGTCGCTTCCCCCCGTTGAAGCACTTACCTTTAAAATAATTGCAGTTCCAACTCCCATAATAATACCACCATAGATACAAGCTAAAAATTTATCAGTTGTTACCGGTGGGAATTTTTCCAAAATATCAATAAAAACAGATAACAAAATTGTCCCAGCTATCGACTTAAAAATAAATTTTCGCCCAACTCTAAAAAAAGCAATAATAAAAAGAGGAACATTTAATAAAATCATAGCCGTCCCAACAGGAACATGAAAAACATAATAAAAAATTGTTGCTAATCCAGAAAATCCCCCTGTTGACAGCTTATTTGGCAATAAGAAAAAGGCTGTAGAACACGCCATTATAAATGACCCAACTATCAGCCCTATACTGCTTATTAAAAAATTTTTAACACTATTCCTATAATCAACTCTTTCCATAATAAACCACCTATACTTAGAATTTCCAAATATAAGCAATTTATACACTTTTATTAAGTTGTTTTTATAATCTTAAATTATACTGCCTCTATAATCTTATACCTTTTTACATTATTATCTTTTTTAGTAATTAAATCAACGTTATATATTTCTTTAATTCTCTTTACATTTTCCTTTTTATGACCAACTAAATTATTAATTTCATCATCATTTACCGCAACTGTAACTCTTTTTATTTTATTATTCATTTTCCTGATTTTTTTAGAAATCTCATCATAACAAATTCTACTTTCAACCAATTGCCTAAAAGCTGGGTGATATGGACCAGCTATAACTTGGCTACCTTCATTCTCTGGATTACAAATTTCATCTGTATTCTGCAATCCTATTCTAATAACATCTATTTTCTTTTTGCTAAACATTTTTAACAAGATAGCACTTGTTTCAACAGCCTGTTCTACAGTATTCGGCGTATACTCACCTTTTAAATAATCTTCTGCAAGTTTTGTATCTTTTATAACAAGCACAGGATAAATTCTAACAATTTTAGGACGTAATTTAATTAATTTTCTTGCAGTTTCTATCTCGTCTTTTTGATTACTATCAGGCAAACCAACCATCATCTGGTGTCCCAATACAAACTTGTTTTTTCTAATCAATTTAGAAGCTGTCTTTACATCGTTAAAATTATGACCTCTTCTACATTTGTTTAATACATAATCATTAGCTGATTGGACTCCTAGCTCTATTGTTCCAACATTATATTTCTTTAACAAATCCAATATATCTTGGTTTATGTAATCCGGTCGTGTAGAAATACGTATACTATTTACTCTACCATTTTTGATATATTCATTCGCAATAGATAATAGCTTCTCTTGAATGTCCACATCAATTCCTGTAAAACTTCCACCAAAGAAAGCAATTTCAACGTACCTATCCTCATCCTTAAAATTATTAAGATAATATTCAATTGTATCCTTTACTTCATCCATTGAAATATTAGTCTTTTGTCCACTAATTTTCTTTTGGTTACAAAAAGTACAATCATTTGGACATCCCAAATGTGGTACAAATATCGGTATTATATATTTCTTTTTCAAGATATACTCCTTTCTCACAACATCAAAATTGATCTATTTTTCTAATGTTATCAAAGCTTTATGAGCAGCATCCATCTCAGCTGTTTTTTTATTTTTACCTTCACCGACTGCCAATTTTTTACCATTACAACTTACCTGAGCAATAAAAGTTTTATCATGGTCTGGTCCTTTTTCTTCCAAAATAACATACTTGATTTCAACATCACCATGAACTTGCAACTTTTCTTGTAATACCGTTTTATAATCTTTCATTCCAACATTCTTACTTGCAACTTTTATTTCATCTTTTAAATTCTCAACTATAAACTTTTCTGACTGTTCAATACCCGAATCAAAGAATATAGCTGCAATAACAGCTTCTACACTATCGGCTAAAATCGCTGGTCTTTTAGTATCCCCACTCATTATTTGGCTTTTTCCTAAATATAAGAAATCACTAAAATTATGTCTTAATGCAACTTTATATAAGCTTTTCTCACAAACAACATCCGCCCTAACTTTAGTCATTTCTCCCTCTTTCAAAAAAACATAATTATTATAGATATATTTACTAGATACAAATTCCAAAATACTATCTCCTAAAAATTCTAGTTTTTCATTACTTTCAATATGATGTTCATTAGCGTAAGAAGTATGAGTTAAAGCCTTTTTTAAAAGATTAATATCATTAAATTTATATCCAATATTTTCTTCTAATTTTGATAAATCCATTTAATTCTTCCTTTCCTTTTTTATAAAAATTATCATTATTGTTACACTATTATTTTTATTAAATTATTACTTACATGAAATTACCATTTTATTTTAAATGTTTATGTTACCTACGTACTAATAAAAAAGAAAGGAGTTACCCTTTCAATTTCTTTAGTACCTTAAGTTTAAACATTAAGCAATGTGCTCTTTTATATATTCAACTACATCACCAACTGTTACAACTTTTTCTGCATCAGCATCAGGAATTTCTGTGTCAAATTCTTCTTCTAAAGCC
>OCVV011284237.1_pt1 | contig 13458 bp, 10 predicted proteins | sample 1539721 | NCBI WGS metagenome assembly OCVV01 (sample SAMN02144230, study PRJEB22623) | gut metagenome | biome: sheep rumen | host: Ovis aries | place: New Zealand
GGTGTCTTCACTGGTCGTTCCCCTAAGGATAAATTCATCGTTGAAGATGAAAACTCCAAGGATACTGTCTGGTGGACTAGCCCAGAATATCCAAATGATAACCACAGAGCCACTCCAAAGGCCTGGGAAGCCGTCAAGGATTTAGCCAAGAAGGAATTATCCGGCAAGAAGCTTTATGTCGTCGATGGTTTCTGCGGTGCCAACAAGGATACCCGTATGGCTGTCAGATTCATCATGGAAGTCGCCTGGCAGGCTCACTTCGTCAAGAACATGTTCATCCGTCCAACCGCTGAAGAAGAAGCCGACTTCAAGCCAGATTTCATTGTTTACAACGCTTCTAAGGCCAAGGTTGAAAACTGGAAGGAATTAGGTCTCAACTCCGAAACCTGCGTCATGTTCAACATCACTTCCCACGAACAGGTCATCTTAAATACCTGGTACGGTGGTGAAATGAAGAAGGGTATGTTCTCTATGATGAACTACTACCTCCCACTCAAGGGTATGGCCAGTATGCACTCTTCTGCCAACACCGACTTAAATGGTGAAAATACTGCTGTCTTCTTTGGTCTCTCTGGTACTGGTAAGACCACCTTATCCACCGATCCAAAGAGACTTTTAATCGGTGATGATGAACACGGTTGGGATGACAATGGTGTCTTCAACCTCGAAGGTGGTTGCTATGCCAAGGTCATCGACCTCGATAAGGATGCCGAACCAGACATCTACAACGCCATCCGCAGAGATGCTTTACTTGAAAACGTCACTGTCGATGCTGAAGGCAAGATTGATTTCCACGATAAGTCCGTCACGGAAAACACCCGTGTCTCTTATCCAATCTATCACATCAACAACATCGTCAAGCCAATCAGCCATGCTCCAGCTGCCAAGAACGTCATCTTCTTATCCGCTGATGCTTTCGGTGTCTTACCTCCAGTCTCCATCCTCACTCCAGAACAGACCAAGTACTACTTCTTATCCGGTTTCACCGCTAAGTTAGCTGGTACTGAACGTGGTATCACTGAACCAACTCCAACCTTCTCCGCTTGCTTCGGTCAGGCTTTCTTGGAATTACATCCAACCAAGTATGCTGAAGAATTAGTCAAGAAGATGGAAAAATCTGGTGCCAAGGCTTATCTTGTCAACACCGGTTGGAATGGTACCGGCAAGCGTATCTCCATCAAGGATACCCGTGGTATCATCGATGCCATCTTAGATGGTTCTATCTTAAAGGCCAACACCAAGAAGATTCCACACTTCGATTTCGAAGTCCCAACTGAACTTCCAGGTGTCGATGCTAAGATTCTCGATCCAAGAGACACCTATGCCAACAAGGAAGATTGGGAAGTCAAGGCTAAGGATCTCGCTTCCAGATTTGTCAAGAACTTCCACAAGTACGAAACCAATGATGCCGGTAAGGCTTTAGTTGCCGCTGGTCCAAAGGTTGACTAATCGATAAACCTAATCCGCAGGTCATGCACCTGCGGATTTTTTTCTTGAGCGTTTTTTCCCCTTTATTTTCCTTTTTTGGTTACAATAGAGATGCAATAAGGAGGAATTAATCATGTTAAATAATAGAAAAGCAGCCATCATCGGGGCTGGATTTGTCGGAGCGTCCATCGCTTTTGCTCTGATGCAAAAAGGCTTATATAACGAACTTGTCCTAGTTGATGCCAACAAGGATAAAGCCCAAGGAGAAGCTATGGATATTGCCCATGGCTTACCCTATTCCAATCCGATGAAGATCTATGCTGGCGAATATCAAGATATCGCTGACGCCTCACTTATCATCATTACTGCTGGTGCTGCCCAAAAGCCAGGAGAGACTAGACTTGATCTCATCAAGAAGAATTCCGCAATCATGACTTCTATCGTCAAGGAGTTGGTCAAAGTCAAAGCTGAGGGCATCTTGCTTATCGTTGCCAATCCCGTTGATGTTCTGACCCATGTAGCGTTGAAAGTATCGGGATTCCCTCGTGAGAGAGTCTTTGGTTCCGGTACGGTATTAGATACTGCAAGATTGAAATATCTGTTATCGGATAAACTTCAGATCGATACGAGAAACGTTCATGCTGTCATCATGGGCGAACATGGAGATAGCGAATTTCCAGCCTGGTCATTTGCCAATGTCTCAGGTATGCCTTTGGAAGACTTTGCTGAGTTAAGAGGCTATCAGGATTATGAATCCCTAAAGAATGAGATTCAGGAAGAAGTCAAAAACTCGGCTTATGAGATCATCGCCAAGAAAGGTGCCACGTATTATGGCATTGCCTTATCAGTAGCCAGAATTGCCGAATGCATCGTCAAGAATGAGCATTCCATGCTCCCAGTATCGGTGGAATTAAATGGTGAATATAATTTAACTGGCTCTGCTTTATCAATCCCTGCCATCATCTCTACTAAGGGTGTAGAACAGATTCTTGAACTACCTCTTTCGGCTAAGGAAAAAAGAGAGCTTCGCTCTTCTAGTGATACGTTAAAAGAAATCATCAAGACTTTAGATCTATAATAAAGATAGTTCGTCAGCAACCGCTGACGAGCTTTTATTATTCATGCTTTTCTGTAGAAGCTTGTTCTTTATGAAGACAAAGAGGAAGAATGCCAAAGCCAAGGACAATGAAACTAAATGGCATCAATACAGCATCAAAGACAAACCCAGTCACGCTTAACAGCATGAAGAGGTTATAAGCAAATAAGAAGGCATAAACCAAAAGAATCAGAATTTCAGGAATTAAGAAAATTTTCGACTTATAAAATGGCAGAAATCTGAGATAGATAAAGTAGGAAGTAAAGGATAAGGCTAAAGCAATAAGCAAAGGAATAATTTCAAACAATATGACATTGCCTGGGGTGGATTCAAAATCAAATAGACCTGGACCACCTGAGGTGTTGTTTGGAAAACCAACAAACCCATAGAAGAATACAGAGACTAACGCACAAAGATAACTGCCGACATACAAGATTATCGTCTTTTTTTCGTTCTTCATAGTTCTAACAAAATTACCTCTCTATAAATATTTTACCCCCCTAGATATGTTTTTCAACATAATTCATAGTTTTTGTATTTAACTATTCATGCATTACATAAAACATTTCTATTTTGACTTCGACGTAAAATATTTAAACACTTGTGTAAGATTTTATTTCTTCTTCAACCAAGCCTTCTGGAAAGATTTCACCATCCGTTTAAGGAAAAGTTTATCGACTAGATCGAGCCCTTTATAAAGAGAAATCAGCTTTGGTCCATATTTAGGTATCTGGAATAAGAAAGTAAAGAAATCGTTCGCCTTTGTCTTGTAGAAGAGATCGAATACCAGATCAGTAAATTTCTCTTTTTCTTCTAAGGATAGACTTTCTACCCAGGTGTTAAACCTGCTAGCAATAAACTTGGACTGCCTGGTTCTTCTTTTCTTGTATTTGAAATCATTTCCTTTTATTCTCCAGGAAAAGGCATCATGCTGAAAGATAGAGACAAAGGAAGAATCAACAATCAACAAATCGGGATCCTTTTCAAAAAACATCCCGATGATGGAGGATTTTGGAACGATCTTATGAACTTTAAGAGTTGCGTTATCATAATCAGGAAGATCCTGAAAACCAAAAGCAAAACCCGGACTGTCAAACGCATATACTGCCTTAATCCTGGCTCTATCTTCCTGACTTGTTTGATAATAGGCAAATAAGGCGACATTCCCACCTTTGGAATGCCCGACAAGAACAAAGTCTCCTTGATATTTCTTCATGGCTGTTTCCAAGTAGGATAGAGCCATCTGATGAGAAGGAATACTTTTCTTATAGGAAAGAAGAAAGTCTTCTTTCCATCCGACGAAGGAAGGATCCGTTCCTCGATAAGCGATGACATGGAGATTAGGATTGATTTCAATGGTGATACAGGCAAACTGGGTAGTAGAAGAAATATCCGTCTTACGGACAAAATCAGATAAAACCAAATCCTTATACCTGTTATGTCTTACTAGCTTTTTAATCAGCCTTCGAGAATTGAATCCATCGCTAGCCTCAAGAGAAAACATCTTGTCTTTTAAAATTTCTTTTCGGTCTAAAGAAGACACCTTAAAAGGCTTATCTAACAATTCTAACGGATAATTGAAATAGGAAAACCAAGATAGGACAAGCCAATCTAGTCGATTTATTTCCGTATCCGCAAAGGTATCTTTTTGCTTATTGAGATAATGGAATATATTCATACATACACGAGTTTACTAACGAAGTGATTACTGACTGATTAAGGTATAATCGTGAACCTCTGCTTCTTTAGCAGAGACATCCTTACCATGAGCAAAGTCAGCTTTGAAGGAATAATCAGTCTTGACATGGATATCTGATGATTTGTGGAATTCCGACGTTAAATCAAATTCGAATTTGGCTGCCGATCCACAAGAGACAACACCTTCATCACTAAAGATAACAGCTGAATCAAAATAACTATCATTTTTCATGTTGATGGAATTTGCGGAACTATTTCCATTGGTTAAATCATTCTGGAGTTGATTAAAATCTTCACCAGTCTTATGTAACGAATAAGAATAAGTCTCACTTCCGTGATCGCGATATTCGCCACCATTTACTTCTTCTTCAACAGTTGAATTGAGGCCTAAATCATATTGCTTATCCCATTGAATGATAGGGGAAGGAAGAAAATCGAATAAATGATTGGCAATCTTGTACTTCGTACTAGGTAAAGAAGACTCTCCGAACATTTTAGAAAACGTGCTAGAAAAGAAGTGGAAATCAGCAAAATCGACATAGATATATTGATAATCCATATAGATTCCAAAGGAACCATTTTCTTCCGCACTTGCGTTTTCCATGGATTTGTCATCCTTTAGAATCTTTAAGCTAGTCTTGATACTAGCATCACCGACAAAGGAAGCATAAACATCATGCGGATTATCGCTCTTCAAGCCTTCAATATCCGCCTTCAGATTGAATTTTTCAACCTGAAATTTCAATTCAGTATCATAGTTATGACTTTCAACCTGTAAAGGTACACCAGTAAGTGTTCTTTCTATGGTAGAATACTTCACTTCAAAATTGAAATGAGCATCCTTGATTTCAAAGCCGAGCAATCCTTTATCAGTTTCCTTCTTCCAGGAATCCGTAAGCATATTCTGGGCTTCTTTTTTATCTTGCATGACTTTACCACCATTTGGTAAAGCGACAGCCGCATCTTTGCCACAGGAAGTAAGACAAAGCGGTAAGGCCGCAAGTAAGATTAAGTGTTTCTTGAATAATTTCATGGAATAAACTCCTTTAGATACAAAATAAAGATATACTAAAAAACACTAAAAGTCCACAATAAGCAAACTTTTAGTGTACAAATACATCGTTTTGACTAAACTTCTGACTACTTAGTCCTTTAAGGAATCACGAATACGAATCAAATCCTCAACAGAGAACTTGTATTTCTTCTCACAGAAGGCACAGCTGGTTTCCACTTCCTTACCTTCCTTGATCATCTCATTTAATTCATCCTTACCAACAGTAGCGATGATATTATCCTTACGTTCTTCGCAACCGCAATGGAAACGAACGTCTTTTGTTCCCGTAAACTCGATATCAAATCCATCAAGAACAATTCTTAGCATATCTTCAATGGACTTACCAGCCTTGAGCATCTCAGTGACCGTTGGGATATGATTCAGGTTATCGGATAATCTATCGATGACTTCCTGCTTGGTAAATGGCATGAGCTGAACAATAAAACCACCAGCGCAGCTCACACTGCCATCGCTGTTGACTAATACACCAAGACCAACACTAGTTGGAATCTGTTCGGATTGAGCAAAATAATAGGTCAAATCATCAGCAATTTCACCAGAATGAAGCGGAATGGTAGAAGAATATGGCTCCTTCATATGGAAGTCTCTGATGACAGTGAGATTACCATTTCCGATTCCTTTTCCTACATCAAGATGACCATCTTCTCTTAATGGAAGATCAGCGCTAGGATTAGAGACATAACCTTTGACATTGCCGTTATAGTCGGCAGTGACAAGAAGATGTTTTAGTGGACCATCACCCATGAACTGAACGGTGAGAAGATCTTCTTTGCTTTTTAGCATATCGCCCATCATCAAGCCAGCGGAAAGAAGTCTACCTAAGGCAGCAGTGGCTAAATGGGATAAAGAATGAATGTTCTTGGCATATTCGACTAAGTCTTTGCTGGTGACGGCAAAGGCGCGAATCTGTTTGTCAGCAGCCATGGCTCTGACCATATAATCATGATAGTTTTCCATATATTTACCTCGACTTAAGTATTATAGCGATTTTCCTCTCTTTTGTTTGAGATTTGCATGTTTTTAATGATAAACCATATGATTTGTTAATAGAGTAAGGGGTTTCACTTATTTTGCTTAGCAAAAGTTTTATAATAATCTTTGTTTTATGGAGGCGGTTATGAATTTTCTAGTCAATATACCTACAGATAACAATCCGCAGGCTTATGAAGTTTTGTTACCTTTAGGTCTGCTTTTACTTCTTTCCAAAGTCTTTTCTTTATTGTTAGCCAAGATCAAGGTTCCCCAGGTTATCGGTTATCTCATCGCGGGTTTAGTCGTCGGTCTTATCTATTTGATTCCTAATCAGATGATCTTGACTGACTATACCAATACTGGCATAGGATTTTTTGCCAAGATCGGTATCATTCTCATCATGTTCTCTGCCGGTATTGAAACCGACATCAACAAAGTCAAGAAAGTCGGCCCAGCCGCTTTAACTATCGCCTTATTTGGTGTCTTAACCCCAATGTTATTAGCCTTTGGTATGACTTATCTCTTTGATGTCATCACCGGCAATGAGATCAACATCTTCCGCGAACTCTATTATGGTGTCATCTTGACTGCGACTAGCGTCTCTGTGACGGTTGCCACCTTAAAGGAAATCGGTAAGTTAGATACCAAGGTTGGTTCTTGTCTTGTCTCAGCAGCCATCATTGATGATGTCATCGGTATCATCGTCTTATCCTTAGTCTTATCCTTAAGCGGTTCATCTACTAGTGGCAATGACTTTGCTTCTCTTCTTGTTCATGCGATGAACCAGGAAAACAACACCGCCTTATCTATCTTCTTCATCATCTTATTCATGGCGATCTATTTTGGTTTGACTTTTGGTGTTGGTTATTTCACCAGAAAGTTATTCAACTATCTTGGAAGCCAATATCCACATCATATCCGTATCGTCATCCTCTCTTTAGCCTTTTGTCTCATCTGGGCCTACATCTCTGAATTTTTCAACATCGCCGATATCACCGGCGCTTATCTGATGGGCTTAATTCTTTCTAGCACGGTGGCTCATGGTTATATCGACCACAGAGCAGAAACCACCTGCAACTACTTATTTGGTCCCATCTTCTTTGGCTCGATTGCCATGAGTTTATATCAGTCTGATTTTAACTTTTCTGATCCCGCCTTCATCTCCTTTTTGGTCTTTGGCTTGATTTGGGTTGTTATCGGTATGCTTGGTAAAGTCATCGGCTGTTCCGCTGCTGGTTTACTCTTCAAGTACAAATTCCACGATTCCTTGAAGTTTGGTATCGGTATGATGGCCAGAGCAGAAATCTTAATTATCTGTGCCCAAAAAGGTGTCGATAGCGGACTAATCGATAACAAGATTATGATGTTCTGTCTCTTGTTGATTCTTGTTTCCAGTTTTGCTACTCCACTTCTGTTGAAGTTCTTATATCGTAATGAAGTCGCTTCTCCTTCTCTTGATAAAGCTCAGACGAAAGAATTAGAACAAGAAGCCAACAATATTGCCAGTGCGGAATCAGGAGATTCCACAAATGCAATATAGTGAACTCTATTTTGACTATCAGCTCACGTTAAAAGGAAATCTAAGCGCGAAGAAGTGTATCATCCTTCATGATGAACTGACTCCTTTATATGATGAAGTGATAAAGGAACACGACATTCTGATTCTATCTATCCAAAGTAAATATTGGTTTAGAGACTTCTCTCCTTTCAAACATCCTCACGTCTTTAAAGGCGGTGAAGACTTTGAAGGTAAGGCAGATGAATACCTTTTGTTCCTTAAAGATAACATCCTTCCTTATGTCAAAGAAAAATATCAGATTCATCCTCAAGAATATTACCTTGCTGGTTATTCCTTATCTGGTCTTTTTGCTATTTATGCCGCTAGCAAAACTGATATGTTTCAAGGTGTCATCTCAGCTTCTGGTTCCTTGTGGTTTCCTGGCTTCATTTCTTATTTGAAAGATCATGAAGTATTCACCAATAACATCTATCTCTCTATTGGAGATAAAGAATCTGACACCAAGAATCCTTATTTATCCAAAGGATTACAAAGTCATTTTGAAGCGCTAGATATCTTCAATCATCAAAATAAGAATGTCATCTTTGATTTAAATCACGGCGGACATTTCATCGATCATGATATCCGTATCATCAAAGGTATCGATTGGATGTTAGATCATATCAGTTCAAAAGAGGAAGAAGCCTAAACGCTTCTTCCCTTTTTTGATTTTCATCTAACTTAGGATATCCCAATATCCCTTCTTTCTTGATTCACGTCTTGTAACAAGACCTTTTCTCATCATCTCTTTTAAATGACGATAGACGGTAGCTTCAGATTTACCAACAGCCTTAGAAATTTCCGGAATAGTCATATACTTGTTCTTTTTGATCACTTGAAGTATTTCTTCATGGAAAGGATTTATCTTATCATTTATCTTGTCACTTAGATAATCAGTATCACGTAAGAATGTGAAAGAAAAACCAAAGTCATCATTCTTATAATCATAACCAACATCGTTTTTAATACAGAGAGTAAAGGTTCTATCAAAACCTGTTCCAAAGGCATCGATGTAGCCATACTTATATAGCACCGAAGCAATCAATACATTACGAATTTTGCTTCCCACTTCTGAAGTAGCAAACTGCATTGGATCAAGATTTCTGTAAATAGGGCCAGGATTATAGATATGAACAGAAGATCTATAAATAATGATTTGATTGAAATCACTTTTCACATCGTATTTGCTGTGTGCGAAACTATTAACAACAATTTCTCGAATTGCTCGAATCGGAATTTCAGGAGTTTCTACTCTCTGAACCCCGATGATTTGAGACTTATAGGAAATATGTCCCTGAATATACGAAATCGCCTCCTGAATGCATTCAAAAATATTGCCTCTGAATTCCTTAATTTCGCCAAACTCGGTCCTTGAATCAGTCGGATATGTTGCTTCTTTTAACAAGACAGGCTTTCCTTTTCCAAAAAGATAATAACAAGCCATTTTGATTTTGCCATCTTTGTCGAGCAGATCAAGTTTGGTTAGGGCATCTTTCATGTTTTTATATACATAGTTCAAACGTCCCTTATCATTAGCAGTTCTTATGACGTCGATGATGAGTTCCTCATCCAAGTCATCAAAAGAATAGTCAGTAGGTTTTTCTTCCCATTTTGAATAATTATCCTCTTTTTCTTCAAAGAACTTTTGAAGTTGACTGCTTGTCATAGGGATATCACCATCATCTACTCGAAAATAATAACGACCATATGCAGAATATGGTGTATCATCTCCTTCTACGTAAACTCTGATTACATCAATTCCTTCTAGTGAGGACACACTTATTTCAAGGTTATTAGGGAGTGGTTTCAAATTGGTGCGGATTTCATTTGAAACATCTGCTAAGGTCTTTTTGGAAATATCAAATCTAAAAGGTTTCAGGTCCGGTCCTACGCCAAAATAAAGTTCACCTTTGTGACTTTTATTCAGCATAGAACAGAGTGATATAACGCCTTCTTTGAGTTGTGATAAAGATTTTTTATATTCTAAAACAAGACTTTCTTCTTTAATCATATCGGCCTCCTATGATTGTTTATCTTGTCATTTATCTTATCATTTATCTTATCATTTTGCAATTTATCTTATCATTTATCTTATCATTCTTAAAAAAGAGCCTTCAGTCAGATAAGTTCTGACTTAAAGGCTCTTGTGATTGATTTCTTCGTTATAAGAAGCAGATGCTATAGCAATGGCGCTTTGTTTCGTCTTGCCATTGTTGGCATCCTGATAGAAATCCACTAACATACCAAGTTGATTCATCCTCACGGTCTCTTGAATTAGACCGGATTCAGTTTCTGTCTTAAAAGGATAATCTATCAGCTGTAAGACAAAAAGATCATCAACAATCGACATATAGGGATGATAAGTGAGGTTGCTATCCATGAAGTCAGCATAATATAGACCACCTTGGTTCATCCCCATCGTCTGAGCAGAAGCAAAAATAGAATAGATGACATCATTCATGGCAGTGAGAGGATACTTCATAGGGGAAAGATCATATTCTTTCATTTCTCCACTGAGATCCTGATTCTCATAGCCATAGATTTTGGTATCCACATAATAGAGGCTTTCTTCTTCTACATAGTGAGTGAGATGAACACGTCTTACTTCATAAAGATGATAATCTTCATTGAAATAAATTTTTTCACCAAAATAATTCTCTTCCTGATATTTATAGAATTCTTCTTTTGAATTATCCCAGTGCTCACTAAGGGTGACTTTAGATAATTCCTGATTCTCAGAATCAAGAACCTTGGACTCATACTGATAGATGATAGTCTTGATTTTTTCTTTGGCTTTATTTAAAGAACAACCATTGATATAGGAAACTAGCTCCTGTGGAGCATTAGCTCTGGCACAGGAGGCTAGTACTAATCCGCTAAGAAGGAGAGATAATCTTTTTCTTTTCATCAGTGATTAATTATAAGTATAGGTGCAAGAAACATCAACTGTAGAAGCATAAGAGTCATTTCCAGAAGGGACAGTCTTGCAGGTTTCCTTCACAAGTAAACCTGTTTCATTATAGAAGGCGTGAACCTCAAAGCGACCATAGGCTTCTAGATAAGTGGTCTCAGGACCATTCTTGGCATAGAAATGATTGAAGGTGAAGAACTTGGAGACAGGATTGACAAAGAATTCAAAAGAACCATCATCCTCAGCTTTAAACTGCATCCTAGCAAGAGCATCCTTGTTATAGCAGAGGGCGGATTTAAGATAGTTATAGGCAGTACCCTTTTCTGGTTCCTTATAGTTTTCCATGTCCGGACAGAAATTCTCCTGATTGATACGAACAGGAAGATTGAAGATGAAGGAATATCCAGTGCGATAGACATTAGAAGTACCGATTACTGCACCATTTGGAACAGTATAACTATCCTCATAGGCTTCAATCTCACCAAATTCACCAACATGACCAGAAGGAGAAACAGAATACGTGGTTGCTGTCACTTCTTTTAAGTCAGCTAGATGAGATGAAACCATCTTTCTCCAGTTCGCATCATTTGCTCCTGAGGAGCAGGAAGCAAGAGTCAGAAGAGGTACTAGACTAAATAGAAACAGTTTTCTATGTTTCATACTTTCCTCCTAGTAGAGTCGGATATTCATATCCGTCTCGGTGATCTGACTGCGAGTAAGGTCGAATTTCAGACGAAGCTTTTCACCCATCTTATAAGGTTTATCGGACTTGATGTATAAGGTCTGTTCTTGGTTCATGCTATCGACATAAGAACAACGGACAAAGTAGACATTGGAGTAATCAAGCGTGTTTTCTACGGTGACATTAATACCCTCATCATCATTCGAGATGATATAAGCGTCATGAGGCATTTCCACCTTGAAACGTTTAGAGAAGACTCTTGTACCTAAACCCTGGATGAGTTTGTTGGAGATGATATCCGAGCAAAGGTTATAGTAACCATGAGCAAATTCCATGAAGAAGACATATCCAGCTCTTAAGACAGCTTCCTTCTTTTCTTTTGTCAGTTCAGATAATCTAGCCTGATGTTCTTTTTCAAGATAGAAAAGAGGATTGTTAGAATATTTCAAGGCGTGCTTGGCATCCTTGATTTCCTTCTTGAGAATATCGATATTTCTTCTCTTGCTAGCCTTTAAGGAAGAAACTTTGGCTTCATAGTCCATGGATAGACCATTGATGGCAAGATTGAGGGTGTTTTCCTTATCGAGAAGGTAGTTATCTTTAAACATATGATATTCATCACTTCTTCTCTTGAGAGCTTCCTTATCGGAGTTGTTCTCCTTGAAGGCGCGATATTCAGCTTCTTCTTTTTCTTTCTTTTCTTTGAAGAGAGCCTCGTTCTTTTGCTTGGCTTCCTTCTTATCGGCTTCAAATTTCTCCTTGAGTTCTTTCAGTTGAGCATTGATATCAAGGTTGATGCTTTGCATCTTTTCCTTGTTCGTAGCAAGCAAACTCTCATAATCACTTAAAGCCTTGTTCTTCTTTTCCTCAAGGTTGGTGTTTTCTAATTCAAGTTTCTGCTTATCATAGTTTTGATTCTCAAGGATGATCTTAGCATCCATATAATCGCTAGCGGCTTTGATCTTATCATCGCGATAAGAGACAAAGGCAGGATTGTTATCCTTAGCGATAACCGACTGATAGTTATAGAAAGTAGCTGCAAATGGATCAAAAGCGGCAATTGGTTCAAATAAGATCGCATCATCTTCTTTGTTGACCAGAGTGAGTCTAGTGAAGTCTAAAGCGACATCAATTTCAGTTCCGACTTGAACTTCATCTTCTTCTTTTGCTAAAGCAAAGAAGATACGATTATCGCTAGAAAGATGGACAAGTCTATCATTACCAATTTCCTCAACCATCATGACCTTGGCTTTCATGCCGGGCTTGTTAAGCAGGATGGAATCAGTAGGAATTCTTAGTTCTGCCAAGTCCATATCTGGTGTATTTAACACCGCTGGCAAATCTAGACTATGACCAAGAAGGAGCATCTTGTTATCCTTGATGGCGACATCGATAGAATTGTATTCAGGGATTCTTGGAATGATGGTATCTTCGCTGACATCATCAAAGAAATAGGTCTTTTCCATATCGAACTTGGCATAGATGATATCGCCAGGTTTGATATTGTCGACATTGTTGACTCTGATGATGACCTGAGCCTTGGTGGAATCAATCGAATCATCATCAAAACGAAGAGAACCATAAACAAGACATTCAGAGCCAAGTTCCTCAAAATGAGAGACTTTGACCTTGATAGCACCGATGGTATCTTCCTTGACGATGGAAATGGATTCACAACGGATACCTAAGGTGATATCATGCTTGCCATCTAAGAATTCTGGCAAGACCTTGATCAGCTTGTTATATTCGACATTCATCGTCTCTTCATTATCCTTGAAGAAGACTTTGACATTGTCACCATCTTTTAGCAGAGTGACAGGGAAGAAGTTCATCTGAGGAGTACCGATAAAGCCGGCGACGAACTTGTTGGATGGATAATTATATAAATTCTTTGGCGTATCGACCTGCTGGATTCTACCGCCCTTCATGACGACAACTCTATCGCCTAAAGTCATGGCTTCTGTCTGGTCGTGGGTGACATAGATGAAGGTAGTCTTGAGTTTTTGATGAAGTTTGGCGATTTCAGTTCTCATCTGGG
>OCVV011314564.1_pt1 | contig 13458 bp, 13 predicted proteins | sample 1539721 | NCBI WGS metagenome assembly OCVV01 (sample SAMN02144230, study PRJEB22623) | gut metagenome | biome: sheep rumen | host: Ovis aries | place: New Zealand
TGTTAAGAAGGAAGCTGCAAAGAAGGCAGAGCCTGTTAAGAAGGAAGCTGCAAAGAAGGCAGAGCCAGCTAAGAAGGAAGCTGCAAAGAAGGCAGAGCCAGCTAAGAAGACTGTTGCAAAGAAAGCTGAGCCAGCTAAGAAAGAAGCTGCAAAGAAAGCACCTGCAAAGACAACTGCTGCAAAGACAACTGAGACAGTTATCGTTGAGTATGCTAATGGTTCAGTTAATACAGCAGATATCGTTGCTAAGGCTAAGGAAGTAAGCGGAAAGAAGACTATCAAGGTTCTTAATGTTTACTATCAGCCAGAGAATGGTATGGTTTACTTCACAGCTGATGGTGAGGAAGGATCATTCGCTCTGTAATCCGCGCAAATATTTCTGCTAATATAATAGTTTATACATAAAGAAAACGCTTCGATTCATTTCGAAGCGTTTTTTTGTGACAGGGGGACAGGCACCTTGTCACCAAAATGTGACAGGGGGACAGGCACCTTGTCACCAAGCACTTTGTCACATATTATTCGGTTCCGCGCATTTTTATAATAGGGGAGCCTTTCTTTTTGACATAGTCACCTGTGATGATGACTGTTCCGATATTTTTATCCTTTGGTACCTGATACATGATATCCAGCATCAGTTCTTCTATAATGGATCTGAGTGCTCTGGCACCTGTTTTTCTTTCTGCAGCTATCTTAGCTATCTCATGTAGGGCATCATCATCAAATTTAAGCTCAACCTCATCTATTCTGAGAAGCTTCTGATATTGCTTGATGATAGAATTACGAGGCTCGTTAAGTATCCTGATATACATATCCTCAGTAAGATTTCCAAGTGTAAATAGTACAGGAAGTCTTCCTAAGAATTCAGGTATCATTCCAAAGTTTCTGAGATCCTCTGTGGTTACCTTGGACAGAAGCTCAGGATCACTTTCAAGATCGTTTCTCAGACTTGCGCCAAATCCAATAGAAGATTGGGCGGCTATTCTGGTTTTTATTATTTCTTCGAGATCAGGAAATGCACCTCCACAGATAAAAAGTATTCCGCTGGTATTCATCATGGTGGTAGGAGTCATGGCATTTTTACTTCCACTTCCTATTGGAACTTCGATATCAGCTCCTTCAAGAATTTTCAGAAGTCCCTGCTGTACAGCTTCACCACTTACATCTCTTGAACGTGTTTCCTGTTTCTTTGCCAGCTTGTCAATCTCATCGATAAATACAATTCCGTGCTCGGCTCTTTCTACATCATTATCTGCAGCAGCCAGAAGCTTGGTCAGTACACTTTCAACATCATCACCTATGTAGCCTGCTTCGGTAAGAGAAGTAGCGTCTGTGATTGCCAGAGGAACATCAAGTATTTTGGCAATGGTTTTAACCATGTAGGTTTTACCTGAACCGGTAGGTCCTATCATAAGCATATTTGATTTTTCTATCTGTACTTCATCAAGAAATGCTTCAGGTGTTTCATCATAGTTGAGATCCGCCTGTTCCTTAGCGGATAATCTTTTCTTAGGATTCTTCTTATTTTCTTCTATGGCAGCTTCTTCTGACAGAACTCTCTTGTAATGATTATATACAGCAACAGACATTACCTTCTTGGCATATTCCTGTCCGACAACATCTCTGTCCAGAAGCTTTTTTATCTGGTGTGGAGCAGGAATATCTTCAAGGGTAAGCTTCTTATACTCATGTTCGGGTTGTTTGTTGCTTCTTTTGGCAGCATTACCCATTGGTCCAAATCCGCCGAAGTCGCCTCCCAGAATAAAAGGGAAAACTCTTGTGTTTCTTTGCTTATTGTTTTTTGCTCCACCAGGTCCCGGTTCTTCTTCGCTGGTATTTTCAGTGTTTTCCTCATCATTTTTTTCACCGTCAGCATTTGCCTTCGGTGGTGTTGGTACTTCAGGATCAGACTGATTAAAAAATGGCGGCATCATAAAACTACCAAGGTTCATGATGGTATTGTTATCAGTGAGCCTTTTGAGGGTATTCTGGATGCAGTCATTACATACGAAGACATTCGGGGCAAACTCTATCATCCTGCCTGCGTCCCGTTCTGTTCTGAAGCATAAGCTGCAATGCTTATCGATGGATTTGAATTCATCCTCTGTATTATTACTATAGCTGGTGTTGTTATCGCTATTTGTTTCAGTATCATTTGTTTCTCTGAAATCATGTATATCGTTATCGTTCAATTTCTTTCCTCCGTTTTATATATGAAAGGAGCAGGTGCCCGATTTAAACTAATCACATATGATATGACACCACGCTTTCCGACTTATCTTCTAATTATAATGTAAAGAATGATGTTGTTGCAACTTTTTTATTTGGATATGTGGTGTGTGGAATCCAGAGTGGATTATGATTTAACCATGAATGGTAACGGGCGTTAACGGATTACCTTTGACTTTTTATATTTTGTAAAATGTGGTATATTGGTCACTGGCTGATAATGGATGTCGGGCGCAGGCACATATCAAGTGAAGATAACGGTGGTATAAGATAATTGTTGTCTTTAGTTTCGATATGATAGTTTTATAAAATGCTCGCTGCCTATTATATAAATATGGAGAGAAAAGAATGGTAAAGGTAATTGCACATAGAGGAGCCTCCGGGCTTGCTGATGTAGAAAATACTTTGGAATCCTTCGAGCTTGCGATAGAGCTTGGGGCGGATATGGTAGAGTTTGATATAAGGAAAACACGTGATAATGTCATGATAGTTATCCATGATGCGGAATTTGAGGGGAGACCGATAGGTGAGCTAACCTATAATGAGATGGAGGAAAAGGCGAAGAAAAAAGGCTATCACATCCCACAGGTTTATGAGGTCCTTGAGCTTTGCCGCGGCAGGATATTTCTCGATATCGAAGTAAAGGAAACCGGTTTTGAATATAGACTAGTTAAGCTCCTTCATAAATATCTTGAATATGATGAGTATTCTGTTAAATCCTTTGAGGATATAGTGCCTTATCGCATTAAACTGATCGATCCGAATATTACAACTGGTCTCTTGCTGGGATATAAAGAGGACACTGTGCAGAGGAGATTCAATGAGATATTTCCTGTCAGAAGACTGAAAGCCTGCAAGGCGGACTTCGTGTCTCCGTACTGGATGCTGCTGAGATTTGGATTTCTGATGCGAATGAGACTTGCGGGATATCCGGTATATGTATGGACGGTTAATAAGAAGAAGAGGATGAAGAAGCTGGCAAAGAAGAAGGGGGTAACCGGAATAATCTCCGACAGACCGGACTTACTTAAAGAGGTTATAGGAAAGCTGGAGGAAGAAGGATAAACATTCAGGTGATTATTATGAAGAAAAGGATTAAAGCATACGTAAAATATATAGATGATCTTCTTGCGGAAAATGGCCCTGATAGTGATATTAACTGGGATAAAGAGATAGAAAAGCATCTGTGTCAGATAGCATTTTTCGCACACGAAAGACTGGTGCATCTGATAGTATTTGCTCTTGTGGCTATTGCAACTGTGATGTGCATACTTGCATTTGTGATGACAGAAGCTCTTATGCTGCTTCCGCTTATTATTATGCTCTTTGTTCTTTTGGTACCTTATTGCATGCATTATTTCCTGTTAGAGAACTCCGTACAGAAGATGTACGAACAATATGATGACATGGTTGGTAGAAAGGAAAAATATTTCAATACAAAAATGTGACGAAAGTTTGAAAATTTTGAAAGGATTTTTAGTCACTATTCGTATTGAACCAATGTTTGATGTGGGCTATAATTTACGAAACTAATCATGAAGAGGTTATAAATTGTTTAGAGGATCAGGAAAATATTTACTAATCGCTGCATTTTGCACAGTTTTATGTCTTGTAGTTTCGGTGGTGGTTACTATAAAGCTGAGCAGTAGAATGGATGAGGCAGATAAAAAACTTCATGAAACAGCAATATCTTCGGAGAAGTCGCTGCAGCCGGTGGTGGCAGGCGATGCAATTCAGGTTGATAATACAGTATCGGAAGAAATGGATTATACAACAGAAGCTATACTCAGTTCCTCTACTAATGCAGTAAATAATACCGGAGATACTGTCGTAAATGAAGCATCTGATGATTCCGGACTGAATAATATTTTAGGAACCGAAGATCTAGCGAGTGCAAATGATGCAGGGTATGAGTCTGATGCTTCGGAAGAATCGGACTATGCAAGTATAAATGATGCAGAAATAGTAAAGAATGGGAAAACTGTATATCTTACTTTTGATGATGGACCTTCACAGCATACAGAAGAACTGCTGGATATACTCGACAGATATAATGTAAAGGCTACATTTTTTGTTGTGGCAGCAGATTATAAATATTCAAAGGAACTTAGTGATATAGCCGAGAGAGGACATACTATAGGACTTCACTCCAAGAGCCATGTATATAGTGAACTGTATGCTGATCTTGATGCATTTAAAGCGGACGTGGAAGGGGTTCACGACTGGGTTGAGAGTGTTACCGGAATAGATTCAAAGTATTACAGATTCCCCGGAGGAAGTACGAATAATGTTTCGCAGGTTCCTATGAGCGACTGTATAGCTTATCTTGACTCTGAGGGCTATGAGTATTATGACTGGAATGCACTTAGTAAGGATGCTGAGAATTATTATCTTACAGCGGATCAGCTTACTGAAAATGCACTTTACTATATAAGGGCAAATGAAGGAGACTCAATAGTTCTGCTTCATGACCTGGACGAGCATTATACCACGATAGAATCATTACCCGGACTTATCGAAACTCTTATCAGAGAAGGATATACCTTAAAGGCGATTGATGATGATACAACACCGGTTCATCATTATATAGAACATTAGTATCTGAATTAAAAAATATGATGACGGTTCCGCACAGGGAATCGTCATTTTTTATTGATGAAAAGAAGAAATAGTTATATTATGATGTGGTGTCATAGGTGCATTTGACACCATATGTTTTATAGGTTGATATATGATTTTAAACAGGACAGAATAATGGATAGGGTTAATCTTATAATTCATAATAAAGAATATAGTAAACGTATCAGGGAGATAGAAGAGTCGGAGACTGATCGTGTGTTCTGCAGACATGGATATGATCATCTGCTGATGGTTGCGAGACTTGGATATGCTCTGCTTCTTGAAGATATGCACTCCGGTAAAAGGACTATGGCTGATGATTTCGGACTTGAATATTCAAAAGAGCTGATATATGCTACGGCACTTCTTCATGATATTGGCAGATTTTCAAAATATGAGAAGGAACAGGGGATGAACCATCGGGAATCCGGAATATATATTGCAACTCCGATTCTGAAGACGGCGGGTTACAGTGAGGAGGAGATCTCTCTTATCTGTAATGCTATCAGAGCTCATGGTTCTATGTCGGATATCCCCGGTTCTCTGGAGGGTATAATATATAGAGCGGATAAAAGGTCCAGAAGCTGTTTTTCTTGTATGGCATATGATATATGCAACTGGCCGGAAGAACGAAAAAATGTGAATATCAGTATATAAAAACAGTGTCTGTATGAGCTGACATAAACGCTGAACTACAGGAGATAGATGATGAATTATCCGGAAGCTTTATCATATATAAAAGAAAAAGAAAAACTTGGCAGCAGTTTTGGTACTGATACTATTAAGGAACTGCTGAGGAGACTGGGCAATCCCGAAACGGCTGCTCCGGCTATACATATTGCCGGAACTAATGGCAAGGGAAGTATTATGGCTTATGTAGAGGAAACCTTTGTCAGAACAGGAATGACAGTCGGCAGGTATATATCACCGACAATCTATGATTACAGGGAAAGATGGACCAGAAATAAAGAGTGGGCGAGTGAAGAGGATGTGGCAGAGGCAATAACTGCTGTGTCTGAAAAAATAGAAGATATGGTTGCTGATGGGATGGCGAGCCCTACTGCATTTGAGATAGAGACAGCAGTCGCATTTTACCTTTTTAAGAAATGGAAATGTGACATCATGCTGATAGAATGTGGAATGGGTGGCAGACTGGATGCTACAAATGTTATAGAAAAGGACAAGCTGAGTGTTCTGGCATCTATCAGTATGGATCATATGGAGGTTCTTGGAAAAACTGTCAGGGAGATAACCAGAGAAAAGCTCGGAATACTACGGGACAGGACAGTTCTTGTATCATATCCCCAGACGCCGGAGGTTATGGCTGAAATATCAGGTTACTGTGCTCTTCATAATGTAAAGCTTATAATAGCTGATACGGATGAACTGGTTATAAATGAGGAACATTTCTATGGAAGTTCATTTACCTATAAGGGCGAGGATTACGATATCTCTATAGGTGGACGATATCAGATATATAATGCCATAACGGCTATAGAGGTCTTGAAGTATTTTAAAGATGTTTGCGGGGACGAAATATATAGCGGTCTGCTGACTACAAGATGGGATGGCAGATTTTCGGTGGTAAATGATGATCCGCTGGTAATAGTTGACGGCGCTCATAATGAAGATGCATGGGCTGGTTTAAAAAAGAGTCTGGATAAATATTTTACAAATAGTAAGGTGATTTATATAATTGGTGTGCTGGCTGATAAAGAGTATAACAAAATGATCGATATACTTGGTCCAACTGCAGAGATGGTTTTTGCGGTTCAGTCAGACAGTCCGAGAGCTCTCGCGGCAGAGGAGCTTTCTAAGGTACTTACTGAAAATGGTATAGATTCTGTATTCATTGATGTATCAGAGGATGAGTCTGATGCGGAGTTCACGGATGTTACTGAGAGAAAGTCAACGGATGCGTTTGAAGGTGAGTCAGAGATTGAGCCTGAGAAGGAGTCGGCGGATGGTACTGTGAGTAAGCCATCTGATGAGTCTGATGGTGAGTCTGAGGATGAGTCTGTAATTGAGTCAGTGAATGAAAAGAGGCTAGGTCTTTCGATAAAAAAGGCAATGGAAATTGCTTCAAAGAAGAAGATTCCTGTAGTTATAGCCGGAACACTATCCATAAGCGGTTGGGCTATGAGATATTTTGAAGAGCGTAGAGCTTGATTATAAAGAAGCTGATTATAGAGAGATTGAATATCGCCTAAAGAAGCTGATTATAGAGAGATTAAATATCGTCTAAAGAAGCTGATTAGAGAGAGGTTGAATATCGTCTAAAAAGCTGATTATAGAAAGTTTGAGTATCTTCAATAAAAAAGCTGATTTCATAGTATTTGACTGTAAAGTAGTTGAATAAAAGAAAGCCGGAAAAAATTGGCTGGTAATTATAGGTTTGGTTTTATAAAGGATTTGTTATGGATGTTATTAAGCTGGATAGAATGAAGATATACGCATTTCATGGCGTATATGATAAAGAAAAACGTGATGGTCAGGAGTTCTATGTCTCAGTTACTATGGGACTGGACCTGAAGAAAGCAGGGACTTCAGATAAGCTGGGGAAAACGATTAATTATGGTGAGATAGCCGGGATAGTAGAAGAAACATTTACCGAATCATCTTATGATCTGATAGAGGCTGCTGCTGAGGCTGTAGTAGAAGCTATACTTACAGAAAAAAAATCAGTACAGACTGTTACGGTAAGGGTCAGTAAACCTAATGCACCTATAGATGCGGATTTTGAGGATGTTTATGTAGAGATAACACGTTCCAGACATCTTGTATATCTTGGACTCGGATCTAATCTGGGAGATAGAGAAAGATATCTGGAAATGGCTATAGAAGAGCTGGGAAGAGATTCCAATATAGAGGTGACCAAAGTATCGTCTGTGATAGAAACTGAGCCATATGGACCTGTAGAACAGCCGAACTTTTTAAATGCGGTCATAGAGGCTACGACAACTCTTGAAGCTGATGAACTGCTGGAAATCATTCATGACATAGAACAGGAGGCTGGCAGGGAGAGACTTATTCATTGGGGACCAAGAACACTGGATATAGATATACTGTTATTTGACGATGCTATAATCAATACCAGAGATCTTACCATACCTCATCCGGAAATGCATAAAAGGGAATTTGTATTAAAGCCACTTGCTGAAATCGCCCCACATGTATATCATCCGGCGCTTAAGCAGAATGCGGTTTCAATGCTGGAAGCTCTCAAATATAGTCAGTACAGCAGCGTAAAGCATATAGAAACGGAAGACTACCAGGAAATAGAGGAGCTACCTCTTAAAGGCAAAACTGTCGTTTATGCCGGTGTACCCGGAGCATATGCTGAGGAAGCTGCAATCAGATTCTTTGGTGGAAGTGTAGCTTATAAAAATGTAAAAAAGTTCGAGCAGGTAGTTATGGCAGTTGCAGATGGTACTGCTGATTATGGAGTTATCCCGATAGAAAATTCTTCTGCCGGATTTGTGACCGGAAATTATGACATAATTCGTACTGGCGGAGTTAAGATAATCGCCCAGGTAACTCTTGATATCAATCACTGTCTTCTGGGACTTAATGACGCTGAAATATCAGATATTACAAAGGTATTTTCTCATCCTCAGGGATTGATGCAGTGTAAGGAATATATAGATCAAAATGGCTTCAAGGCTGAGAGTGCAAGTAATACTGCCAGAGCGGCTGAGAGAGTAAGAGATGAGGGTATCAAGTCACAGGCTGCTATATCCAGCGAAAGAGCGGCAGAAATATACGGGCTTAAAATACTTGATAAAAATATTAACTTCTCTGCTGACAATTCTACTAAGTTTGTGATACTTACAAGGGAGGAAGTATTTTTGAGTGACTCCATAAATGTAAGCATATGCTTTACTACACAGCATAAGGTAGGTGCACTGTATGATGTGATGGGAATAATTGACAGAAATGAACTTAATATGACCAGTATTGAATCCCGTCCTTCACTTAAACATAAATGGGAATACTGGTTTTATGTAACATTTGAAGGTAAGCTCACAGATAGAAATGTAATAAATGCCTTAAGACAGCTCAAGGCAAATACAGATGAAATGATCATTTTGGGAACGTATTAAAGCTGCTGGTATTGGATAGTTTGAATTATATAAAACTGCTGGTATGAGATGGTTTGATCATTATAAAACTGTATGGAGCGATTATTATATAATTCTATGTCAAGCGATTATTATAAAATTCTATTGACATGTCGGGCTTTTTGGTGTAACATTCTCAAAGTGTGCTGTAGAAATATATTTCTATAGTTTTATATGAAGTAGAGTATCCACTCTCACCTAGCTTTTCGCGAGTTCAGCGGACGGGTTTGAAAATATTATATAGATGAGCGATTTATTTCAGGATTACATGCTGCAATGTTAGTGTGTCCGTGATAGCTTATCTTTTAATGTGTAAATTTGTGGATACTGCTTCTGTAGTATCCATTTTTGTTGTTTTTTATGGAGGGTAAAGCAATAGACTACGTAATTAATGAACAGATTCGGGAAAAAGAAGTCAGAGTAATCGGAGTTGAGGGTAATCAGATTGGCGTGATTGATATTAAGCAGGCACTTGAACTTGCTGATCAGGCTGGAATGGATCTGGTTTGTGTTTCACCAAATGCCAAGCCGCCTGTATGTAAGATTATAGATTATGGCAAGTTCCGTTATGAGATTTCCCGTAAAGAGAAAGAAGCCAAGAAGAGGCAGAAGATTGTTGAAATCAAAGAGGTTAGACTTTCCCCTAACATTGATGACAATGATCTGAACACTAAGATAAATCAGGCAAGAAAGTTTCTTGAAAAGGGTAACAGAGTTAAGGTTACTCTGCGTTTCAGAGGAAGAGAGCTTGCCTATGTAAATCAGTCAAAGCCTATTCTTGATGGATTTGCAGAGAAGCTTGCTGAAGTTTCAGTTGTTGAGAAACCAGCTAAGTTTGAAGGCCGGAGCATGACTATGTTCCTGGCTGCTAAATCAAGCAAGTAATAACTATATTAAGGAGGATAAAGTTATGCCAAAGTTAAAGACAAAGAGGGCAGCTGCTAAGCGTTTCAAGGTTACAGGTACAGGAAAGCTTAAGAGAAATAAGGCTTATAAGAGTCATATCCTGACAAAGAAGACTACTAAGAGAAAGAGAAATCTTAGAAAATCTACTATGACAGATAAGACAAATGAGAAGAATATGAAGAAGATTCTTCCATATCTCTAAGATTAACAATATTCGAAGGAAGTTTGATTAGGAGGATAATGAAATGGCAAGAATTAAAGGTGGCGCTAATGCCAAGAAGAAGCATAATAGAACACTTAAGGCTGCTAAGGGATACCGTGGAGCCAGAAGTAAGCAGTATAGAGTAGCTAAGCAGTCCGTAATGAGAGCAGAGGCAAGTGCTTTTGCCGGACGTAGAGAGAGAAAGAGAGACTTCCGTAAGCTCTGGATCGCTCGTATCAATGCTGCTGCAAGATTAAATGACATCTCATACAGCCAGCTTATGCATGGTCTTAAGACTGCTGGTGTTGATATGAACCGTAAGGTCCTTTCTGAAATCGCTATCAGTGATCCAGAAGGTTTCACAAAGCTTGTAGAGGTAGCAAAAGCTGCACTTGCTTAAGATTGTTAAGTATTATAAATTTTAGAAAATTTTCATTGACAAATAAATGTCAAAATGATATTATATGCAAGTCGTGTCGATGAGGCGCGACTCATATAAGCGGGAGTGCTGGAATTGGCAGACAGGCTAGACTAAGGATCTAGTGGTGGCAACGCCGTGTGGGTTCAAGTCCCATCTCCCGCACAAAGTGATTTTTTAAGAGAAAGCCTTGAATCTACTTGATTTATGGCTTTCTTTTTTTGCATCTTTAATATCGTACTTATGCATAAAGTTATCATTCAAGTCTTGAACGCTGGCATACCAATCACTGCGCTCTATCGTAAGAGAATGCATATCTATAACAACCACAGAATATTGTCCATTATTTTCTTTTACTCGCAGTACATGCTTCTCGGATATCGGAATTCCTGTATCTACGCCATAGTATTTAATTTGAGTCATTAATAAACTCCTTTTTTACGATTGACTTTCACTAATAATTAATATATAATATTTTTAGTGAAATAACAACGAGGTACACTATGGAACAAATGACAGTTACTGCTAAAATTCAAATATCAGTCGATACAGACAGTAAGGTTTTGCTTGATGAAACCATGTCTGTTTATTCTGATGCCTGCAATTTTGTGTCTGACTATGTGTTCCATACTCACGACTTAAAGCAGTTTTCGCTTAACAAGGTACTGTACTCTACACTCCGAGAAAAGTTTGGACTCAAATCTCAGATGGCTCAGTCTGTATTTAAAACTGTTATCGCAAGATATAAGACCATTCTTGAAAATCAGAAAGAGTGGATTCAGCCGTCTTTCAAGAAGCCGCAGTATGACCTTGTATGGAACAGGGATTATTCCCTTACACAAAACTATTTCTCGGTTAATACTCTGAATGGTCGTGTTAAGCTTCCTTATTTCGCTGAGGGCATGTCTAAATATTTTGACCATACAATCTATAAGTTCGGTACAGCTAAGCTCGTAAACAAGCATGGTAAATATTTTTTGCATATCCCTGTTTCTTATGATATCGAGGAAAGTAATATCTCTGATATCTGCAATGTTGTAGGCATTGATAGAGGTATTAACTTTGTTGTTGCCACTTATGATAGTAAGCACAAGTCTGGTTTTGTAAGCGGTAAAGCCATCAAGCAGAAACGTGCAAGCTATGCCAAACTTCGTAAGGAACTCCAAATGCGTCAGACTCCATCATCAAGACGTAGGCTCAAAGCTATCGGTCAGCGAGAAAACCGTTGGATGCAGGATGTAAACCATCAAGTATCAAAGGCACTTGTTGAAAACAATCCGAAGCATACGCTCTTTGTTCTTGAAGATTTGTCCGGTGTCCGTAATGCTACAGAACGTGTCAGAACCAAAGACCGCTATGTTTCTGTATCGTGGTCTTTCTACGACCTTGAACAGAAACTTATCTACAAAGCTAAACAGAATCAGTCTACTGTTATTAAGGTTGACCCTCGTTACACGAGTCAATGTTGTCCCATCTGTGGACACATTGAAAAGTCTAACCGTAACAAGAAGATACATCTGTTTACCTGCAAAAACTGTGGTTATAAATCAAACGATGACCGCATTGGAGCTATGAATCTGTACCGCATGGGAATCAACTATCTTGAAGATAGTCAAGTACCTGATACAGTTACGGCAGAGTAAACTTTGTCGTAAGGGGCGGTGTCAACCGTCCCATGATGCGACCCCACGGAAGTTACACCGACAAAATGTAGGAGTTATTACAACGAACTACAGGGGAGTCGCAAGCCCATTACCTTTAGGTGATGGGTGGTTGACGTATGTTGCTGCTCCAATATCAGCAATCATGTATAAATGTACAGTGACGGAGACAAATATTCCGTATGCTTATCACGATAAAAAGCTTACCATTTCGGCTCTTATGAAGAACAGACTTGAGAAACGTTATGATAGGGAAATGTTTTCATTTGATATACTGAAGGAAGAATATGGAATATATGCTATAAGAGGACCAAGGGGGATACCGGATTCTCTTAGCCGAGATCTGTAGGGAGAAGTAATGATTACTGAACTTAAATATTCGAATACTAATACATACCTAATTGAAGGTGATAAAGGGACGATACTCTTTGATACCGGTTGGGCAGGCACATTTGGCGCTTTCTGCAAAGAGCTGGGTGAAAAGCATAAAAAGCTTCAGGATATCGGCTTTATCCTTATATCACATTTTCATCCTGATCATATGGGAATAGCCGGTGAAATAGCGGAATATGGACCTAAAGTACTTGTGGTGGATCTTCAGCTTCCGTATATACATTATTCTGATGCTGTTTTTGAGAAGGAGCATAATAAATATTTTAAACCGTTATCAGAGTCTGACATTCAGGTTATCAGCATAGATGAGAGCCGGGCGTTTCTTGGCAGTATTGGAATAAAAGGCGAGATAATTCATACACCGGGACATAGTGATGACAGTATATCTTTATTCTTGGATGAGGGTTCTCTTTTTGTGGGTGATCTTAATCCGCTTTATGAACTTGAAATGCATACAGGTACAGAAATAGAAAAGTCGTGGAAACATCTTCTTAGTCTAAGTCCGAGGAAGGTATATTATGGACATGCCATAACTGCTGTTCTTGATGCTGCTGCTTCAGGGGAGTATCCTGAAGTGGAGAAGAAAATAGTGAGTACATACAGCTATGAGCTTGTAGCGCGCATTATCAGGTGTATTGATAAGGGCTATAATATCACTAAGATACAGAAAAAGACCGGTGCGGATCCAGTTCTGATCGAAGATATTAACAGAATGTATCTTACGCATCCGGGAGTCAGTGTTCAGGGGATTATTGACCGGATTGAGATTAAGAATAAATAGAGAATACGGGCTTTCCGGAAGGGCTTATCTCAGTTGTTCGATCCGGATTAACCGTTAGATACAAAGGAACAGGTATATGGGAAAGAAGATATATTTTACAAGACATGGTGAAACCTTCTGGAATGTGG
>OCVV011349683.1_pt1 | contig 13457 bp, 10 predicted proteins | sample 1539721 | NCBI WGS metagenome assembly OCVV01 (sample SAMN02144230, study PRJEB22623) | gut metagenome | biome: sheep rumen | host: Ovis aries | place: New Zealand
CCCCGGAAAACAAATCCACATCATTGCCGCCTGAGAGGGCGTAAAGGTTTATCGTATGCCCCACCCTGGCCCCGCACTTTCTGGCCAGCTCTGAGCCAAGAACAATAGAGTCAGGCGAAGAAAGGTCAAAATGCCCCGCAATCATCTGAAGCTGCTTTTTAAAGCCAGAATCCTCCTCCCGGACATTTGGCGGGACGGCCTTTATCATGGCGGCGGCTTCCTTGCCGTTTTTTCCCAGCATAAGGGACTGAGCTTCATAAAAGGGGGTCACAGAGCGGACAGTCTTCTCGGACAGGCAAAAAGACTCAAATTCTGGATTTTCCCCCTCAACGCGAATATGATAAGAAGATACTTCCATGATTACATCGATAAAACTATGCTGAAATCCGTTCATCACGCTGATTACGCAAATAAGAGTCATAACTCCGAAGCAAATTCCAGCTGATGCAAGCGTAGTCGTTACCGCAGAAGAGCCTTTTCTGTCAACTTTGGCAAATCGTCTGGAAACAAAAAGAATCCAGGAAACCGAGGACTTCAGGGAAAGAAATGAAGACAGAAAAAAATCCTTAATAGTCAAAATCTCTCCTCCTTTTTTCACTTCCGTCAAGATAAATTATCTCTGTTTTTTTAACGCCGCCATCATACAAAAGCTCAACAGAAAAACCTCCATCAAAATAAAGTTTTTCCGAATAAGTATCCGAAGACGCATACTTTCTCTCCAAATGAAGCTCCCCGTCCTCATAAAATTTCAAATCCGGAGGCATCTTGTTTTCCGGGGTGACAGCACTGTAATCATAAATGTTTTTTCGGCTTGTCTGGCTGGTGGAATAACGGCCGGAAAGCAGTTTTTTGTAATTCCAGGTTATGGTTTCTTCTTCTATGATACGCCCCTCATAGTCAAAAAGACGGGAAGTTTTCTTGTCGTTCAGAAGAAGGGTCTCTTTTTCAACTGCATCCTGTTTTTTCTTACCCTTTTGCTTTATCTCCCTGTCCTCATAATGACTTTCCAGGCTGGAAAGAAGCCGCCCGCTCTGGTCATAGTGGTTCTCAAACCTCTTTTTCTCTGAAAATTGCTCCTCAACGGATTTTTCTGGACTTGCAGAATCAGGCGAATACTCATATTTTATCTCATTTTCGAGGCTCATTTTTTTTGCAAGGGAAGCTCCCTTAAAACGCTCAGTCTTTGACAGCCTGAAAAGGGAATCAAAATATTTTCGCACAATCTTGTCACCGTAGGAATTCACCAGCACGGTATTGTCACCCTCTGTCCATACGCTGAACTGCTCTCCGTCATAGGCAAAACGCCTGAGAGAGCCGTCATTTTTTGTGTAAGTATATTCTTTGGGAAGCTCTTCATCGCCTTTTTTCTCGTCGGCAGAGTCAATGCCCCTGTCGTCACTTCCTTCCAGCATCTCAAGGATTTTGCTTCCGTCATTGATGTCAAAAATCTCGTCATTTTTTGGAGGAGAATCTGGTGCCTCAAGAGTCTTTAAAAGCAGGTCAATCCAGTCGAATGAAGGGCTATTCCCCACTACAGAATCCGAGACTGAATAAAGGCTGTCCCTGGAAAAGGTGGAGTCAATTATGCCCCTTTTCTCCGGGAAAAAATACTCGCATCGATAGACCGTATCCTTGATTGAGGACAAAACTTTTTTCCCTGCCATGAGCGGAAGGGAAAATTTTAAGGTCTTAGAAAGGGAAACAGCCTCTGGCATGGGAGAAATTCCGCAAATTTCTAGCCGGCTGGTCTCAAAAAAAAGCTGACGAAGATAGTAAAGTGCATTTTCCTCATTGGAAGACAAATCAGCCGCAAAAAGACGGCCCGTTCCGGCAAAAGAGAAAAAAAAGATAAAAACTGAAAGCCGAAGAATGAAAAAAGAAAGCCTTCTCATTTCATTCTTCCATACATGATTTTATCACTTTCCATTTTTTATTTTTCAGTTCCCGATAAATTCCTCGATATATTTTTCAGGCTCGAAAGGCCTGATATCCTCGTATTTTTCACCCGTGCAAACAAAGAGAACTGGCAGAGAAAGCTCCTTTCCAATCGTGAAGACACAGCCGCCTCTGGCCGTAGAATCATATTTTGTGATTACGATTGCGTCCACGCCGACACTCTCAGAGAAGACTTCGGCCTGACGCAAGGCGTTCTGTCCCGTGGTTCCGTCAATCACGAGTATTTTCTTGAAGCAGCCCTTGTCGGCCTTTTGGGCGGCAATTCTGTCGATTTTTTGCAATTCACGCACGAGATTTTCTTTGTTATGAAGACGACCGGCCGTATCAGCTATGATTAGTCCGCCGCCGTTAGCTCTGCATGATTCGGCCGCATCAAAAACAACTGCGCTGGGATCGCTTCCGTGCTGATGAGAAATTACCCTGATTCCAAGCCTCTCTCCGTGCATCTCAAGCTGCTCTTCGGCTGCGGCACGGAAAGTATCGCTTGCGGCCATAATTACTCGCTCACCCCTTTCCTTGTAAAGCCTGGCGATTTTGGCAGCTGAAGTAGTCTTTCCGACTCCATTTACGCCCAGCATCATATAAATATTCACCTTTCCTTTTTCTGGAGTGAATTCGCAGGCCCTGACCATGGAAGAAAGGAGCTTCTTCAGTTCATTCTTTATCTCAGATTCATCGCTTATTTTCTTTTCCCGGCAAATTTTTTCAAGCTGGTCACAAATCTCATAGGCAAGTTTTGCCCCCATATCACCTTCCACAAGGGCATCCGTGAGGTTTTCAAAAAATTCTTCGTCAATTTTTCTGGAAGTAAAAAGATTCTTAAAAGCTTGTGCAAACGAAATTTTCATGTTTTCTCCATTTTTCTATAAGTTTTTTTCAGATTTTTCTTCAGTTTTGGATTCATCTTTGGCCTCCGCTTCCGGAGAGTCTTCCTTTACTTCCGTCTCTGCCTGCTCAAAGACTATATTTTCTTTCATCGCTTTTTTATCGAGCTTAGCCTTTGCAGGGAGAACTCGGTCAGCAGCCCATAGATAGCGTACCAGTTCCACTACAGTCCATGCCCCGAGGGCAGCAGTTATGCCCAGGCATACATTAGAGCGGGTCTGCAAATCTTTTAGATGAGACAAATCGCCCCTTCCCTGAGCGTAGGCCGTATTTTCAGTCCTGAATTCACCCATGTAATAGAATGTAAAAGGCAGGGAACAGATGAGGGCCGTATATGCAGTATACATCCAGCGTCGCCTTTTGTCGATGTTGGCCTGGCGGTCAAAAGGCTTTGCATTGACAAAAAGCATGGCACCGTCAAAGGCTGAGTCCTCAGGAATGCGGAAAAAAGCAATGTTGCTGGAATTCGAATCGTCTTCACTGGCTTTTGGCACCGTAAAGACACCCAGGACAGATTTTCCGTTCACTTCAAGATTTGCCCAGGGCTTATCTATCGTTACGGGAGACTGATTCAAGCCATAAGTATGAAAAAGTCCGTCTCGGTATTTCTTTAGTCTGATGCCTGCTATACCAGAAACTTTCGGGACAAGGTTTGCGTGAATTAAAAAACGATTGTCCCCGGAAAATGAATAGGTGAAAGAAAGGCTCTCAAATCCTGGTATTTCAATCGTTACATGGTGTATGCCGGCATCCTCAACGGTCTTGTTGTCAATTCTTCCGTCACTGTCACGAATTGAAAAAACAATTCCGTCAATCATGATTTTAGCATCAGGGGCGAATTCCTTCGGCTCAATTTCAAATTCAAGGAGAACAGGAAGCGCATTCGCAATTTTAGCGTCAAGATTACGGGCAATGGAATTCGCAAGGGGCATAAGGTCAGAAAGAAGGCCTACCTCAGTTACGCTTCCGAGAACTTGCCCGCCTGGATAAACCCTGAGATTTGTCGATACCGAGCAGTAATCGCCGTAGCAGGTAATTTCCCCGGTGATGAGGCCGTTTATTTTCGCAGCTGTGATTTCCTGCTCAAAATCCCAGGAAGTAAAGCCCGCTTCCAAGGATTTTTCAGAAGGCTTAAAAAGAGCGGTCGAGTCATTTTTGTAGAGGACGACATTTTCAGTTATGATTTTATTTTCTTCGTCCTCCCTGAAAAAAGAAAAAGGAAGGAGAAAGGGAAAACCAATGCCTTTTTTCTTCTCATCATCAACATTCTTTCCCTGAGCGATTGCTTCATCCCTGGCGATTTTCGGTGCGAATTCATCAATCGTTTTTTTTACCTTCTCCAGGTTTTCGTCAATCTGAATCTCTATATCCCGGATTTTTTTCATCTGGGTCTTTATGTCTTTCTCAAGTTTTTTTGGCTTTATTGTGGTGAGCACCAAGGAATCCCGGGTCTTGTATTCTTTTGAAAGCTGAAGGAAAAGTGACAGCCGGGCCGTCTGCAATTCCTTGAGCTTTCGGTCAAGGCTTTCTTTCTGAGGAATAGTCCTTATATTGTCATTTGAAAACTGCTCGATAATCAGCTGGGGCAAAACCTGAGCCGCCTGGACAGAGCTTGCCGCCCTTTTTTGAGTCTGCTTAAAAGAAAATTCCATTACGCCGAGCGTCCAGTTATCGGCATGAACTTTTAAGAGAAATAAACTGATTACAAAAGAAAAGAGCAGTTTTTTAATGTTTTTTTTCATAAATATGGATTTAATTGAAAACTGAAAACTGAAAACTGAAAGTTGATTTTTTTTACTTTTCAACTTTCAATTATTCATTTTCCGTTTTCAATTTACAAATCGTCATCTTCATCGTCGCCGCCGACCGGAAGGCCCTTCCACTGAGCCTGAAGGAAGCTGTCGATGAACTGGTCGATGTCGCCGTCCATTACGGCCTGGATATCGCCCACGGAGAACTTTGTGCGGTGATCCTTTACCATCGTATATGGTTGGAACACATAGCTTCGGATTTGGTTACCCCAGGAAATATCTTTTTTTTCTGCACCGAATTTGGCCGTCTCCTTCGCACGCTCCTCCTCGTAATGGGCATAAAGTTTTGCCCTAAGAAGGTTCATACAGGTTGCCCGGTTCATAATCTGGCTTCGCTCACTGTCACACTGGACTACAATGCCGGTCGGAATATGGGTAAAGCGGACGGCAGAATCAGTCTTGTTTACATGCTGGCCACCCTTTCCGCCTGAGCGGTAGGTGTCAACCCGCAAATCTTCAGGACGAATATCGACTTTGATTGTGTCATCAAGAATCGGGAAAATAAAGACAGAGCTGAAAGATGTGTGGCGGCGGGCATTTGCGTCAAAAGGACTGATGCGGACCAGGCGATGAACGCCAGCCTCTCCCTTTAAATGGCCATAGACATAATCACCGGTAATCTGGATTGTGGTGGATTTGATTCCGCCCTCGTCTTCCTGCAAGTCAACGGTCTCCATTTTGTAGCCGTGTCTCTCTGCCCAGCGTATGTACATTCTCGAAAGCATGTAGGCCCAGTCACAGGCCTCCGTTCCGCCCGCTCCGGCATGAATCGTAAGGAAGCAGCCATTTTTATCTACCTCACCCGAAAGAAGGTTAAGGATGCTTTGCTCCTCGAATTTCTTCTGGCATTCAGAAAGCTCCGAGCGGATTTCATCCTCGACAGAATCATCACCGCCTTCGCTTCCAAGCTCGTAAAGAGTCTTGATGTCATCGATTTTCTGCAAAAGTTCCCGCCATGGCTCAACCCGGCCTTTTAAAAGCTTGAGGTCGTTCATAACCTTCTGGGCCTTTTCGGCATCATTCCAGAAATCTTCTGCGGCTGTGAGTTTTTCGGTTTCGGCTATTTTTTTATCGATGGCAGGCGCGTCAAAGACGCCCCCAGACATTTTTTATATCTTCTTCAAGGCTGGTAATCGGTTCTTTAAGTTCTTCTAGCATTTTTCGCTCCTATATTAAATTGTTATTTAGCTTTGTTTGGCCCCGTAGACGCTTCGTTTCCACTGTTTGTGACGGAGCTCCGTTACTGCGAAATTTGAATTCACCGGGAACTGATAGATTCTGAGGGAATCATAATAGTCCGTAACGGAATCAATTTCCCGCTTTAAATTTGTAAGCTGAGCCTCGTTAATCTGAAAGTTTTCCCAGCAGGCTTTCTGGACTTTTTTGAAACTGTAGCGGCCGAGAATTTCAGCGATTGCCTTCGCGCTGTCAATTCCGCCTGGATCTAAGACTACGGATAAAAACATTTATATAGAATAAATTATTGCTTTTATCTTGTCAAACAGCCTTTTTTGTTGCAAAATAAAGACATGAGATTCAGCGGCAGGCAGATTTTCAGGGCATTTTTTCTCTTTTTATTCACTATGTCCCTGCCCGTCTCTCAGGCTCAAAAAGCCCAATCCAGGCCAATATGCAGCTCAATCACGGCAGAAAAAGCCGGCGTAAACAAAATCAAGCTCAGCTGGCAAATTCCGCAGGAATTCAATGCCGCCAGCATCGCCCTTTTCAGATCTACAAGTCCAATTCAGCAAAAATCCACGATTTCAGCCGAAAAGCCTGTGGCTGAGCTTCCCGCCCAAACGACTTCCTACACTGACGTGCTAAAGCATTTCGGCGAATACTACTATGCCCTCATTGCCAGGGACAAGGACGGAAGCCTTTTCAACATGCTCATTCCAAGCGTCAATGCCACGGTAAAGCCCGTAATGCTGCTTCCTCCAGACGACTATTTCGAGCTTCCGTCCGATCCAGACGAGCAGTATGTTCCGGGTTTTCTTCGTGAGCTTCCCCTTCCATACCTAGATTTAATCTCCGATTTGGACATAAAGCCCACCGCCATGAACCCCAAGGCAAAAAAAGCGGCTTATGAGCTTTCTGGAAAATACGCCGTAAAAAAGGCTAAGGTCCTGCCTCCCTATATTTTTGAGGCCGACATGATAAATTCCCCTGAAGGCGATGATTTTTTCTTATTTGAGTCCCTAAAAAAATACTTCATCAAAAAAGACTACAGAGGCTCCGTCAAAGACCTGAAGGAATTTCTTAAAATAACCAGGGATTCTTCCGTCACAACAAGGGCAGTATTCTACCTTGCCCAATCACAATATTACTGCAAGAACTACCGTAAGGCCCTGGAACTTTTTCTCTTTGTCGAAGACGAGCTTCCAGAACTTTCAAAGAAATGGATTGACTCAACCCTGGATTTCTATCACATTCCGGATTCCCCGGAGAAAATCAGGCAGGCAAGATAAATCAAAGACTGTCTCTTTTAGCAGGCTATAAGTCTCATTTTAGACCGCGGATAAGCTCAATAATCGCCGGAGTTTTTATAAGTTCCATTTCTCTAGCATCGAGTTTTTTCTTTTTTTCGTTCTCAGGCAAAATTCTTCTTCCGTTTTCTCCTGCCGCAGGACTGTTGTCTGAAATTTGGGCATCTTCACGTCCCTCTTCCTTTGGCCTGAATTTAACAAGGACTTCATCACCGACATTTACCCTGTCATAAAATCCGTCCTGCTCAAGGCTTCCCTGAGCAATTTCTTCGCCAGTCCGGTTGATTTTTATGGTTCCAAGGAGATTCTTTTCGTCATAACTTACTCCAAGTCCCTTGTCTTTAGTCATTATTTTTCCGGCCTTTACAACATCAAGAATAACGCCTTCCTTCATTCCCTCGACAGTGCCAAGGTCAACAAGGATGTCATTTACGCTTCTTTGGATAATCTTACCTCTTACAGGAAGCATGTCCAATAAGTCACGGCGGAAAGCCCTTAGAGCGGAAGAAAATTTGTCGTTACCAGTCCTGAAAGAAGAGAATTTGACAGTTTCAGTTCCAGTTCTGCCTGAATAGACACTTGCCGAAAGAGTGACTTCACGCTCAGTCTCATCAACATCCAGTAAAATGAAATAATCAAGGTTGTTTTTTCTTGCAAGACGATAAGCCTCGCCATAGCCAGAAACGGCGCGATTCTCAAAAGCCAGGGAAGCGGATGCAATTCCTGAGAAAATGTCAGCGGCCATTCCTGCGGCAATTTCCTCTGCGTCACAGTGCAAAAGCTGAACAGGAGACTTTGTATAATAAAGCCCCACATGCCACCTTGTCTTGTCAAGATAGAAGGGATCGACATTCCATTTTGCACTCAGGGAGTACTTCATCAGTGACTCATAGGCTTCTATGGTGTCATTTATTCTTTTCTGCTCAGGGGAAAGCTTTTCAGAACCTGATTTTTCATTTTCGGCCTCGTCTTTCTCCTGATTTTGCCTGATAAATTTAAGCTGATTCAGGTAATTCTCATTAAGCCCGGTTCGCCCCAAAAGCTCGGCAAATTCAGCCCTGGCCTTGTCATTGTAGGGATTTATCCTGAGTGCCCTCTGATACTCGTAGCGGGCTTCCTCTCCAAGGAAAGACTTTGAGAATTCCCGCCCCTTTTGTGCATGGAATTCAGAGAAAGCAATTCTCCTGTCATCCTCAACCGGCAGTTTTTTTATAAGGATAAGCTCAAGGGCACTCCTCATAACCTCATCGTAGGGATTTATGGAAAGGGCATTCGTCCATGTCTCAACGGCGGATTTCCAGTCCCCCTTTCTGTTCTGGGCAAGACCTTTTAAGTACCAGGCCTCGCTGGTATTTCGGTTTCTGGAGATAAGGTAATCGCACAAGTCAATCACATCACCGTATTTTTTTTGAGAGTAAAGTATTGAAGAAAGAAGAATGTAGGCCTTTGTATATTCAGGACTTATCTGAACGGCAGCCCTGGTCCTCTTTTCTGCTGAGGCAAAATTTCCCTGTTTTGCGTCAAGATAGGAAGCAAGATAGTGAACTTCCCGCTCCCCGGAATGATAGCGCAAAGCCTGCTCGATATAAGAGCGGGCCATGTCATTGTTTCCCAGTTCAGAGCTGATAAGGGCAAGGGAAAGAAGGGCCTTTCTGTTGTTCCCCTGCCTCTTCAAAGCATCTTCATACTGATTTTTCGCCCCGTTAAAACTGCCTGAAAACAAGTCTAGCTCAGCCAGACCAAAACGGGAATTTATGTCATTAGGATAACGCTTTAAGATTTCATTGAAAACAGTCCTAGCCTCATCAAGTCGGCCCAGGGCAATCAATATAAGACCTTTGAGATTCTGAATGTCACTCCTGTTCTTTGCGTGCCTGTCAGCTTCCTCAACATAAGTCAGGGCAAGGGAAAAATCCTCAATGGCGTAAGTAACCTGGGCCAAATGGAACCAGGCCTCTCCGTAAGAAGGATTAGTCTGCAAGGCCTGCTGATAATCCTCGCTGGCCCCATAATAGTCTTCGGCGTTTTCTTTCTGAAGTCCCCGTTCAAAAAGCTTTAATGCTCCCAGATTCTGGGTAAAAGCAAAAGAAGCGAGAGAAAAGAAAAAAACTGACAAAAAAACACGAACTAGCTTCATATATCAATTATCGGTATTTTAAAACCACAGATTACACAGATGTCACAGATTGTATATTTTATTCTACGAAAAACTTCCATAAAAATATTAAATAATTCGCAATTCAAAATTCCGTATCTGTGTTAATTTGTGAAATCGGTGGGTTATTCCTCTTTCTCTTCCGTAGTTTTCTTTATGACTTTAATTAGGTTGACCCTGTGGCCCTCCATGTCCTGAACGATGAAGTCAAAATTCTCGTAGTCTATTTTCTCGTACTTGACCGGAATGCGGCCGAAAAGATCAAGGACAAAGCCACCGAGAGTGTCAAAATCCTCAGTCGGGAAAGAAGACTCCAAAGCTTCGTTAAGGTCGTCCAAATCCACTCGGGCGTCGCAGAGCCAAACATTCTCGCCCAATGAGACGATATCTTCCTTTTCGTTGTCAAATTCGTCCTGAATGTCACCGACAATTTCCTCGATTATGTCCTCCATGCAGACGATGCCTGAAATTCCGCCGTATTCATCGATTGCGATTGCAATATGCTGATGACGACGCTTGAATTCCCGCAAAAGACCATCGATTTTCTTTGACTCAGGAATGAAATATGCTTTTTTAGTGATTTTCTGCAAGTCAACTTTTTCTTTTTTTGAAAAGGCTTTGAGAATGTCCTTCACATAGAGAATGCCCGTAACATTGTCGATTGACTCGCTGTAAACAGGAAAGCGGGAGTGGCCGCTCTGTGCGATTTTTTCCAGAAGTTCGTCTTCAGGAGTGTCGATTGAAATGAAATCGACATCAATTCGCGGAATCATGACTTCCTTAACCGTGGTCTCGGACAAGTCTTCGATTCCCTTTATCATGTCTTTTTTCTCTTCAATGAGAATTTCTTCTTGTGCCCGATCCAAATCAGAAGTTTTCTCCGACTTGGCGGCGTTACTGGAGTGATAGTCCTCGTCTTTCTTTTTTCCGAATTTAAATAATCCCATACTGTTTCCTTTATTTTTTTTATCCACAGATTGACACAGATTCTCACGGATTAAAATAAATAACCGCTCGCCATCTGTGCTAATCTGTTGATTATATTAATTTTACTTCTCCAAAGTCTGACAAAATTTTTTCCTGCAAAACAAGCATTTCATCCGTCGGTGCAAGGCCAGACTCTATGTGCTCTTCCCCATGGTCGTAGCCGTTTAAATGCAGAATTCCGTGAATCAAAAGCCTTTTAAGCTCCTCGTTTTCACTCACTTTGAAATAGTCGGCGTTTTTTGGAAGAGTCTCCAGGGAAAGGGCAATGTCTCCAGCAGAAAGCCATTCTCCCTCATCATCCTTATATTCTTCGCCGTTCTCGAATGAAAGAATGTCCGTGGCAGAGTCAATATCCCGGTAATTCTTGTTAAGCTCGTGAATGTATTCATCGTTACAGAAGAGAAGTGAAATTTCCTCTCCGTCATAGCCAAGCTTTTCCAAAACAGACTGAACATAAGAGGTGATTTTTTCTTCGTTGAACCAATCTGGCACCGTAAAATCTTCTTGAATCGAGATGAGAATTCTGTTTGCCATTATTTTTTTCCTTTTTCTGAAAGAGTTGAATCAGCCTTGCTTTCTGAAGTGAAAGACTTGTCCTTCTCAGACAAGGACTTTTCGCCTGATTCGCTGTCGCCTGTTGAATCTGGATCCTTCTGATTCTGGTACTTAATGCGGCCGTGGTAATAGGCGGCCAGGATACGAACGAAAGTGTCACGGATTTTTGTAAGCTCGCCAAAAGTAAGGGCAGAATTATCCAGCTGTCCGCTTTCGATTTTTCCATTGATGAGTTCCTGAATGAATTTCTCCAGGCGCTGGGCCGTAGGCTTTTCCAGGGACTTGCAGGCAGCCTCGCAGACATCAGCCAGCATGACCACTGCACTTTCTTTTGATGCAGGCGGGGTTCCAGGATAAGAATAGTCTTCTGGACTTACATTATCGTCCTTTTCTTTGGCCTTATTATAGAAATAAGTGATTACGCTGTTACCGTGGTGCTCGGCGATAATGTCGATAACCTGAGAAGGAAGCCTAATTTGATGGGCTTTTTCAACGCCCAGCTTGATATGGCTTTTTATTACGGAAACAGAAAGTGAAGGATTCAAGTCAGTGTGCTTGTTTGCCGAGTCAATGTTATTCTCAGTGAAATATTCAGGATGCTCCATTTTTCCTATGTCGTGATAGTAGGAGCCGACCCGGGCCAAAAGCGCATTTGCCCCGATTTCCTTACAGGCATTTTCCGCAAGCTGAGCTACCATCATTGAATGTTGGTAGGTTCCGCTGGCCGTAAGAATAAGTTTTCTTAAAAGCGGCGTATTCTGGTCGCTCAAATCCATGAGGCGGAAAACAGAAGCCGTATTCATGACTGACTCTAGCGGAGTCAAAAAACCAAGGACGAGGATTCCAGACAAGAAGGAATTGAAGGCCAGTCCAGGGAAGACAAAGACAGAATCATTAAAGTCCGAATTGAACATGACTTTAAGGAAAACGATGAAAACAACGCTCAAAACAGCCTGCATTATTGAGGCAAAAACCATGTCGATGCGGCGCTCGATTTTCATTACTATTCGGGAAGAAGAAATGCAAACGGCCAGAGTGTAAAGGGTCGGCACAATCTGGAATGAGGAAGCTCCCAAAACTCCAAGTGCCAGCAGGGCTGAGAAAAACAAAGCCGAAGTCTGTCCGAAGAGAATCGCCACCAAAAAAGCCGAGAAAACCGAAGGAATCATAACCGGCAGGGTAAAGGGATTCTGGAAAACAGCGTTTTTCATTCCGAAAGACGTGACGAAAAAAACGATGAGGAAAAGAAGACATTCAAGAACAACTTCTTTTGTCTCAACCTTTTTCCGCAAAAGCACCGGATTGAAAAGCACGACCCAAAGTACGGATACAAGAATTAAATAGAGGATTTTGTCACAAAAAGCCCGGTAATCGACATAAACCGGAGAATCAGCCATTTTCTGAAGTTTAAAATACTGCTCTTCAGTGATGTCAAAGCCCTTTTTTATGATTACCTCGTCCTTTTCGATTGCAATCGGGTACTTTACATCCTCTGGCATGGCCTTTTTGGCGATGATTGTCTTGTCAGCATTCTGCCCCACCTCATATTCAGAAAGGGCAAAAGAGGCTATTGTCTCAGAAGTGTTGGCATCGTACCAGACAATAGCCGTAGAGACAATGAAAGTCAGTATGAAGGCAAGTATAAAATGCCAGTTTTTTGAGATGAAATGACCAATTGATGAAAAGGATTTTGAAATTCCTCCATCATCATATTTTTCGTTTTTACTCATCTTTTACCTCTTGTGAGAAAGCCTGAACAATTTTTCGTACCAGGGAAGACCTTACCACATCGTCAGCAGAAAGCCGCACCATGCTGATTTCAGGTATGTCACCGAGAATACGCATTGCGCCAATCAGTCCTGAAGGAATTCTTTTTGGAAGATCAACCTGTGTCGTGTCTCCCGTGACAAAAACCTTAGAGTTTTCCCCCATGCGGGTAAGAAACATCTTCATCTGCTCTACTGTTGTATTTTGAGCCTCGTCAAGGATTACTGCACAGTTGTTCAGGGTGCGCCCCCTCATATAGGCAAGCGGCGCAATTTCTATGATACCATTTTCAGTAAGTTTATGCACTATTTCCCTGGGCAAACAAGCGTTCATTGAGTCATAAAGAGGGCGCAAATATGGGTTTATTTTGTCTTCCAGAGCCCCGGGCAAAAATCCCAGACTCTCCCCAGCCTCCACGACAGGCCTCGTAAGCAGTATTGAATTGACTTTTTTTGTAAGAACCAGTCTCAGAGCTTCGGCCACTGCAAGAAATGTCTTACCGCTTCCAGCCGGTCCTTCGGCAAAAACCAGGTCACTTTGGCGGAATGCTTTTACCAGATCTGCCTGATTTTTTGTTTTGGGATAGATTTTTCTCGTACTGCCAGGAATTGAAATGGCATAGCGACCGGCATTGAATTCTGTGTCGGCGCAACCATGAAGGAAGCCTGTATTCAAGATAGAAAGAACAAGATCTGAAGATGACTCCCCTGAATCAGAAATTTCATCCACGATTCGGTCTATGATGAATTTAAACTCCTGCTGAATGTGAGGATCCTCTTCGTCTATGGAAATTTCATTACCCCTTGTGAAGACGGGAACGCCGATGTGCTTTTCGATGAGTTTAAGATTGCTGTC
>OCVV011110377.1_pt1 | contig 13453 bp, 11 predicted proteins | sample 1539721 | NCBI WGS metagenome assembly OCVV01 (sample SAMN02144230, study PRJEB22623) | gut metagenome | biome: sheep rumen | host: Ovis aries | place: New Zealand
CAAATCATTCTCCGACGACATCTACGTGAAGGTCAGCGGAGGCCATCTGCAGCCAGTGCTCGACACCATCCTCTCCATGCGTGATGCAGGGGTGTGGATAGAACTGACGAACCTCGTCATTCCTGGCACCAACGACGATATGCCGATGATTCGCCGTATGTGCCAGTGGATTGTCAGCAGCGGCCTCGCCGGCAATCCACTGCACTTCAGCCGTTTCTTCCCTCGCTACAAGATGCAGGACATTCCTCCGACACCCGTCCATACGCTAAAGGCTGCCAGGCAAATCGCGCTCGAAGAAGGCATCCTGCATGTCTATCTGGGCAATGTGTAGCGCAATTCTAATTCTCGATTGTCTGTATCTTCGTATCACCCGGCTTAAACAGCAGTCCCGTACACTTGGCGGCATCCGCCTTGTAAGCCTTCAGTTCTATCTTGTCCCAGCGAATCTGATCCGTGCGCTGAGCGAGCGGAGCATGAGGGATCAGCGAACCGTCGCGCACCAGGATCACGGCAGGTATCTTACCGGCACGGATGGTCTGATAGCCACCCTCGTAGACCTGGCCGCTCTGATAGTCAATCCACTTGCCCTTCGGCAGATAGACCTCACGCTCACTGCCGCTCTCCATCAGCGGTGCCACCAGCATCTGCGAGCCAAACATATACTCATCCTCCACCAGCCAGGCACCCTTGTCGTGCGGGAACTCCACGAAGAGCGCACGCACCATCGGCAGTCCGCGCTCCGTGCAGTCCTTCGCCTGAGCATAGACGTAGGGCATCAACTTGTACTTCATCTCAGCACAGTCGCGGAATGCCTCGGTGAAACTCTCGGAGATGAGCCAGGGCTCCGTGGGAGGCGCACCGTGGGCACGCGTATGGCTGCTGAGGAAGCCGAAGGGCAGCCAGCGACGGTAGATGTCCTCAGGCGAAGCCGTCACGAAGCCACCCATGTCGTGACTCCAGAAGGAGAATCCGCTCAGGCCGAGCGACAGACCTCCGCGCAGATCGCCCAGCAGCCCCGTATTGGTGGTAGCCGCGTCGCCCCCCCAGTGCAGAGCATAGCGCTGACTGCCAGCCCAGGCCGAGCGTGCCCAGATGATGCCGTTGCCGGGATACTGACGCTCGACGGCCTCCCAGAGAGCCTTGTTGTAGCGCAGCGGATAGAGGTTGTGCTCATAGAGTCCGCCCTTGCCGCTATGGTAGAAGCCGTTATAGGGCGCAGCCTCGCCGAAGTCGCACTTGATGGTAGAGACGCCCTGCTTCAGCAGGCCCGTAATCTTCGACTGATACCAACCGACGGTCTCCGGATTGGAGAAGTCGAGCACGGCATCCTCGTATGGCATACCGCCTGTGGCGTTGACCACGTGAAGCCTCTTCTCTATAATCTCAGGGAAGAGACGGTTCTTGGGCGTGAAGTAAGGCAGTTGCCACAGGCAGGTGTGGAAGCCGTCCTTCGACAGCGCTGCCAGCATCTTCACAGGGTCTTCGAAGCGATCCTTCGCAAACTGATAGTCGCACTGCCAGTCCACGCCGAACCAGCCCGTATCGAAATGTATCACGTCTGAGGGTATCTTGTGCCGGCGCAGTTGGCTGGCTATCTCCAGCCCCTCCTTCTGCGAGAAGTAAGTGATGCGGCTCATCCAGGTGCCGAAACTCCAGAGCGGCAGCATCGGCGACTTGCCGGTGATGTCGGTATATTCATCGAGGATGTCCTTGGGCTCGCCGAAGAACACGAAGAAGTCCATCTGCTCATCAGCCATAAACAGGCGGCCGGCACCGATGTAGGAGGCCCCGAAGTCGCAGGTCACAGGGGCCGAGGTGTGCATGAAGATGCCGTAGCCCCGATTAGAGAAGAAGAAGGGTACTGGCTTGTACTGACCGTCGGTCTCAGGCCCCTGAGGGTCGGTGACGGAGAGGTGCACCTTCTGCCCCACTTTATTTAAAGAGGTGAACGACTCGCCGCATCCGTAGATGCGTTCGCCCGGAGCCAGCGTCAGCACGGGATTGATGCTGCGGGAGTTGTCGCTGCCGCGCTTGATAAACGAGAATGGCAGCAGTTTCACCTGCGAGGAGTCGTTGTCGATGCTGTGGCGCGTCTGCGTCAGGATGCGGCCCCTGGCATCCCTGATCACCAGCCGCCACGGGTACTTCCGTATCTCAATCGTGCCGTAGTCGGAACGGTAGGCGATGGCATCGGCAGTCTGCGACACCTTCCAGCGCTCCCCTCTGGCCTTAGCCTTGAAAGCGTCGCATAGCATCACGTCCTCCTGATCGTTATCCTTCGGCACGACAGGCGTGGTGAGCATCCGTATGCGAGCCGTGCGTGGCGTGACGAACTCGATGGAGAGCCTGAGACGGGGGTCATTGTCGTAAGCCGCATCGGGGAAGTCGAGCATCTGCATGCGTACAGGCCAGAAGCCGTTGAGATTGAAAGCCTGACGGGGGCTCATGCGATAGCGCTTCCACTGTACAAGCCCCTCCCCCTTCGCCGCATCGAAACTGACGAGCGAGTCAGCCAGGAAATAAGTGTTCGACAGGTCGCTGAAGTCGGTCGACATATCTTTTTGCATACACTGCAGGTACTGCACGCCTGCATTCGTCTGAATCTGGGCTGTCGCCATCGAGAGACCACACCCCACCGCAACTAACATACTGCTGAGTCTTTTCATATTTATATTCTATTTGTTAGGTTTTTGCGGCAAAGATACGAAAAAAGCCACAGATTACACAGATTTTATAATTTTTTTTATACCTTTGCACACAAGAAAGAACAAACGACTTGGAAACGATGAAGAAAATCTTACGACGGAGTCTGATGCTGACGATAGCAGTCATCGGCACAACTACAGGCCGGGCCCAGAACGCCCCGGCAGGCCAGCCATGCGCATTCACTGAGGGTGTGCGCTACTCGCAACTCGTCATCAATTCACGCATCAACGACTTCAAGGCCAACACGACGGCCTCCGGATTCGGCATGTTCGATAGCCAGGGAAAGCGCGTCGCTGCGCCCAATAATTCGAAGACGGCCCTCGACTATGTGCCAGGACTGGTGGCAAAGGCCATCCTTGAGGCCACCGACTACTACAAGGACAACAAGGAGGTGGACGTGAGGCCCTGGTTCTACGCCATCCAGGACTACGGCTGCACCCTCGACATCGCCCGGAACGGCAAGGACGGCAAGAGTTTCGACGACCTCAACGCCGTGAAACTCTACTTCAAACTGCAGGAACTGGCCGCCAGCGGGAAGTTCGCCGACAGCCCGACTCACACCAACGCCAGCACCCTGGCTACAGCCAAGAAGCGCTTCGCCGATGCACTCAATGGCATCAGCAAGGCCAACACCACCTATGCCATCAAGGCCAGCACGCTGGCCGGGGCCGCCGGCGGATGGTGGCACAAGTCGTCCTACACCGATCAGATGTGGTGCGACGGACAGTATATGGGCCCCGCCCTGTTGGCGCAGATGGCCAACGAATACGCCGACTATACCGCCATCACCGCAAACGACTGGGATCTCGTCGCCAAACAGTTCACCATCTCCTGGAACTACCTGTGGAACGACGACGTGCGACTGCTCTACCACGCCTTCACAGCCGATCCTGCTGGCAGTGCCGCCAAGGACTGGGCTGGCGTATCCTCGGAAAAAGGAGCCGAAATATATCATTCAGCCGAATACTGGGGACGAGCAGAAGCCTGGTACTTCCTGGCACTCGTCGACGTGCTGGAGCAGATGAAGGCCGCCAGGCAGGAGGCGACGGAGAACTACCAGACACTGCACAACTATCTCCAACAGTTGGCGGCAGGCATCGCTGCCAAGCAGGATGAAGCGTCGGGCTGCTGGTATCAGTTGCTCAACCACGATGGAACGTACGTAGCCAACAGTTACAACAGCAGTTACCGCTACACCTCATCGCCCGTGAGCAACTATCTGGAGTCATCGTGTACGGCCATCTTCATCGCCGCCTATCTGAAAGGCATGCGTCTCGGGCTTTACGATACCGATTATACGGCAATGGCCAAGAAAGCCTATCGCGGCTTCATCGACCGCTTCATGGTGGCCGACGGCAAGGGCGGCGTCCATCTCGTGGGCTGCTGCAAGTCGGCAGGCCTTGGCGGTTCCAACTTCCGCGATGGCTCTGCAGAATACTACCTGATGGGTAAGGACACGAAGCCGACTTCCACTTCGGGCAGCGACTTCTACACAGAGGGCAAGGTGCTCGGCGGCTTTATCCTGGCGGCCACAGAGTATGAACGGCTGATGGACAAGACCGTTGGCATCAAGCCCATCCATACGGCGAATGCTAACGCTGATGCCGCCTATTCGCTCGGCGGCCGTCTCCTGTCTCATGCGCCCAGACAAGGCGTCTACATATCAGGCGGCAAGAAAATCATTGCTGGAGGAAACTTTACAGTCTCCCCCAGCAGTCAAAGGTTTTGAATCAAACATTTTCACTTCTGCATTTCCCCTTTCTTCTTCCGCTCCTTCATTCTTTGTTTGAAGGCGGAAAAGGCTTCTTTGCCTCCGAGGAATCCCCTTGACTTCGCCGCCCGGAAACTGCGCTCGGCCTGCTTGTAGTCGCCCAACTTCTCATAACTGTAGCCCATATAGAACAGCAGTTGCGCATTGTCGAACCCCGTCCGCAGGGCACTGTCACCGTAGATGACGGTATTCAGTGCATCCTCGTCATCGTAGGCCAGGAAGGCCTGTCCGCAGAGCGTCACGAATTCCCCACGCTTGCGGATGGAGTCTTCCGCCGACTCCCATCTGGTCTTCAGTTTCGGCGGAGCCATCAGTCTGTCCTTCACCCAGAGGCCGTAGTAGTCACGGTCGCCCTCTGGTGTCCTCGCCCTGATGGCCGCGTTTGATTTTATCTGTGCGATATTGGCATCCTGAGCCGAGCCTGTCAGCGCTGATGCCAGCAAGCCTGCTGCGATCAATAGTCTGTACCTCATATCTTCTGTTGTCTTTTTTATTAATACGTGGAAAGCAGTTGGATGTTTAAAGACTGTGCGCTTTATTTAAGGTTTCTTAGCACTGCCACCAGTTCATCCTGAGTCTGTGGACTGGCCACGACGATGGACTTGATTTTAACTACATTTTTGCATACCTCCATACTTTTTAATTGAAAAAGGTTTAATCTTGGTTTAATTTAAATATCCGTAAGACTTTGTAAGGTTCCTACGCCACCCAATTGCCTGAAAAAGCACTATTTTTGCACAGCGTTTGAAAATGAAGAAGAAAAATGAACTCAGAACTGCATCGTATCGGGCGATACGAATTGGATGTGCGCATGCTCAGACTCTATTATGTCAGCAACGGAAGGCGGACGGAGGTGCGCCGCCTCTCCTTCCGCGAGGCCTGCATCCTCGACATGCTGATAACGGCAGAAGAAGAGGTGGTGGACAATCAGCGTATCCTCAACGAGATATGGGGCGACAACTCGTTCTACAACCTCAACAGCCTGTATGTATTCATGGCTCGTCTCAAGCATTATCTTGCACTGGACGACTCGCTCATCATCCAGAACATCCGAGGCAAGGGGTATCGCCTGATCAGGAAATGACAGCACGTGCAGTTATCACCCTAAACCTTCTTCTGTGGACGGCAGGCGTGTCGGCCCAGCAGCAGATGATTGTTGTGGATGCAGAGACGAAGGTGGCTGTACGCGACGTAAAGATACACACCAACAACAATCAGCAGACGACTACCGCCTGGGACGGACGTTTCGCACTGCCCGACAGTTTCTCGCGCATCAACTTCCAGCATCCTCGCTATGAACAGCGTTACATCCTGAAGTCAGAACTCCGCAGTGACACCGTCTGGCTGCTTCCCAAAGGGAACGGCCTGAGAGAAGTGGTCGTCTGGGGAGAACGCCGTTTCGACAAACGCATGAATGAAATCCTGAAGCCCTCGCCTCAGCAGAAAGAACGCGACAAACTCCCACAGGTCATCCCCGCCGGCCCCAATATTCTGGCCATCGCAGCCTGGCTCTTCGACATCACCTTCGGCAAGAAGATTGAGGCCCGCAAGAAGCGCAAGCAGGCCTTGGAGGAAGTACGCAGGAAGGAAGCGGAAGTCCAGCAAAAATGGGACATGCTACGTGACACCACAGCGGTTCACCTCAAAAGCCATCAGTGACCTTGTGAATGAGACTCAATCATCAGAAACTCACGCGTGCGCGCGAATATATTTTAACACAGAAAACCGCAGCCCCCGTGCCCCCCAGCCCACAGAATCTTTTTGAGAAATTCCTTGCCATTTGTCTGACATTCCCCCCTCTCACTCCCCCCTCAGGGGGGAGAATGGTGAGGGTCCCCTGAGGGGGAGAATGGTGAGGGTCCCCTGAGGGGGGAGAATGGTGAGGGTCCCCTGAGGGGGGAGAATGGTGAGGGGTAACATTTACTTTTTCTTCGATTTCGGCAGGTCACCCGTGCGGGTCAGGGTGAAGTCAGTGGCAGAGAACCACTTGGAGCGGCAGGGATGGCCGGTGAAGTCAGGATCAGAGGACATGCCGTAAGCGATGGAGCCATCTCGGACGATGATGTTCTCAAAGGTTAAGACCGACCAACCGTCAATCATCTCACTATGATTTCGCACGTCAGCAGTGTCTATCTGCAGATGTAGGTTCTGAAGGCTTACGTCTTCTCGCAAACTATCCACTAACGCCAGTTGAAGCAAGTTGAAGAGTCCTGCGGGTCTATCTCCAAAAGCGGGAATCTCCTTCATGTGTGTACCGTCGGCCTCGACGTAGACATAGGCGCCAACCCCCTCGGCACGCGCCAGACAATCCAAACGATAGATGCCCGGCTCTACAGTCTGCTTACGCTCTACCTGAAGGACAGCCTCACAGGCATCGTTATAGGTGTCGAGGTAGCGAATCTGACGGTTACCATTGGGGTATCGTCCGCTCCAAGTATAATGATCGCACTTCTCTGCCTTAATCAAGTCCCAGCCGCCCTTGCGCAGGAAGTCGGCATCCACCTCGCTCATCTCCACATCCTGATAATAATGGACGTTGCGCTCCTCATACTCTCTACGATTGAAATTCTCACTGTATTGCGCCATTGTGATGCCACACGGAACGACACAGCAGAGGGCGGCTACCCAGAGGATTGCCCATGTGATGCGCTGTCCGATACCCATCCGCTCGGTCTTGCCCGACAGCGAAAGCACCATGTGGATGATGGCGTAGATGGGTATCAGCAGTAGCATGAAGAGGGCTATCGTAAAGAGAATCAGCACCAACGGGTTCGTCTGATAGAGTTCGGCCAGTCCCATCGCCTGCAGACTGAACGGCATATCACTCGTGACGGGGAACGTCAATGCGGAAACCAGTACGACAAGCGCAAACAGGAAGCCAAGACAGAGAAACAGACATACGATCATGGCAATGCCCACGGAGAAGCCGAACAGAATCTTCAGCAGGAAGGAGAAGAGACTGCGGAGCAGACTGGGCCGCGATGCTGACGGTTCGTCATTGTCGACAACCACGCCAGCCAGATTCTGAGGAGTCACTTCCTTACCCTCCATCTGCAGCAACTGCTCAGGGGTCTTGGCCTCTGGCAAAACGATAGCCAGCACGATATAGGCCAACAGACCAATACCGTAGAAGCAGGATAGCAATACGGTGAGCAGTCGCCAGATGACGGGATCGGTGTTGGTATAAGTGGCTAGACCAGAGAGCACGCCTGCCAGCATCTTGTCCTTGGGATTGCGGAAGAGTTTCTTGCCAGCCGTCCTCGCCCGAACATTATCATATATGTCCTGGGCTGCCGTGCGGGCTGTATCTTCCCAACTGCTTCCTTTCCCCGTGGTCGTTTTTTCATCCTCACCAGCCATCTCTTCTGGTTTGCCTATACGTGTAATGATGTCCTTCACGTGGTCGATGGTGATGGCCTCGATACCCTGCTGACGGAGTTCGTCAAACAGTTCAGCAATGCGGGCCTCAATGTCGTCAACGATTTCGTCGCCGCCCTCCTGGCGCCCGAAGTAACTGCGGAGCGACTCGATGTATTGCTGCAACAACTCGTAAGCATCCTCGTCAATCTGGAAGAGGCGGCCACAGAGGTTGATGGTAATATTCTTCTTCATTTTGTTTCTAACAGTTTAGGGTGAATGTTCTTGAGATAATTGATGGTGTTAGCGAGTTCCGTCCAGGCACCGTCGAGCCCTTCGAGGAACTGTTCGCCCTCTTCGCTGAGGGCATAGTACTTGCGAGGAGGTCCCTGTGTGGACTCCTGCCATTCATAGCGCAGCAGGCCGTCGTTCTTCAGACGGGTCAGCAGGGGATAGAGCGTTCCCTCCACCACGAGCAGTTCGGCAGCCTTCAACTGCTGGATGATGTCGCTGGCATACGAGGGGCGATGCTTCAGCAGAAGCAACACGCAGTACTCCAACATACCCTTGCGCATCTGTGACTTTGCATTCTCGATGTTCATACTTCTATGGGTTTAATATGATTTCGGGTGCAAAGATAGGCAAAATATTAGTACCTTGCAATACAAAGTACCAAGTTTTTGCATAGAATTAGGCAATATTAACAATCTAGGGCCAAACAGGTCAAGAATATCCCTTTAGAACTGCCATAAATCAAAAAAGGAGCGGCGCATTTGGGAAATAACGGAGAAATTAGTAACTTTGCAGCGCAAAACAGAAACAGAAGAATATGATAGTCTGCATAGCAGAGAAACCGAGCGTGGCTCGGGATATAGCACGCATCCTGGGGGCCAACAGTCCGCACGATGGGTATATGGAAGGGAACGGCTACCAGGTGACCTGGACGTTCGGGCATCTGTGCGAACTGAAGATGCCTGAAGACTATACCCCCATGTGGAAGTCATGGAGCCTAAGCGCACTGCCTATGATACCTCAGCACTTTGGTATCCGCCTGAAAGAAGACCAAGGGGTGAAGAAGCAGTTTGCCATCATAGAGAAACTCATGCAGAGTGCCAAGTACATTATCAACTGTGGTGACGCAGGACAGGAGGGTGAACTCATCCAGCGTTGGGTAATGCAGAAGGCACAAGTGAAATGCCCTGTAAAGCGTCTGTGGATATCATCGATGACCGACGAGGCCATCCGTGAGGGCTTCGCCCAAATCAAGGATCAGAACGAGTATCAGCCACTCTACATTGCTGGGCTATCGAGAGCCGTGGGCGACTGGTTGTTAGGTATAAATGCTACTCGGCTTTACACTATCAAATATGGTCAGAATCGGCAAGTACTCAGTATCGGACGTGTACAGACGCCTACCCTCGCTCTCATCGTCAAACGACAAGACGAGATTGACAACTTCAAGCCTGAGCCTTACTGGGTATTAGCAACCATATACAGAGGCACAACGTTTACTGCTGTTATAAAAGACGAAGAAGAAGACAATTCACAGGAAGAAACCAAGGAAAAGAAAGCATCAACCAAACGCGGTTTCACCAGCAAGGAAGAGGGCGAGCAGGCTTTTGCACTGATCGAAGGTCAGCCTTTTACTGTAACAAACGTACAAAAGAAGAACGGAAAGGAGATGCCTCCATCTCTTTACGACCTCACTTCGCTACAAGTGGAATGCAACAAGAAATTCAGTTACTCGGCAGAAATGACGCTTAACCTCATTCAGAGTCTCTATGAGAAAAAATACACAACATATCCCCGTGTGGATACGACATTTCTTTCTGACGACATTTACCCCAAGTGCCCCCAAACCTTGAACGGCCTGTTCCAAACAAGGTTCACCGGCATCGCTCCTTATGCGGAATTCGTCAAAGCATTGGCAGGCAAGCCTCTTCCGAAATCGAAAAAAGTCTTTGACTCCTCAAAAGTTACTGACCACCACGCCATTATTCCAACAGGGATACCACCACAAGGGCTAAGTGATGCAGAACGCAATGTGTACGATCTCGTAGCTCGCCGATTTATCTCCGTTTTCTATCACGACTGCAAGTTTGCCCAAACCATCGTGACAGGAAAAGTTAAGGATATAGAGTTCAGGGTGACTGGTAAAACCATTCTTGACCCAGGATGGCGCATAGTCTATGCCAAAGACAAGCAGGCTAGTGATGAGGATGACGAAAAGAAGAAGGATGAGGAACGCACACTACCGCTATTCACAAAGGGTGAGAGTGGCGAACATCAACCCACATTGACAGAGAAATGGACCACTCCTCCGAAGCCCTATACCGAAGCAACATTGCTCAGAGCCATGGAAACGGCAGGACGTTTCGTGGATAATGAGGAACTAAGGAATGCAATGAAAGAAAACGGCATCGGACGCCCATCAACACGTGCAGCCATCATCGAAACTCTCTTCCGCAGACACTACATTAAACGTATAAGGACTAGCATTGCCCCTACACCAACAGGTTGCGAGTTGATAGGTCTCATCAGGGAGGAATTGCTAAAAAGCGCCGAACTAACAGGTATCTGGGAGAAAAAACTGCGTGATATAGAACGCAATAAGCAAGATTTTAACAAAGAGGCTTTGGAGTTCATCAACGGCCTGAAACAACAGGTGGCAGAAATCGTTCAGGAGGTGATGTCGGACACAAGTAACCGGCGCGTCACCGTTCTGACGGATGCAGAGTTGAAAAAAGTGAAGTCGCCCAAGGCTGAGGCGGCTCCCAATAAGGAAGCAAAGTCCAAGACATCACGAAAGAAAAAGAACACGGTACCGAAGGAGGGCGACGTCTGCCCACTCTGCGGACAAGGCCATATTATCAAAGGTAAAACCGCCTATGGATGCAGCCGATGGAAGGAAGGCTGCACCTATAGGGTGCCCTTTGAAACGAAATGATGACAATGGCAGACAATAAAATGACTGTCACCAGCGTTTAAAAGGTAAAAAGGTAAAGATGAAAAAAAATCTCTGTGTCTCTGTACCTCTGTGTTTTATAATATGTTGCGCGCTTCTGATCGTCAGTTGCGGCGGCCCGGATGCTGCATTGAAGAAAGCAGAGAGACTGAATGCCATCGGTGAGTATTATGATGCCGGAGCACAATACAGGAAGGCTTATTCACAAACCCCCTCGAAGGAGAAAGACAAGCGCGGACTGATCAGTGCGAAGATGGCAGAATGCTATCGCAGGATCAACAGCACCAACAAGGCCATCACGGCCTACAAGAACGTCATCCGCTACAAGAAAGCCGACTCGCTGACCCATCTGCGGCTGGCGCAGCAACTGATGAAGACAGGCAATTACAAAGAGGCTGCCAAGCACTTCGAGACCGCCGTCGACAGCCTACGGTTGACGAAAGACCCGCTGCTGGCTGTTGCCAAGACCGGACTGAAGTCTGCACAGCAGGCCCCGCAGTGGAAGAAAGACGGTTCGGCCTACACCATCAAGCGAATGGACCTGTTCAACTCACGGCGCGACGACTACTCCCCTGCCCTTGCCGGCTATGACTACGACCAACTCTACTTCACCTCTACCCGCAACGATGCCAAGGGCGACGAACTGAGCGGTATCACAGGCACCAAAGCCGCAGACATCTTCTTCTCGCAGAAGGATGACAAGGGTAAATGGAGTAAGCCGCAGACCATCGACTCCGAACTGAACACCGATTTCGACGAAGGAGCCTGTGCCTTCACGCCCGACGGACGCACAATGTATCTGACACAGTGCAAGACCGATGCCAACTATCCCCGCTATGCCACCATCGTCGCTTCCAGCCGAAGCGATGCAGCGTGGGGCAAAGCCGCAGAGGTGACCATCTCGAAGGACACGCTCTCCAGTTTTGCACACCCTGCCGTCTCGCCCGACGGCGAATGGCTCTATTTCGTCAGTGACATGCCTGGCGGACTGGGCGGACTGGACATCTGGCGCTGCCGTCTCTACGGCAATAATGAGACGGGCGGAGCCGAAAACCTCGGAGCCCCCATCAACACGCCTGGCGACGAGATGTTCCCAACCTTCCGCCCCAACGGCGACCTCTACTTCTCCACCGACGGCCATCCCGGCATGGGCGGGCTGGACATCTACATCGCCAAGCCCACCGAGACGGGATGGCTGCTGGAATATCCCGGATTCCCGCTGAACTCACAGGGCGACGACTTCGGCATGACGTTCGAGGGAATGCACAACCAAGGCTTCTTCAGCAGCAACCGTGGTGACACACGAGGACTGGACCACATCTACAGTTTCTACAACCCCGACATCATCCAGACGGTAAAAGGCTGGGTCTACGAACAGGATGGATACGAACTGCCTGCAGCGCAGGTCTATATGATCGGCAACGACGGCACCAACCTGCGCCTTAGCGTCAGAGGCGACGGTTCCTTCACGCAGGAGATCAAGCCTAACGTGGACTATGTGCTGCTGGCCACCTGCAAGGGATTCCTCAACCACCAGGAGCAGTTGAGGGTGAAACGCGTGGAAGAGTCGGAGGAGTACGTCCTCCAGTTCCCGCTCTACAACATCTCCGCCCCTGTACTGATCGACAATATCTTCTACGATTTCGACAAGGCCACCCTCCGCCCTGAGTCATCGGCAGCCCTCGACTCGCTGGTGGACCTGCTCAAGGAAAATGCCCATATCACCATTGAACTCTCTGCCCACACCGACTATAAGGGATCGGACAAGTATAATGAACGGCTCTCCCAGCAACGGTCTGAGAGCGTAGTACGCTATCTGATACAACACGGCATTGCCGCCGACCGTCTGACCGCAAAAGGCTACGGTGAGAGCAAGCCAAAGACCATCAAGCGCAAGGTGGCAGAGAGGTATCCGTTCCTCAAGGAAGGTGACAAACTGACCGAAGCGTTCATCACCGCCCTCCCGGAAGAACAGCAGGAGGAATGCAATCAGTTGAACCGACGCACGGAGTTCAGAGTGTTGTCGACAACTTACGGTATGTTTGATAAGGCAGGAAAACTCCTACAAAAGCCAGCAACAAAAGCACCAGTACAGGATCCAGACGAAGATCAGCCGTCGGAACTGTGGTAATAAACACTTCCAGTGCCGTTACCATCGTCGACAAAAGCATCCTGCCGCTCGACACCAAGGCATCCCAGCCATTCAGCACATAGAACAACAAGCCTCCAACGAGGATGCAGAACCAGGTCCACAGACGCGCCAGGCGGTGTGGCTCACTGGCACTGCTGTCCGGCAGCCTCTCCATCACACGGCAGGTGAAGCCGCAGTCCGCTATCTGCTGCTGGGCAGCCTCCTTGAAGAAATCCTTTATCAGTATGTCATCATGTTCGGTCATATCCATTCTTCTTTAAGTAGTCAGTCAATTTCTCCTTGCCCCGTCTGAGGTGCGACTTCACGGTGTTCTGGGGCATCCCCGTGATGTCGCTTATTTTGTCTATCGGCTCGCCGTCGATGAGTTGAAGCGTGATGCAAGTGCGCTCTTCTTCTTTCAGCAAGGACAGAGCCTGGTAGATATCCATCTTGAGTGATGCCGGTTGAGTGAAGGCGACAGAACGGGCTGCCGGTGCCGAATCGACGGACTCACCTCTCACTG
>OCVV011165165.1_pt1 | contig 13453 bp, 13 predicted proteins | sample 1539721 | NCBI WGS metagenome assembly OCVV01 (sample SAMN02144230, study PRJEB22623) | gut metagenome | biome: sheep rumen | host: Ovis aries | place: New Zealand
GCTGTTACGACGATTGCAGTTCCGTGCTGGTCATCGTGGAAAACCGGAATGTCCAGTTCTTTAATCAGCGTGCGTTCGATTTCAACACAGCGGGGAGCAGAAATGTCTTCAAGGTTGATTCCGCCAAAAGTCGGGGCAATCTGCTTGCAGAATTCAATGATTTTCTGCGGGTCTTTTGTGTCAATGCAAAGGGGAACTGCGTCAACACCAGCGAATTTTTTGAAAAGAACGCATTTTCCTTCCATAACAGGCAGGCCTGCTGCAGGACCGATGTCGCCAAGACCAAGGACAGCAGTTCCGTCAGAAACAACGGCTATAGTGTTGCCTTTCCAGGTGTACTTGTAGACATCGTCTGGATTTTTATGAATCTGTCGGCATGGCTCGGCTACTCCCGGTGTGTATGCCACAGACAAGTCATCTCGGGTTTCAAGGGGCATTTTAAGTTCAGTAGAAATTTTGCCCTGCCATTCACTATGTTTTTCCAATGCTTTTTCGTAAATTGTACTCATAAAAGACATTATAGTACAAAATCTTTTCTTGATAAATGGCTGAAATAGTGTATAATAGATATAATAATTGCCTACTATTTAAAAGGAGTAATAAATGCAATATTTAGACAAATTAAAAAAAGAGCGCTCACTTGACCGCGTAATCTTCCTTGCAGGAATGGTTCTTGCATTCATCGGATTCTTGGTTCCAGCTTTCTTCCTCAAAGAATCATCTGGCGTAGTTCTTAAGAATGTATTTGGAGCAGCCGCTTATTTTAATAAGGCACCAAGTGCTTACAACTCAACTTTCATCATAATCACATGGCTCTGCACAATCGCCGGAATCGTATTGTTCTTCATCACCAAGACAATCATCGGTGACATCATCGCAACATTGATTGCCCTTGCTTTCCAGCTTGCTTCTATCGTAAGCATCGCTCCTTCACTCACAGACCCATTCGGCGCATATTCAAGCTTGTATACATCACCTGTAACACCTTTCTTCGGTTACACTTCTGTTGGCGGCTACCTGGTAATCGTTGGCCTCATCATTGCAGTAGTTGGTTCAGTTCTTGGTGCAGCTCACATCCAGCACCCAGATCAGACAAAATAATCAATATATAAATTAAAAAATCCCCCGATTCAGATTTTTCCGAATTGGGGGATTTTTTTATGGGCGCTACCCCGCAAGCGGGGTCGGGTCTTTCGCCCTTACGCCTTCACAGCAAAGCTGTTCGGAGAATCGCTCAAAACCTGTCTCACAGGTTTTGCCCCTATGTGGGTCGCTCCCTACGCTCACGCTCATTCCTGCACTCAGTCATTCCGACAAAAGTCGGAATTCCTTCGCTTCGGAACGCCTTCGGCGGGGCTACACCCCCTAGCGTGTCAGCTTTCTGTACACTGTCTTGTGCGGAACATCGTCATCGATTCCAAGAACATTCTTTCTCCACTCAACATAATCGCTCCAGCTTCCCTCTACAAAATGGACTTCTGAATTGTTCTCAAATGCGAGGATATGCGTACAGATTCGGTCGAGGAAGTAACGGTCGTGGCTGATTACGAGAACTACCCCCGCAAAGCTGTTGATTGCTTCTTCAAGGCTTCGTGTGGTCGTAATGTCGAGATCGTTGGTCGGTTCGTCCAGAAGAAGAACATTTCCGGCCTCTTTGAACATCATGCCCATATTGAGGCGGTTCTTTTCGCCACCAGAAAGGACTGAGATTTTTTTGTTCTGCTCGGCTGAATTGAAGTTGAACCATGAGCAGTAAGCGTGAGCATTGATTTCGCGGACGGCACCGTTCACCGGGCGGCCTTTTTCGTCAACCGCGCCTAGCTTAACCAAATCACTTCCGCCAGAAAGCATTTCGTAAATCGTTTTGTTAGGGTCGAGCTTGCTTCGCATCTGATCGACATAAACAAGCTTAACTGTGTCGCCAACTTTAATGCTTCCTGAGTCAGGAACTTCCTTGCCCATTTTTCCGTCCGGAAGCTCGATTTCTTGCCCCGCAGCAGAGGCAATCATCTTGAAGAGAGTTGTTTTACCGGCACCATTGGGGCCGACAATTCCCACCACTGAGCCAGCAGGAATGTGAAAGTCAAGATTTTCAAAGAGGAGCTTGTCATCGAATGATTTTGTGAGTTTTTCGGCATCGATGACAAGGCTTCCCAAGCGAGGACCTGCCGGAATTGAAATCTGTGTGTCTTTAAGATGAACACGTTTTGATTCTTCTGCAAGCAGGGCTTCGTACTTGGTGATATGCTCCTTGTGCTTTGCCTGACGGCCTTTTGCGCCCGCATGAATCCATTCCAACTCTTCCTGCATTTCGCGGCGGCGGGTTGAGGCCTGTTTTTCTTCAAGGGCAAGGCGTTTTTCTTTTGCTTCGAGCCATTCCGAGTAATTTCCTTTGAAAGGATAGCCTTCACCACGATCCATTTCCAGAATCCAGCCTGCGACATTGTCGAGGAAGTAGCGGTCGTGGGTGATTGCGATGATTGTGCCAGGATAATCTTTGAGGTGCCGCTCAAGCCATGCTACGGTCTCTGCGTCAAGGTGGTTGGTCGGCTCGTCCAAAAGAAGGATGTCCGGCTTCTGCAAAAGAAGGCGGCACAATGCCACACGGCGGCGCTCACCACCAGAAAGAACATCCACAACCTGGTCGCCCGGCGGACAGCGGAGGGCGTCCATTGCAAGCTCCAGGTTTGCGTCCAGATTCCATGCGTCGGCTGCGTCAAGCTGTTCCTGAATCTCAGCCTGACGGGCACAAAGTTTGTCGAAATCAGCGTCCGGGTCACCGAAAGCCTCGTTTACCTTGTCGAATTCTGCCAAAAGGTCAGTGATTGGTTTTACGCCTTCTTTTACGACTTCAAGGACGGTTTTGCCCGGCTCAAGGTATGGCTCCTGCTCAAGGTAGCCCATTGAATAGCCCGGAAGAAGTTTTGTTTCGCCAGTGTAGTCTTTATCGATTCCTGCAAAAATCTTAAAAAGTGAAGATTTACCGGCACCGTTTTCACCGATAACGCCGATTTTTGCTCCGTAATAATAAGAAATGGAAATGTCTTTTAAAACAACTTTTGTTCCATACGCGCGACTAACGCGATCCATCGTGTAAATGATTTTTTTGTCGTCGAATGTTTTAGCCATTCCTAAATTATATAGTAGAAATAGAAGTTTGTCTTTAGATGAAAAAAGCAAGGGGGTTAAGGGGGAAAGAAGAAAACTTGTAAGTTTGCGTCTTGCCCCCTTTGCAATAGTCTTTTATTTGACCTTAAAATCAATGGCTTCGTTTGCAGGAATCGGTTTTGAGAAGTAATATCCCTGAATCGTGTCAGCCCCGAAATCCCGAAGCCGCTCGAACTGCCATTCTTCCTCAACACCTTCGATAATCATTTCTTTGTCTAAGTCGTGCATGAGGTGAATTATATTTTTGATGAAGGAGTCTCTGCCGTCAACAAGGTAAGTGTCTACCAAAGATTTATCGAGTTTGATTACATCAACAGGAATGTAAGTGAGGTATGCGAGAGAAGAATATCCTGTTCCGAAATCGTCCATGAGAAGACGGATTCCCAAGTTTTTGAAACGCTTGAAAATATCATCGGCAAGGGCAGATTTTTCCAGGAAAAGTCCTTCAGTGATTTCAATTTCCAGGTAATGAGGCGGAATATCGTATTTTTTTAGTAAGTCTTCCACAAAATCAACATAACCGTGGTCATTGAGCTGGTTTCCAGAGAAGTTTACTGAAACCGGGTGAAGTTCCTGGCCTGCATCTCGCCATGATGCAAGCTGTTTGATTACAAGCTCTGTGGTAATTCGACCGATACGCCAAATCCATCCGCTTCGCTCCGCAACAGGAATAAACTGACCTGGGTAAATTCCAGGTTCCTTCATTCGGACAAGAGCCTCATAACCAGAAACCTGCTTTGTTTTTGAGTCAATCTGAGGCTGATAAAGCATGAAGAAGCCGTCGTTGTCAAAAGCGCGCAACAATTTTTCTTTTATGGCAATTTCTTCCAGGGCTTTTTTCTTCATGTCATCGTCATAAATTACGATTCCGTTTTTGCCCCGGTTCTTTGCCTCATACATTGCACCTTCAGCGTTCATTATGTGCTGCTCTGGACTTGTTATTCCGTCTGAACAAGAGGCTCCGATACTAGCAGTAACCGCAAGAGTCTCATCGCCAAGAGGAATCGGCGAGCGAATAATCTCAAAAAGGCTCTTAACAGTTTCGCAATCCATTGTAAGCTGCATATTTGGAACTACGATGAGGAATTCATCACCGCCAAAACGAGCAATCTTCCAGTTATTTTCCTCTCCGATTCCCCGAATCATGGCAACCAAATACTGCAAAATACTGTCTGCAAGGGAATGGCCATAGTTGTCGTTAAGCATTTTGAAATCATCGATATCGATAATCATAACTGAATAAACGTCTTTGTCAGTCATGGTATCCCGGAGCCAATCCGTAATTGTCCGGCGATTGTAAATGTCGAGGACTTCATCATATTCTGCATGATAACGAAGCTCTTCCTCCCGCTCAATGAGGTCGTCTTTTGACTTCTGAAGCTCCTTGATGAAGTTTTCTGCAATTTTCTTTCCGAGTTTTGAATAGATAATGACCAGCGACATCGTAATGACAAGCATGAGGACAGAAGGAAGAATTTTGCCGTACTGATCAATGAAATTGGCTGGCTTGTTATACAAAACAACATCGTCTGGAAGAAGAGAAAAATCAAGACCATATTTTTTCATAAGAGAATAGTCGAAGGCGGTGCGGCTGGGCGTTTTTTCTACAAGCGGAAATGAAGAGATTTTTTCTCCGTTGAGAATTTTGGCAAGCACATTACCAGCCATGACACACTGGGCTTCCATATCCATGTGTATTCCGCCAAGAATTCCCATGTTTTCGCCGCCTATGTAATTTCGGAAAACGGGGACATCCGCAGCTCGAACGACAGTGCTTGTCCTAGAAAGGATGGAATAAGTGTTACCCTTTTTGTCAGAATAGCAGGACATGTAGAAGAGCATGGAATCTGAAGGAAGGGATTCAAGAAGATAAATTAACTCCGTCTGCGTCAAAAGGGAGGCATCCAAATCGATAAAGGTATAATCTTTGTATTTCTTTTTGAGTTCCCAGAACATGCGGACATCATTTTTGCCAGAGGTGGATTCGTCACGCAGGACAACCAGCGTCTTCTTTTGAGGGAACAATTTCGTGGCAATATTAACAGTCTCGTCAAGATAATCAGTTCCGTAGAAGCCCGTCATAAAGGGATTTTTCGCAGCATTTACCGCAAGATTGTAATCTCCAATACCGAAGAAGACCATTGGCGTATTCTGGAAAAGCTCATCCTGATATTTCATGGCAAAATTAAGAGCCTTGTCATCGCCAAGCAATACTGCCTCGTATTTTTTGCTTGCCAGGCGCTGCTTTACATATCTTGCGAGCAGTGAATAATCAGCGTCGTCATATTCGTTTGAATTAAGAAAGATAATGTCATATTCAATTCCTTTCGGATAAAGGCTTTTCTTTAGTCCGCTGATTTGGGCATCATAAGTGTAGTAGAGAGGAGTATATGAGTACAAGAAAAGAACTTTGTGCAAAACCTCCACAGGTGTCTGAATTTCCTCTTTTTTTTCTAAAGATGAAATCATAAACTGCATGAGAAAAACGGCAGCGACAATAAGACTTAATATACTCAAAAAAAGTGTCGCACTACGAATTTTTACAAGCGTTTCTCTTTTGACCATATATGAACCTTAAAAAAAGCATGAATTATTTACCTATTATATCACAAAATTTTAAATTCACAAGAAAATTTCATTTTATTTTAGGCAAAGTATTTATTTGCCATCGCAAGACAAATTTCTCGACAAAACAAACACTTTTAAGTAAGATTTTTTTATGTTCAAAACTCCACCAAATTTTGAATCGCTCGCAGAAGCCCTCGTCTCACTTTTCGGGAACAGCATAGCAATCGCACAGACTGACAGACTTTCTGGTGGCGACATCAACAAAGCCTACGCCCTTCACCTGAACAACGGCGAAATGGTCTTTATGAAGGCAAACGAAAAGAAAAACGCCTCATTCTTTACAGCTGAAGCCCTTGCTCTTTCGGCTATTGAGTCCACAAAGACAATAAAAACTCCGAAAGTCCTTTGCACGGGAACGGATGCCGGCGAAGATGTGGGCTATTCATTTTTATTTTTGGAATACATTGAATCAGCTCCAAAAATCAAAGATTACTGGGAAACATTCGGACAGGAACTGGCCGCCATGCACAAGGCACCAAGCGGGAAATTTGTTGACGGCAAGAAGTTCGGTTTTCTTCAGGACAATTTCATCGGAGCAAGAAAACAGGAAAATCACAATTCTGACTGCTGGATTGATTTTTTCAGGAACTCAAGGCTTGCTCCTCAATTTAAAGCTGCGGATTCATATTTTGAAGATAACGAACGAAAGTTAGTTACAAAACTCCTCGACCATCTTGATGACTTTCTTGTTGAGCCAGAAAATCCATCCCTCCTGCATGGAGACTTATGGAGCGGGAATTCAATGTGCGGCTCAGACGGTAAAGCCTGGCTGATTGATCCTGCAAGTTATGTCGGGCACTGCGAGGCCGATTTAGCCATGACCGAGCTTTTCGGGGGCTTTAGTAAAGATTTTTACGCCGCATACAAAGAAGCAAATCCCTTGCAGCCGGGCTATGACGAAAGGCGGGATTTGTACAATCTTTATCATCTTCTGAACCATTTGAATATGTTTGGCGGATCTTACTTGAACCCGGTCAAATCGATTGTCCAGGAGTATGTCGGGTAAACTTTAGTTCACTTGAGAATATTTTTTCACAGGGGTAAGTTTACATATACCAAATTTACAGAGGTAAAAAATGGCAAAGGAATACAATTTTGATGTTGCAAAAATCACTGATGAAGTTGTCGCATGGATTCAAAAATGGATTTCAGACAACGGAAACGAACTAACGAAAGTTATTGTAGGTGTTTCTGGTGGAAAAGATTCTAGCGTTGTGTCGGCCCTAATGGTCAAAGCCCTGGGAAAAGAGCGAGTTATCGGCGTAATGATGCCAAACGGCGAGCAGAAAGACATTTCGGATTCACAAACGCTCGTTAGTCATCTTGGGATTAAAAATTACACTGTTAACATTGCAAAAGCCTATGAAGGACTTCAAAAAGCATTTGATGAAGCAGGTGTAATTGAAACGAGTAATTCTATGAATAATGGGGGTCAAATAACTAACGATAGTTTTTCATCAGTTTTCAAAACAAACACTCCCGCCCGTCTCAGAATGACAACCCTCTATGGAATCGGTGCTCAAATAGGAAATTGCCGGGTCGCCAACACCTGTAACCTAAGCGAAGACCTGGTCGGCTATTCAACATTTTACGGGGATGCAGCCGGAGATTTTGCACCAATCAACAAACTTACGACAGAAGAAGTCGTGGCGATTGGCGATTATCTGGGACTTCCTTCTTCGCTTACTCACAAGGCTCCCAGCGACGGCATGTGCGGCAAGACAGACGAAGACAACCTGGGCTTCACCTACCATGAAGTCAACGAAATAGCCCGCAAAAACCAAAAAGGCAGCAATTACGAAAAAATTCTGGCAAAGTATAAGGCCAATCTTTTTAAGGTTAAAATCATCGCACTACCCTGCTACAGACCGGATTTGCCACTTTTCCTGGAAATTTAGGAAAAAAATTCAAAATTTAGGCAAATATTGCAAAAAATTATATTGTATCCTATAGATTTTTATTTACTTATGTGCTATTGTTAGTTATATTAGATAGGAGAAAAGAGAAAACGACACCTTAAAGGGTTTCTTTTTCTCTTTCAATCTTTTTTTCTTCCAAAATCACAGGAGGTTGTTATGGAAATTACACTTACAGAATCAAACTTTGAGGCAGAAGTTCTCAAATCAGATAAACCAGTGCTCGTAGACTTTTGGGCAAGCTGGTGTGGCCCTTGCAAAATGCTCGCCCCCACCATTGAGCAGATTGCAAATGAAAACGACTCAATCAAAGTTGGAAAAGTAAATGTGGATGATGAGCCGGATTTGGCACAGAAATACGGCATCGTAAGCATTCCGACAGTCATTTTGTTCAAAAATGGCGAAGTAAGCAAAACTTCAACAGGTTTCGTTCCAAAAGAAGCCCTCGAAGCAATGTTCCGCGAATAAAAAATACATCCCTGTATTTTTTATTCTAACGAGAAAATTCAAACAGCAAATATCGTTATCTTTGCTGTTTGAATTTTCTCTCTTAGCTTATCCCCCACATCCATGTGGGGCTTTTTTTAATCTTGCAGACTTTCTTCCAGGCCGAACTGAGCCCATAAATCGTGAAGCTCGTCGCTGGAAAATACAAATGTGATGTAAACTGAAAGGTCAGGATAGCCTTCCGTCTCTGGAGAAGGCACCTGACCTATTTTTTCGCTGCCAGCCTCCACGACTTTTTCTTTAAAGATTTCATATTGCCCGGCCGTGCAGGCATGGTTGATTTTAAGGCTTGCCTCAATTCCGGCAAAATTCCCGCACAAGACAAGATAAACTTTTTCATTCATTTGAGCCGAATAGACAAACCCCTGATATTCAGGAAAAGTGAATTTATCCCAGCTTTCTGGAAGAGGCTCTGCCCGATGGCAGGAAAAAACAAAAAACATCACCAAAAAAAGAAAGCTGGCATAAATTAATTTTTTTTCCATAGGAAAATTATAGCATAATTTTAAAAAAAACAAAGACTTCCGCTAATAAGGGAAGTCGGTTCATGATTGCCTGAAATAGATTCCATTAACATAAAAAAAGCCTCTGTGTAAAAACAGAAGCTTTTTTGGAGACGATCGGTGCGGAGCTGCCGAAGGCTCTGAACCGACTTCGTTGGAGACGATCGGACTTGAACCGACTACCTCTACAATGCCATTGTAGCGCTCTAGCCAGGTGAGCTACGCCCCCGAATAATAGAATTATGTCAAATTTTTGAAAAAAAATCTAGATGTTTGCAGAGGAAAATGGATTAAAAACAAAAAAAGAAAGCAGGGGGAAATAATCAGTTATGGTTCAACATACTTTCAAATTCTGATTCAAAGTCCTTTTTTATTTCATTTTCCGCTGAATTTAGGATTTTTCGTTTTACCAAAGCCTCGGCTGCAGTAAATCCACTTTGTTTCGTTAAGTTTCTAGTATAAGTCCAAACATCACGTTTATTTGTTTTCATTTTTACTGTAAGTGATGGAGAGGCCGTTACAGTTTCTCCATGAGCAATCAAACCATATTCAAGATTAATAATGACATTATATGCTGCTTCTGTTTTCTTTGAACTTACAGCAAATCCTGTTTTTGAGATTATGGAAGAAACATTTCTTAAAAGTTGACCTTTTTCATCATTTTTAGATTCTATGTAGACAACACAATTTTCTTTTGCTGTTTTTTTATCAAGTTCCAATCCTTCTGCAATTTTTCTGTCAGATAAAAAAACATCTTCCTTGCCTGGCATTATAAGCCGAGCATTTTCCAATTTTGCAATAAAATCTTTTGAAGGAATATCACATTTGTCTAAAACTCTCAATTTTCGGAGAGGTTCTTCTTCTAGAACAGCTGCATCATATAACTGACGGAATTTATCCCGAGAATCGCGTACAATTCGTTCATAAACATTCCATGCATCGTTGCGATTTATGTATGCACAACAAATATACTGTTTTCGCTCACGATTGAACCATGGCGCAGTTTTTCTAACATCAAAAAGATTGTTCATTGATTCAATGGTAATTTCTCGTTCAATTTTTTGGGAATCACTGCTTTTATTGGTATTTGATATATATTCATTTGCTTTTATAAGCGAGTGAACTGTATGTGAAAAATAACTTCCAAGTTCGCTTTCTGCAGCTAATTCGGCCATTTTGCGGTCTTTAGCGTATCCGATACGAGCAATATAATCTTGCTTAGGATAACATTGATCAACAGTTGAACTGTCTGCCCAGAGAGGCATTGCTACAGGAACCGATGCACAGCTGAACATAAAAAAAGAAATACTCGTAAAGAAGACAGCCATAAATAAAGCCTGCATAAGTAATACCCTAATGTCTCAGCAAGTCTGCAATATCATTTTCATGTATGGCTATATAGTTTCTCTTCCATAAATCAAGAAGGAGTTTATATGTTGCTTCGTCTATAACTTTATTATCTGTTAGCTCTGCCATTGGAAGTTTGTTTGTCACTTGTACAGAAATTAAATTCATTTTTTCAATTTCAGAAACTGTAAAAACTATTTGATACAAATCTCCTTCAGATTTGTTCAAAGAAATATTCATAGCTAAATCTGCACGGCTTCCTTTATCACCAGCATAGGCAGAGCTCTCACTTCCTAATCCCATTGAAGCTTCAATTTGAGAATTTTTTTGAATTTCTCTTAGGCTTTTATCCATCTCATCAGAACGGATGTTTATTTCAGGAACAATTGTCATATCTTGGAGACATCTCAAATATGCAGTATAAAACAAGTTTTTGTCCTTTTCCCGTAGCTGTGAATAATTTTTATAATCGAAAAAGACTTTTATGATTAAAAGATTTTCGGATTGTGCAGATAAAGCAGGTAATTTATTTTTTTGACTTGAAATAATATCCGTCTTGTTTATGTAGAAATACAAATCATCTCTAGTAAATTCTGTTGAAAATGAAAGAATTTTTCCCTCTCGTAAACTGACAGAAAAATTTCTGAAATCATCCAAATCATCATCAAAATTGGAGGACAGAAATTCTGTATCAGAAGCTTTCACAAATCCCGTTGAAACTAGAATTTTGCCTTTTCTCTTATGTTCCCCTGTTATAACCACTTCTACGTTTGAATCGGTGTTGTTGATGATACGAATTCTGTCTTCTATGTTGCCATCTGAATTATCAACAACTATTTCGCTTGGGACATCTTTCTTAATAGACTGTTGGGGTAAAGATTTAGAAGCATTCATTTTATTTATGTAAACATATAAATCATCGCTAGTACATTTCACTGAAAATGAGAGAATTACCCCTTCCCTCAAATTGACTGTGAAATTTCTGAAATCATCCAGAGCATCATCATAGCTGGAGGACAGAAATTCTGTATCAGAAGCTTTCACAAATCCCGTTGCAACTAGGATTTTGCCTTTTCTTTTATGTTCTCCTGTTATAACAACTTCTACATTTGAATCGGTGTTGTTGATGATACGAATCCTGTCTTCTATGTCGCCATCTGAATTATCAACAACTATTTCGCCCTTAGCATTTTGCACTGCAGACAACATTATAGTTTCTGCAAAAAATATTCCATTCACTAAGACAAGTAAAAATAAGAAGAAAACTTTTTTCATAATTTTGACTCAAATGAAATTTAATTCTATATCTATAGTCATTCGATGTCAATTTTTTGAATTTACGAATCCGCACCATCCCACTTATCCAAAAGTCTGTTCATTGCCTTTCGAAAATCAGAAATCAGCTTATTTTGAATTTGTCTTTGGATTTGCTGATTTTCGTTCGTTTCTTCTATTTTTATTTCAGTCAAATTTTGTGGAATGAAGAGCTGATAAACTTCAACCTTCAAAATCTCAGCAATTTTTATAAGTGTAGTTTCACGGGGCCACCTTCGTTTTCCCTCGATATCATTGATATTCTGTGTTGAAACTCCGATTTCTTCTGCTAACTGTTCCTGAGTAAATTTTCCCTTGCGATATTTTTTAATATTTTGAGAAAGGATTTCACGAAGCTGATTCTCTGTCATTACTTGCATTTTGCAAGGCTTTTCTAAATTTATACACTAGCATTTTGCAATTTTGTATGTTATACTTGCGGTATGCAAGTATTCGTATTTTACTTGCAATAATATATAAAAGGAGTTTTTATGAAAAAGAATTCTATATGGAAGATGGCCATGAGCCTTATGATAGTGCTTGCTGCAATCTGCTTTTCTGGATGTGCTGACAAGGAAGATGAAGAACAGACTTATTATGCTGAAACAGGAACATTTCTCAGATCTTATGCAGATACTCTTTTAACACGCTATGCAAATGTTAAATCAGATTCTGCTTCATATACAGATATAAAAGAAATACGCAATGAAGTAAGAAAATACCCTCAATACAATACGGCAAGCACTACTGGTATTAAAAGAAGTGAAGTATATACATTTTTAGTAGAACATGGTTCTACACCATCAGAAGCAAAAACAGCATTGAACACATTAGATTCCAGAGGAAATTATATTGTTTATTCTCTTGGTGAAAGTTCAGTTCAATGGATTTATGCTGAGAAGGAATAATTATTTCTGTACTTCACGACAGCATCTCGTACAGGTGCTGTCTTTTCTATAATGCCAGAAAATCTGATAGTGCATGAGAAATCTCCAGCATTAGAGCAGGAGAAAGTTTTGTAATTTTTTCTACAAGACAGTCTTTATCAACAGTTCCAATCTGAGGAATAAGAACGACAGAATCATGGGGAAGTTTCGTTATACTCTTTGAGAGTAAGACATTATCCCTGTGTTCTGCAAGTAGAGTATTCGTTGTAAGTGGCAGAACAACTGTTGTTGCAATTTTACTGGCATTAAAATTATCATTTTGAACAACAAGAGCAGGTCTTCTACCCATTGTCATGCTCCCAAAAGCAAGACCAAAATCACCCCACCATATTTCACCACGTGTCTTTCTTCACAGCCTCCCACATAGAACGCATAGAAGAATGTGCTACCGCTACCTGTTCTTCACGAGGAATTTTCGCATACACCGCATTTATACGCTCAACTTCCTCTGGGTCAACGCTGTTTTCATCTGCAATTGCACGTTTTTTTGCCAAAAGTTTCTGTACTGAAATATGCATATGCAAAATCACTCATTCGCTACCTCCGTTTATTATTATAACACAGGGAATATGATTTTTGAATAGAAAGAAGATTCTTATTTACCCCGAACCGCGTTAAGGATTGTAGGGGCGGCGAAGCCGTTGCGGAACATAGTGGAGCAATGGAGCCGTGAGGCGGAACCCCGAAAAGCCTGACCGCATGCCGAAGGCAGGCGGTAACGCCCATCGTTTTCGGCGTTATCTTTGAACGCCCATAATTTTTGGCGTTACATTTGCCCCCGTCTTTTCACAAAAAAATTCTTTGCCGATTGCGCGAAATTTTATTATCTTTATAGAAAGATTTCTTTTTTTATAAAGGAGTGCATCTCAAAATGGCAGAGTACCAGTTTCAAACAGAAGTAAACCAGCTTCTTAAACTTATCATTCATTCAATGTATTCAAACAAGGATATTTTCCTTCGCGAAATCGTTTCTAACGCTTCGGACGCTTTGGACAAGCTCAACTACCTCAAAGTTTCAGACGAGGCTTACAAGGGCGTTAAGAGCGAGCCTAGAATCGACATCACTTTTGATGACCCGAACAAGATTTTGACTGTTCAGGATTCTGGTATCGGTATGAGCGAG
>OCVV011348345.1_pt1 | contig 13453 bp, 10 predicted proteins | sample 1539721 | NCBI WGS metagenome assembly OCVV01 (sample SAMN02144230, study PRJEB22623) | gut metagenome | biome: sheep rumen | host: Ovis aries | place: New Zealand
GGCAGCGACTGGTATTCCTGGGAGGAGGACTATGACGGTTACAGCCTCACCATTCAGAACGTGAAGAATCTCAGCATCGTGGGCGCGGGGAAGGACGATACCGTCCTCCTCGCGGAGCCCCGCTACGCCTCCGTCCTCCGCTTCCGGGAATGCGAGAGCATCCTGCTATCCGGCTTTACCGCGGGGCACAGTGAGGCGCCGGGCTACTGCACGGGGAACGTGCTGGATCTCTATACCTGCACCGGCGTGACGGTTTCCGACTGCGGCCTCTTCGGCTGCGGCGTCATCGGCGTGTATGCGGTGAACTGCGAGGACCTGCAGCTGCGGCAGACGGAGATCTACGAGTGTGCCTATGCCGGGGCGGATCTTACCACCTGCTGGAACGTGTTCTTCGAGGGCTGCAGCATCCACGACTGCGACGAGGGGAGAAACTACATCTTCCTGCGCGGCGGCGACTGCAGCTGGGACGGGGAGCCGCTCCAGGAGGGCTGCACGCTCTTCGAGGGCGGCAGATGCCTTGGCACGGTGGATCCCATCTGGTAAGAACGGTTGCAAGAAAAGGGAAAACATGGTATACTGAAAAACACGAAGGGCCCGCGGCGCCGCCGCGGGCCTTGTTATCAATCTCTGCCTTTTGGAGGATTTCCATGGAAGAGCGGAACATCTGCCTCATGAACGATTCCTTCCCGCCGGTGATCGACGGGGTGGCCAACGCGGTGAAAAACTACGCCCAGATCCTGACGGAAAATCACGGCCACGCCGCCGTGGTGACCCCCTATTACCCGGATGTGGACGATTCCGGCTATCCCTTCCCGGTCTATCGCTATCCCAGCATGAACCTGCCGGGCAAGCTGGGATACCGGGCGGGGATCCCCTTCTCCCCGGAGCTGATGGCCAAGCTGGAGGCGGAGCACTTCGCCCTGATCCACAGCCACTGCCCGGTGAGCTCCACCCTGCTGGCCCGCTCCCTGCGGGACCAGATCCAGGCCCCGGTGGTGCTGACCTATCACACCAAGTTCGATATCGACATCGCCAACGCCGTCCGCGGCAAGCACCTGCAGGAGGAGCTGATCCGCCTGCTGGTGCGAAACGTCTCCGCCTGCGACGAGGTGTGGACCGTGAGCCGGGGCGCGGGGGAGAACCTGCGGAGCCTGGGCTACGAGGGAGACTATGTGGTCATGCCAAACGGCGTGGACTTTCCCAAGGGGAGAGTCTCCGACGCGGCGGTCCGGGAGGTCACAGGGGGCTTCGACCTGCCCGCGGGGGTGCCGGTGCTGCTCTTCGTTGGCCGCATGATGTGGTACAAGGGCATTCGCATCATCCTGGACGCCCTGAAAATGCTGGACGCCGAAGGAAAGAACTTCCGCATGGTCTTCGTCGGCGGCGGCGGAGACAAGGAAGAGATCCGGGCCTATTCGGAGGAGCTGGCCCTGGGGGAAAAGGTGATCTTCGTGGAGCCCATCCGGGACCGGGAGCGCATCCGCGCCTGGTACTGCAGAGCGGACCTGTTCCTCTTCCCCTCCACCTTTGACACCAACGGTCTCGTGGTGCGGGAGGCCGCGGCCTGCGCGCTGCCCAGCGTCCTGGTCCGGAGCAGCTGTGCCGCGGAGGACGCGGAAGACGGGGAGACCGGCTTTCTCATCGAGGAAAACGCCGCCTCCCTGGCCCGGATGCTCCGGAGCCTGCTGGAAAAGCCGGAGCAGATGCGCCGGGTGGGAGAGCTTGCCCAGCAGGGGCTCTATCTCTCCTGGGAGGATTCGGTGGCCAACGCCTGGGAGGGCTACGGCACCGTCATCGAAAAGTACCGCAGCGGCGGCTATGCCCGGGAAAAGACCGTCTCGGACGAGGCCTTCCGCAATCTGGGCGGCCTGATGGACAAGATGAGCCGCCTGGACCGGCTGGATCTGCGCAGGACGGTGGAGATCCGGGGCAAGAGCCTGTCCCTGGCCGAGGTCTCCGGCCTGATCCATAAGATCCTGGATCAGGGGGAGGAGAGCCTCCGCCAGCGCTACGACCGCTTCCTGTAATAAGCGAAAAGGCGCAACTTACGGGAATAAACGCAGAGGCGGCTATCATGTCAGCCGCCCCGCGCGGGGACAAGTATAAAAGGTTTGGCAAATTCGAAATGCGTACGAATTTGCCAAACCTTTTTTCTATATGGATCTGTGCCGCAGAGGCGGCTGATCGCGGCGCGAAGATCAGTTCCTCATAGTGTCTCACAACTCAAAAAATCAAAATCCGCCGTCTGCCGGCGCAGCATGGCGTCCACACAGCCGAGGCCGAACATGGTGCCGGTAAACTCCCCGTAGCCGCTGTGCTCGTCGGACAGGTGCCAGGTGTCAAAGTCCGGGCCGATGGCCGTCCAGGTTTCTCCGTCAGAGGACCAGGAGAAGGCAAAGCGCTTTCCCTCGATCCGCACTCGCAACCACACCGGACCCGCCGGCGCCGGGGTCTCGCAGGACCGGTGGTCATTCTTCGCACCTCGGTCCACCTCCTGGACGCTGAGAACCGGGCAGTTTTGCTCCTCGCTCCAGGTCTTGCGCAGCCAGACGTAGTTCATGTTGTCGTAATACAGCGCCAGCCCCGCGCTGTGTTGGTACCGTTCCGGGGCAAAGTCCATTTTGGTCGTGATCACGGCCTGAAGGCCCGTCAGCTTCCGCGCAAGAAGACTGACCCGGTTGGTGGAGCTCAAGGACTCCTGGCCCCGCAGGCGCAGCCAGCCGGGACGTGCTTTCAGATCGGCAAAGGTTTTGGGGTCGATGCGCGGCGCGTAACAGTCCGGGCGCAGCGTCGGGGCATCGAAGCCGTCAAAGCCGGGCAGGGTCCGCGCCGCAAAGGGCGGAAGCTGGGCCTCCTCGCTCTCCAGCCGGGCAAGACAGCCGCCGCCGGGAAGCTGCAGCCAGCCGTCTTCCGTCCACTCCAGCTTCTGGATGGCGGCCTCCCGGCCCAGGGTGCAGCAGAGCTCCGGCACAAAAGGCCGGGCGCAGTGATAGGCCATGAACACCTCGCCTGTCGGCGTCTCGGCAAGACTCCCGTGTCCCGCCTTTTGCAGGGGAACGTCCGGGTTATAATAGCGGGGCTTGAGATGGTCGGTGTCGGCGCTCTCGTCCCGGTTCTCGGCCACGGAGCTGAGGATCGGGTTGTGGGGGCAGGGCTCATAGGGGCCGAAGATGTCTCTGGCACGGCTGAGGGTGGCGCAGTGGTAATAGCCCGTGCCGCCCTCGGCGCAGAGCAGATAGTAAAACCCGTTCTTTTTGTACAGGTGCGGCCCTTCCAGGCAGCCGCGCAGGGTGGCGCCCATGGAGATCCTTGTGGGGTAGCCGATGATGGCTTTCGCCCCGGGGTCATACTCCACAAGGCAGATCCCGCCGGGCTTGCGCCGGTCGTCCCGGGTCTCCCACTCCAGGGAAAGGAGCCACTTGCGCCCGTCGTCGTCGTGGAAGAGGGAGGCGTCGAAGCCCGCCGAATGGAGATATACCGGCTCTGACCAGGGGCCGTCGATCTCCGGCGCGGTGATGAGGTAGTTGTCGATATCGAAAAAGCGGGCGTTCATGGAGCGCATGACCCCATAGACCAGGTAAAACAGGCCGTCTTCCTCGCACCAGCTCAGGCAGGGCGCCCACACGCCCTTGGCGGAGGGAAGGCCCCGCAGCGAAAGCCCCTCCGCGTCCCGCAGCAGATGGGTCTGCAGCTCCCAGCGCTTCAGATCCCGGGAATGATACACCGGGATCCCGGGGAACCACTCAAAGGTGGAGCAGGCCAGATAATAGTCGTCTCCCCGGCGGCAGAGGCAGGGGTCGGAGTGAAAGCCCGGCAGGATGGGATTTCGGATCATAACGACATTCCTCGATTCATGGATAATATGATACTCCATGTTATCCCGTTTCCGGAGATTTGTCCACCATCAATATTCGGACTTTATGAAAAATCACGGGAGCAGAGCCCTATGGCTCTTCTCCCGCGAAGGATCTCATCCTCGCCCACTTGCGAGCCACTCTCCCACGCCGTAGGGGCGGCCTCATTGTATCAGGCGACCACAGGTCGCCCCTACGATCTGCCTGACTCTCAGCCGCAGCAGTGGCATCCAACGGTACAGCGGCAATGACGGCCACACGCCGGGGCTCCTATTCGCCCTTGTATTTGCGCCGGGTGGCGAGACCGCCGCGAATGTGCCGCTGGGCCTTGTTCCAGTCCAGAAGCAGCCTTACCTGGGCGTAGAGCCCCGGGTCCACCCGGCGCAGCCGCTCGGTCAGGTCCTTGTGGACGGTGCTTTTGGAAATGCCGAACTTTGCGGCGGCGGCCCGGACGGTCGCCTTGTTTTCCAGAATAAACGCTGCCAGATCGCAGGAGCGCTCCTCTATATCGGTATGCAATGCCACCACTCCCCGTGCGCGGCTCTGCCGCGCGATTCCTGCTCCATGTATATGAGAGGGGAAGGGGGCTTATGAAAGCGGGTGGAAGGGGAGATCGGTCCCGCGCCGGAGGAACGCAAAAGGAAACCCCGTCTCCGGTGAAGCGTGCTTCCCGGAGACGGGGGCTTTCAAGTTTGCGTGAGATGAGGGTTCAGCGGGCTCAGGCCTTCTGCGCGTACTGGAAGAAGAAGTAGCCCATGCCGGTGTAGCCCAGGTTGGTCAGGCCATTGTTGCAGTACATGTTGGTGTAATAGTAGATGGGGCAGACAGGGAAGCCGCCTTCACCGAAGAGGGTCTCCTCAGCGGAGTACAGCAGCGCGTCACGGTCGGGGCCGGCCAGTGCGGCCTTGGCAGCGGTGATGTTGGCGTCGAAGCTCTCATCGGAGTACAGGCCGTAGTTGTAGGAGTTGCCGGTGACCATCAGCTCCAGGTAAGTCACGGGATCGTTGTAGTCGGCGATCCAGCCGAGACGGGCCACGCCGAAGGCGTGCTCGCCCAGACCGTTGGTGTAGGTGGCCCACTCCTGGTTCTCCAAGGTGATGCTCATGCCGAGAACGGTCTGCCAGTCGGAGCCGCAGGCTTCCGCAATGGCCTTGTGGGTATCGGAGGTGTTGAAGTTGTAGACCACAGTGGTGTTGGGATCCCAGGAGCCATCAGCAACAGCTTCGTCATAGAGGGTCTTGGCCAGCTCGCACTTGCCGGCATAGGTGCTCAGATCCGCGTCGGGGTACATGCTCTGGAGGGTGTTGTAGATGGCACCCAGCTCGGACACGCCGAAGGCGAAATCGGCGCCGGTGGAGTCCAGAATGCCGGAGGCAACGAAGCCGGTGGCGGGGACCTGACCTCCCTGGGTCACGTTCTCAACGATGTTCTCGCGGTCAACGGAGAGGACCATGGCCGCGCGCACACGCCAGTCGGTGATCTTGGAGCAGTTCAGGTACAGGTAGTAAGTACCCACATAGGGATTGATGAAGCAGTCGCCGGAGGCCGTCAGGCTTTCGATCATGTCGGTGGGGAAACTCTCGATGAAGTTGTACTCACCGGACTGATAGGCGGAAAGGATGGCAGTCTCGCTGTCGCTCAGCCACCACACGATGGCGTCGGGCCCCAGGTTCTTCACATCGTAGTAGTACTCGTTGGGCTCCATGCGGATGTAGCTGTCGTGGACCCACTCGACGACCTTGTAAGGGCCGTTGACCACGATGGTGGCGGGATCGGTCCAGTTCTCGTTGCCCTCGACCACGTCCTCACGCAGGGGGACGAGAGAGGCAAAGGCGCACATTTCGATGAAGTAGGCGCAGGGGGCCTCCAGCTGGATCTCCAGGGTCTTGTCGTCGATGGCGGTGATGCCAAGCTCGCTCTTGTCCTTCTCACCAGCCTGGATCGCGGCGGCATTCAGAACGATGTTGTCCAGGAAGTAGCCGTAGTCGGAGGCAGTGGCGGGATCCACCAGGCGCTGCCAGCTGTAGACGAAGTCCTTGGCGGTGACGGGCTGGCCGTCGGACCAGAAGATGTCGTCCCGCAGGGTGAAGGTGTAGGTGCAGAGATCATCGGAGACCTCATAGGACGCTGCCTGACCGCAGACGACCTCGGTGTTCTTCATGTTGGGGTCATCCGCAGCCTGCTCGTCGATCATCTGATACTTCATCAGATTCTCAAACTGGTGCTGGGTGTAGGTGGAGCCGTCGACAGAGCTGATCAGGCCCGGATCGATGGTTTCCGGTTCGGACGCGATGCAGGCGTTGACCACGAAGGGTTCGGCGGCGGTATCAGCGGAAGCATCGGCGGGGCTGCTGGCGTCGGCATCGGCCGGGGTGTCGTTGGCTGCGGGCGCGCTGCTGGGAGAGCCGCAGGCGGCCAGCGCAAAGACCATGCACAGAGCAAGCAGCAAAGCAATTGTCTTTTTCATGTTATTCCTCCTGTTTTGAAATTGTAAAAAGCTCAGATCTGAGCCTGTTACCAAGGTTTGTCAGCCCTGCTCCAGCAGGTGGCAGGCCGCGTAGTGACCGGTGCCGTATTCCTTCAGAGCGGGCTGCTCGGAGCGGCAGCGCTCCGTGGCATAGGGACAGCGGGTGTGGAAGCGGCAGCCGCCGGGCGGGTCCAATGGGCTGGGGATATCGCCCTCCAGCAGGATGCGCTGCCGGGCGCGGCTTTTCTCCGGGTCCGGAAGAGGTACTGCGGAGAGCAGCGTCTGCGTGTAGGGATGGATGGGGTGGCTGCACAGCTCGTAGCTCTCTCCCAGCTCCACCAGCTGGCCCAGATACATGACGCCGATGCGGTTGGAGATATGGCGCACCACACTGATGTCGTGAGCGATGAAGAGATAGGTCAGCCCTTTGTCCCGCTGCAGATCCTCCAGCATGTTCACCACCTGGGACTGGATCGACACGTCCAGAGCGGAGATGGGTTCGTCGCAGACGATGAACTCCGGCTCCACGGCCAGGGCCCGGGCAATGCCCACGCGCTGCTGCTGCCCGCCGGAAAACTCGTGGGGGAAGCGGTTGGCGTGCTCGGTGTTCAGCCCCACCTCGTCCAGCAGGGCCTTGATGCGCTCCTGCCGCTCCTTCTTCCCGGAGCAGAGCTTGTGGATGTCCAGCGCTTCGCCCACGATCTCGCCCACGGTCATGCGCGGGTCCAGGGAAGCGGAGGGATCCTGAAAGATGATCTGCATTTTGCGCCGGTAGGGCAGCATGTCCACCGCGATCTTCTGCGCGCTGTCGTAGATGGGCTTTCCGTCATACTCGATGCGCCCGGCGGTGGGCTCGTACAGCCGGATGATGGTGCGTCCCAGGGTGGTTTTGCCGCAGCCGGACTCGCCCACCAGACCCAGGGTCTCGCCCTTGAAGATCTGAAGGGAGACCGACTCCACGGCCTGCACATATTTTTTCTTCCGGAACAGTTTGCCCTTGACGGGGAAGTATTTGCTGAGATTTTCGATTTTCAGAAGAACGTCGCTCATGTGGGATCCCCCTTTCCGGACTGCTCGCGGAAGTGGAGCCAGCAGGCGGAGATATGTCCCTCGCCCACCTGGACAAAGGGCGGCTTCTGCCGCAGACAGATCTTCATGCAGTCCTTGCAGCGGGGGCCGAAATTGCAGCCCTGGGGCGGATTGAGCAGGTCGATGGGCGTGCCCTCGATGGGCACAAGCCGCTCCCTGCCTTCCTCGTCCAGACGGGGGGTAGAGGCCAGCAGGCCCTTGGTATAGGGGTGCTGCGGGTCATAGAAGATGTCGTTGACGGGGCCCTGCTCCACGATGCGTCCCGCGTACATGACCGACACCCGGTCGCAGATCTCGGCCACGACGCCCAGATTGTGGGTGATGAAGATGATGGAGGTGTTTTCTTTCTTTTGCAGCGCCTTCATCAGCTCCAGGATCTGAGCCTGGATGGTCACGTCCAGAGCGGTGGTGGGTTCGTCCGCGATAAGGAGCTTGGGCTCGCAGATCAGCGCCATGGCGATCATGGCGCGCTGCCGCATGCCGCCGGAGAATTCATGAGGATACTGGTCGATGCGCTTTTCGGCGTTGTTGATGCCCACCAGCTCCAGCATCTCGATGGCCCGGGCACGGGCCTGGTCCCTGCTGTAGCCCTTGTCGTGGCACAGCAGCGCCTCCACAAGCTGATTGCCGATGGTGTAGACCGGGTTGAGACAGGTCATGGGGTTCTGGAAGATCATGCTGACCCGGTTGCCGCGAAACTGGCGCATCTGCTCCTCGCTGAAGGAAAGGACATCCTGGCCCTCAAAGGTGATGGAGCCGCCGGTGACCTTGCCGGGGCTTTGCAGAAGGCCGATGATGGAATAGGCTTCCACGCTCTTGCCGGAGCCGGATTCGCCCACGATGCCCATGACCTCGTTATAGCCGAGAGAGTAGGAGATGCCGTCAACGGCCTTGACTTCACCCGCCGGGGTGAAGAAGGAAACCTTGAGATCCTTGACCTCAAGGAGCGTTTTCTTTTCGTCCATAGCCCTTTCCTCCCTACTTCTTCAGACGCGGATCCAGCGCGTCCCGCAGGCCGTCGCCCACAAGGTTCAGCGTCAGCACCACCACCGTGAGGATGATGCCGGGGAACACCAGCCTGTAGGGGTACAGGGTGATGGTCTCCAGTGCGTCGGAGCACAGGGAACCCAGGCTCGCCATCGGCGCGGAGACACCCAGACCCAGGAAGGAAAGGAACGATTCCAGAAAGATGGCGCTGGGAATCTGCAGGCAGGTGGTGATCACCAGCTGCCCCACACAGTTGGGCAGCAGATGCTGCCGGATGATCCGGCCGCCGGAGGCGCCCAGGGCAGTGGCCGCGGTGACATATTCCTGCTTTTTCAGCTGCAGCACCTGGCCGCGGACGATCCGGGCCATGGTGACCCAGTAGAGCAGGGCGAAGGTGATGAAAATGCTGACGATGCCGGCGCCCAGATCGCTCATCGCGTGGGCAAATGCGGAGCGGCTGGTGTCAAACCACTGCTGCAGCGGGTCCTTCAGCACCACCTGGAGCAGCAGCACGATCAAAACCTCGGGCACGGAATAGATGAGCTCCACAATGCGCATCATCACAAAGTCCACAGCGCCCCCGGCAAGACCGGAGATGGCGCCGTAGATCGAACCGATGATCAGCACGATCAGGGCGGCCACCACGCCGATGATGATGGAGACGCGTGTCCCGTACATGGTGCGGGCCATGATGTCGCGCCCTGCCGAGTCGGTGCCGAAAACGTGGGGGAAGACGCTGCGCACCAGCTTGAGACGGACGGCGCCCTCCGCGGGGTTGTCCGTGAAGGCAATGGGCTCATAAGCTTTATAGCTTCCGTCCGGCTGAAGGTCGGATTCCTTCACAAGGATCAGTGGCTCGTCCGCCTTGCTGTTCAGGATCAGCACGCTCTTTTCCACGGCCTTTGCCAGGGAAAAGGCATAGGTCTTGTCCTGAGAGGAGATATAGTAGTCGCCCTTGGAGAGGGCTGTGATGCTGCCGGGCTGCAGAGCCGTGGCATAGAAGCCGTCACAGCTGCCTTCCAGGCTGCGGATGGTCTCCTCGCCCTTGGAATAGGCAAAGGGGGCCAGCTTCTGGGAGGCGCGGTACTGCTCGGCATAGCTGTAAGGGATCAGAGAGGGCCCGACAAAAGCGAACAGCAGACAAAGGAGGAAGACCGCCAGAGCGACCATGGACACCGTATTCGCCTTGAAGCGGCGCCAGGCGTCACGCCAGTAGGAGACGCTCTTGTGCATCTGGACCATGGAGGCCTTTTCGCTTTCCCCTGCGGGGGCAAAGTCCTCTGCCGTCAGCGCGGGGATCTTGTCAGGGTCGATCTGGAAGGGACTGATCTTGGCAAATTTTCCGTCCATCGCTCAGTCCTCCTTCTCTGTCAGGGTGATGCGCGGGTCTACGATCTTGTAGGCGATGTCCACCACCAGATTCATCAGGATTACCAGGGCGGACAGAACCACCGTGGTGGCCATGATGACCGGATAATCCCGGTTCAGGACGCTTTGAACATAGTATTTGCCAAGGCCGGGAATGGAGAAGGTGGACTCCACCACAAAGCTGCCGGTGATGATGCCCGCCATGACCGGCCCCAGATAGGTGATGACCGGGATCAGCGAGTTGCGCAAGGCGTGCTTGAGGATCAGGGCACGGGGCTTCACGCCCTTGGCGCGTGCCGTGCGGATGTAATCCTGGTTGATGGCGTCCAGCATGCTGGTGCGGGTGAGCTTGGCAACATAGCAGGTGTAGTAGAAGGACAGACTGATGACCGGCATCACATAGCTTTTGGCGTCCGGCAGGCTGCCGCTGAGGGTGGGCAGCCACTGAAGCTTCACCGCGAAGGTCACCAGCAGCAGCGTTGCCAGCACGAAGGTCGGCACCGCGACGCCGACGGTGGTCATCACGCGCAGGAAGCCGTCGATCCACTTGCCCCGGTTGTAGGCCGCGATGCAGCCCAGCGGGATGCCGACGATCACCGCCAGCACAAGGGCGTATACACCAAGCTTGAGAGAAAGGGTGAACTTGCCCTGATGGAAGATGATCCTGGAGACGCTGGTGCCCTCCTGCATTTTCAGCGAGGTGCCCAGATCTCCCTGCAGATAGCTTTTGATGTAGTTGAAAAGCTGCACGTACAGGGGCTTGTCCAGCCCGTACTTGGCGTTGGCGCGGGCGATCATCTCCGGCGTGGACTTTTCCGTCAGAAAGGGGCTGCCGGGGACCGCATTCATCAGCAGGAAGGTAATACACATGATGAGCAGCAGCGTCAGGAACGCCACCACGATGCGTTTTACGATATATCCGGTCATTCCGATCCCTCACATAGATTGTTGATCGAAGGCTCCGCCGCTCCTCGGATCGGGAGAAAACCGGGGAAAAACCCGGCGGAACGCTTCGCTGATTTACTAAATTAAATCGAATTATAGCCTGCAAAGCGAGCTTTTGCAATTTGTTTTCCGCAATTTCCAAAATTTTGGATGACTTAGCAAACATGCTAAAAAACAGGGGCGTGGAATTGTGCAATTTAACGCGGTAAATATTTACAGAAATAGATAATCTTTCCATTTTACGCGCTGCGGCAGCAATTTTGCCCCTGAAAGACCAGGACGAGCCGGCAGGGGGAGCTTTGCCCGCAGGGCACGCAAGAGGCCCTCTCCTGCGCTTTTTTTGCATGTTTTGCAACGGGCCCTTTTCCGTATGAGCAGAGCAAAAAAGATGCACGCCCTGCGTTCCGGGAACGCAGGGCGTGAGAGGGATGATATTTGAGAGACTTTATCTGCGAAATGTGGTTCGCATTTTTTCGCATGATTTTGTCCACAGCCTGAAGGCAGCATCTTAGGATGCTGCCCTTTTTTTACCTCACGTAATGGGCCGCTCCCTGTTGAAAAACCGATTTTGAATACGTATTTTTTCTTACGTCAAGACGTTTTCCGATTTATGTGCTGTTTTCGTTTTGGCCGCTTTCGTCCATATTAAAACAAGGTGATGAATACTATGAACTTAGATTATTCAGAGATTGGGAGGAGAATTGCAAGACGGAGAAAGACCCTGGGACTCAGGCAGATCCAGGTTTGTGAAATCGCCGGGATCAACGACAAGTATTTGTCCGCTATTGAGCGCGCCGTGTCCATTCCTTCTCTTGAAGTGCTGATGAGGCTTGCCATTGCCTTAGACACCACCCCTGACGAGTTTCTCGTCGGGACAGTTCGAAACAATAATGAGGTCTGGAAAGATGTGGCGGAGGAGCTTCGCGGAATGGATGCGAAGCAGCTTTCTCTTGCCAAAAATCTGCTCTCCTGGCTTCGGGAACAATCACTTTGACAAAAGCAGAGCCGGTCATTCCCTGTTCGCTCAGAGTTTGATCGCTGTGCAATCCTGAATTACTGGTGAATCAAATGGACGAGACAATGAGCCCCGAAAAACATGCGGGGCTATCTGTATTACACTTTGTTCTGTGCCTGATGGCCGTGCTGCTCTGCACTCTGGGGATGCTGATGATGCTGACGGCCTGCGGCGGAGTCGACAGCGCTGAGCAGGCGGTGCCGGAGGAGACGCCTGCCGCGACCGAGCCGACCCCGGAGCCGACCCCGGAGCCGACCCCGGAGCCCACGCCCTTCCCGGAGCCGGAGCTGACGGCGGACTGCCCCGTGACCATGGACGGAACGGAGCTTGCAAGCGGCAGCGTTCTGCACGATGGCGTCCGCTACGTCTATCTCTCCGAGGCGGCCGAAGCGCTGGGACTGGAGCCGGAGATCGGCGAGGACGGTGAGAGCTGCGCCTTTCCCTGGCGCAAGAGCCGGGTGGAGCTGCAGGCGGAGAGCGACGAGCTGCGCTACCTGGATGAGAGCGTGCGCCTGGAGGCGCCGGTGCTGCTGTGCCGGGGCGGCGAGGAGATGCTGCTGCCGGTGGAATCCTTCTGCGAGGCCATCCAGATCGGCCTGCTCTATGACGAGGAGTTTGACCACCTCTACTGCACCCCGGCCGCGGGGGACTGGGAACTGCCCCAGGGCTATTACGTGCCGGTGATGATGTACCACGGCGTGGGCGGAGGCGATGAAAGCGCCAACCTCTTCGTGGAGCCCAGCAGCATGGAGGAGCAGATCGTCTATATGCTGGATAACGGCTATACCCCCATCTGGTTTTCCGACCTGGAGCATGTGGAGGACTATGAAAAGCCGGTGCTGCTGACCTATGATGACGGCTGGAAGAACACCTATTTCAACCTCCTGCCCCTGCTGGAAAAGTACCATGTAAAGGTCACGATCTTCATGATCTGCGACGCCTTTGACCACAGCGGCAGCCACCTGGATCCGGACCAGGCTCTGGAGATGGCGGCCAGCGGCTATGTGGATTTCCAAAGCCATACCATGTCCCACGACAACCTGCTGGATCTTACAACGGAGGAGCGGGAATACGAGATGCGTGAATCCCGGCTCTACCTGACCAGAATGTTCGGCAAGGAGCCCTTTGTGCTGTCCTATCCCATCGGCGGGGCCAATGACAGGATCCAGGAGCTTACCAGCCATTATTACCGTTTCGGCGTGAAAATGTATGAGGCCAAGCCCTACATCATGCCTTACAACACCAGCGACGACCCCATGTCGGTCTACCGCTTCTTCCCGGAGAAGAAGACGCAGCTGAGCGAATTTATCACCTGGCTTTCCTCCGCCTTTCCCCCCGAGGGGGAAGAGGTGAAGCCCATCCGCTACACCTGGATCCCCTATCAGGAGCCTGCGCCGGAACCGACGGCGGCGCCGGAGCCGGACCCCGATCCTGCGCCTGAACCCTGAAAACCAGCCAGACAGAAAGGGACTCTGACCAGCTTATGATCAGAGTCCCTTTTTGCTGCTTTCAAAATCTGCCTGGCTGTGATATAATCCGGCTTGAAGTTACAGGACAGGGGGATTTGAGACCGAAAGGCAAGGCCTGGAGAGCCGTGACAGGCTTCAAATCCCTTCAGCGAAGCAAGGAGAATGAGAAAAGCAATATGATCCAGGAAATCCACATCAAGACCCTGGAGGAGCTGATGCCCCTGCTTTCCGAGCAGGAGGACCGGCCCGACCTGGGACG
>OCVV011194675.1_pt1 | contig 13449 bp, 8 predicted proteins | sample 1539721 | NCBI WGS metagenome assembly OCVV01 (sample SAMN02144230, study PRJEB22623) | gut metagenome | biome: sheep rumen | host: Ovis aries | place: New Zealand
GAGAAGCTCTCCTTCGAGCGTCTCGGCCTTCTGGACAAGAAGCGGGCGGATGAGCACGCCTTCCAGCAGTGGGTGGACGCCGATCCCGCCAGGAAGGAGAAATACGGTACCGCCCTGGCCGACATCGCGAAGGCTTCGGAGGAGCTTCGCGATCCGATGCAGGCCTTCCAGCTGGTGTACGAGACCCTGTTCAGCATAGAGATCTCCCAATTCGCCATGGCGCATTTGAATGCGATAGCGGCCGGGGAGGCGGGAAACGGGAAGGTTTCGGATAAGTATAAGGACTACAATGCCGATGTGGACAAGGAAGTGGCCGCGGCAATGATCCGTCTCTACCGCCAACACGCTCCGGAGGCTATGCCGCTGGATTCGCTCGGTGCAGGATACGAGAACTTTTACGAACTCGACATCGACGGATATGTGGACCACCTGTTCCGCAGCAGCGTTTTCACTTCCCGGGAATCCTACGAGAAGGCTGTCTCCGACCCGGAATTCAAGATGATGGAGGACCCGGCGATGATGCTGGCCATCCGGACGGCGGGACTGATCTTCCAGGTATATCCCGCCATTATGGCGGCGCAGAGCGGGACGGAAGCCTCCCGTGCCTATACGGCCGGTCTGCTGGAATACAACCAGGGCAAGCCGCTCTATCCGGACGCCAACTTCACGATGCGCCTTACCTATGGCAAGGTGCTCCCCTATGAGCCGAAGGACGGACTGAAATACGAGTACTACACCACCCTCGAAGGCGTGATGGAGAAGGAGATTCCCGGCGATATGGAATTCGATGTGCCCGCAAGGCTCAAGCAGCTTTATGAGGCCCGGGACTATGGCCGTTACGCCGATAAGAAAGATGGACGCCTCCACCTTTGCTTCACCACCGACAATGACATCACGGGCGGCAACAGCGGTTCCCCGGTCCTGGATGCGGACGGCCGCCTCATCGGTCTCGCCTTCGACGGCAATTGGGAGTCGATGTCCTCGGACGTGATCTTCGAGCCCGACCTGACCCGCTGCATCTGCGTGGATATCCGCTACGTGCTGTTCTGCGTGGATAAATTGGGCGGTGCCGGTTACCTGCTGAAAGAAATGAAAATCAAGAAGTAATATGAAACGAATCGCACTTTGGGCCCTGGCCCTGATGATGGTGCTTCCCGCCCGGGCGGATGAAGGTATGTGGCTGCTTCCGCTTCTGGAGAAGATGAACGGGAAAGCGCTCAAGGAGGCCGGCTGCCGGCTGACTCCGCAGGAAATCTACAACATCAACGGTTCCTCCCTCAAAGATGCCATCGTCCACTTCGGCGGCGGCTGCACCGGAGAAATCATTTCGGATGAAGGCCTTCTGGTGACCAACCACCACTGCGGCTACAGTTCCATACAGGGGCTCAGCACGCCGGAGCATAACTACCTGATGGACGGCTGGTGGGCCAAGACCCGTGCGGACGAGCTCAAGGTTCCGGGGCTGACCGTCACTTTCCTGAGGAGCATGGAGGACGTGACCGATGCCTACGACCGGGCGGAAGACAAGGCAGCCTTCACCAAGGAGGCTGTTGCCCGGGCCAAACAGGCGAATCCCGGCTGCGAAGCCTTCGTAACCTCGTTCTACAACCGCAACTATTGGTATCTCATCGTCACGCGCGTGTACAAGGATGTCCGTTTCGTGGGCGCTCCCCCGGCCTCGATCGGCAAATTCGGCGGCGAAACCGACAACTGGATGTGGCCCCGCCACACAGGTGACTTCTCGATGTTCCGGGTCTATGACGACGACGGTGGGCCGCTTCGTCCCGCCCGTCATCTCAAAATTTCCCTCAAAGACCTCTCCGAGGGTGATTATACGATGATTCTCGGCTATCCGGGCCGTACCCAGCGCTTCCAGACGGCGGACGAACTGAAGCAGATGATCGAGATCAACCGCATTCGCATCGACGCCCGGACCATCCGCCAGGATATTATGTGGGAGGCGATGTGCGCAGATCCGGACGTTCAGCTCAAATATGCGAACAAGTATGCTTCCTCGGCCAACGGCTGGAAGAAATGGCAGGGAGAAGAGCTCGCCTTCGGCAAACTCGACATCATCGGCCGCGAGCAGCGCAAAGAAGCGGAATTCAAGAAGTGGTATGGGGGCAAGAAGGCCCGTGCGGAGAAATATGGAACCGCCCTGGAGGATATCGGCGGTGCCGTTGCGGCCCGGGATTACGCCCAGAAGGCGGTTACCCTGCTGACGGAGGCACCCTTCCGGATTGAACTGGTGACGATTGCCAGCCTCCTCGGAATGCGCGGCTCTGAGGCGGCTCTGGATTATTACAAGGACTACGAAGAGGCGATCGACCGCAAGGAGGCCGTGGCGCTGCTGGAGTTCTACCGCGAGCGGGCCGATAAGGACAATTACCTCAAAGAGCTCGGCGACGGCTCCGATTTCGCCACGATGGAGATCGGTCCTTATGTGGATTATCTTTTCGAAACCAGCGCCCTCGCTTCCCGCGAAAAGCTAGAGAAGGCTCTGGCCGAGGAAGACGGCCTCAAAAAGCTGATAGAGAACGACCCCGCCTTCGCTCTCCGGAATTCCATCGTGACCGAAATCCGGAAACTGTACCCCGCTATCGACGGCGCCCGTTCGCAGTATGAGAAGGGCAGCAAGGCTTTTGCGGCCGGCCTGCTGGAGTGGGAAAAAGGCAAGCCGTCCTATCCGGACGCCAACTCCACGATGCGCCTCACCTATGGGCACGTGCTCCCCTATTCTCCGCAGGATGCCGTTCTGTATCAGTATTATACGACCCTTGATGGCGTGATGCAGAAGGAAGATCTGGACAATCCCGAATTCATTGTCCCGGAGAAACTGAAGAAACTCTATGAGGCGAAGGACTATGGCCGGTATGCCGCCGCGGACGGCCGGCTCCGTACCTGCTTCCTGACCAACAATGACATCACCGGCGGCAACAGCGGGTCCCCGGTCCTCGATGCCGACGGCAACCTCATCGGTCTCGCTTTCGACGGCAACTGGGAGTCGATGTCCTCGGACGTGATGTTTGAACCGGACCTGCAGCGCTGCATCTGCGTGGATATCCACTATGTGCTCTTCCTCGTGGATAAATTCGGCGGCGCAGGTCACTTGATCAAAGAAATGGAATTTGCAAAATGATGGAACCCGGAGAGATTTTGAGGGCCCTTTCGGAAGTGGCCCATCCCGGACGGGACGACAAATCGATCGTCGATCTGGGAATGGTGGAAGATATTGAAGTAATTGACGGCAAGATTGTTATTTCCCTTGGCTTCGCCCGCCAGCAGGACCCGCTGAAGGATTATCTCCTCGGTGCGGCGAAGGCGGCGGTCATCCGCCACGACCCTTCCGCGGAGGTGGAAGTCCGGGCCGTCGTGAACGAGAAGCCCCGCAAGAAGCAGGACATCCGCGAACTGGGGATGGAGCAGCTGAACAATGTCCGCCATATCATCGGCATCGCTTCCGGCAAGGGCGGCGTGGGCAAGTCCACCGTGGCGGTCAACCTGGCCATCGCCCTGGCCCGACTCGGTCACCGGGTCGGCCTGGCGGATGCGGATGTGTACGGCCCGTCGGTCCCCATTATGACCGGGACGGAAGGGCTGGTGCCCGAATCCGAGGAAGTGAACGGGCAGGAGCTGATCCTTCCGTTGGAGAAATACGGGATCAAGTGGATGTCCATCGGATATTTCGCCCGGGCGGGACAGGCGCTTATCTGGAGGGGGCCGATGGCTTGCAACGCCCTCAAGCAGATGATCCTGCAGGTCAAGTGGGGTGTGCTGGACTACCTGCTGATCGATATGCCTCCGGGAACGGGTGACATCCATATTTCCCTTGTCCAGGAGATTCCGATGGAGGGGGCCGTCATCGTGACGACTCCGCAGAGCGTGGCGCTGGCCGATGTGGAGAAAGGAATCGATATGTTCCGGAATCCGAATATCAACCGCTCGGTCTTCGGCATCGTGGAGAATATGGCCTGGTTCACGCCCGAGGAACATCCGGAGGAGAAATACTATATCTTCGGGAAAGACGGCGGTGCCGCGATGGCGGAGCGGTTCGACGTCCCGCTGCTGGGGCAGATTCCGCTCGTACAGTCCATCCGCGAGAGCGGGGACGCCGGCGAGCCCGCCGCCCTCGGCACCCGTCCCGACGCGGAGGCTTTCCTCGCCCTGGCCGGCAGTCTTGTAAAGATACTTGGTTGAATATGAATATACCCTATACCCCTCCGTCTGTCCGCGTAGCGGGCCCGCTGCTTCAGGAGAACATCCTGGTGGTCAGCCACGAAGGCCTTCCCGTCGATCCCGTTGACCCCGAAATTTTTGAAGGATGATGAAAGCGCGTACATTTATCGCGGCATTTGCCGCCCTTGCCGCGCTTGCGGCCTGTTCGACGAAAGCTTTGACGCCGGACCTCTCCGATGCGCCCTCTCGTTTCCTGTCGGATCGCTATTCGACGAAGAACATCATCTATCCTTTCCAGGTATCGACCGATATTCTGACCATACCGGGAGAGCTCTCTTCCCTTCAGTCTTCCTATGACATTCCTACGCGCACGCATTTCGAGATGAACGCCGGCGGGACCTTTGCCTCCGTCGTATGGAATCCCGGAGACAGTTTCCAGATGCTGGCCCTGGATTCCGCCTCCGGAAATGCATACGCTGCCGGTTATACGACCCTGGACGGCGGCGAAACCGCCACGTTTACGACCTTGGACGGCCTTCCGGCTTCGGACAAGTTCTACAGCATTTATTCTGATGGGATTTCGGGCTATGCTGATCTGAGTGATTATGGATATGGGTTGGCTATCCTCGTCCCTATTCCGACCGATCAGACGGCAGTGGCCGGCAATGTGGCGCCGGGAACCAATGTGTCCGCAGCTTTTTCCGCCACACAGACGGAAGATCTTCACTTCCAGAATATCGGATCCGTCCTCAAATTCCGCCTCTCCGGGGCGCTGGTTCCGTCCATCAAGTCTGTCGTGCTGCAGGGCTCGTCACCGCTTTCCGGTCCGGCCATGGTGTATTTCGACAGCGAAGGCAACGTGCAGTCGACCTATGAATTCGGCTTTGACGGAACTTCGTCCAAAATTACCCTGAGCGGCAGTTTTGAGGCCGGGGAGGACTATTATATCGTCCTTGGCGCCGGAGACCAGAGCGGGTTGACACTCTCTTTCGTGGGTGATGAGGGTGCGGTCAACAAGGTTGTCAGCAAAACGGTCAGCTTCCCGCGCGGACGCATCCGCGATTTCGGGGCCATCGATATCGGGGATACTTTCCCGACGTATAGCGGCCCGTCGGCGGAGTTGTATATCCAGGCGACAACCGGGCTGAAACCCGTTTCGATCGCGGTCGTGCCGGATGGCTTCACCGAGGCGGAACTCGACCGCTATGAGATGCTGGCCAAAAGCGGCATCGAGGCGATGTTTGCGACGGAGCCGTTCAAGTCGTACCGTTCCTATTTCAACGTCTGGCTCCTGAAGGTGGCCTCTAACGAGTCCGGGGCCAATATTACGGACGGGCATAGCACTATTACGACACCCCGGGACTGTTATTTCGGATCCAAGTGGGGCAGTGAATCTTATGGCGATATGAGTCTGGATGAAATCACATTGTATGACTTTGTCAAGACGTATTGCCCCGATTTGTCAGATAATTCGCACAACGAGAGAGAGGTGGCCGTCCTGGTCATCATCAACGACGACCGGTATGGCGGCATCTGCCACTCCTATGCCAATGGAAAGGCTTATTGTCAGGCTCCCGTGACGGGAGGCGGCGGCATGCTGGCCTGGGGGTATCCCGAGATTACGGCCGTCAGCGAGAGCGATCCCTCGCAGGGAACCCATGCCACGACCGATGAGGAGTATGCTGCATTGGGTATCAATTATGGTGACTGGCGCAACACCCTGGTGCACGAATTCGGCGGTCACGCCTTCTCCCGGCTGAATGATGAATACTGGTACGATACCGCGCTGGATCCCGTAACGGAGATATCGGGTCACAACTGGCCCGTTCCTTTCGGCCTGAATATCTCGGCAACCTATGATTCGCCGCTCTGGCAGGCCGATTTGCTTGATCGGAAAGCATCCCTTGTCCAGGCCAGTCCGCTCTATGAGCGCCTCGGCGTTTTCCAGGGCGGGGATTATTCGTCGCTCAACCGCTGGAGATGCGAAAAGATCAGCTGCATGATCGACAACCGCTTCTACTTCTCCATGTGGCAGCGGGAGATCATCGTCAAACGGATCATGACCCTCGCGGGCGGGACGTTCAACCTGCAGTCCTTTCTTGCGCTGGACGACCCGACAGACCCGGTGCGGGACGTCCTTGTCTCAGGAGCGCCCGGCGCACAGGCCCGGAATGCCGCCGTCGTGCCGATTATGCCCCCGCTTCCGCCGCCCGTCCTTCATCCGTAATCCGATGCAAGCAAAACGCTCACCCTGGACCTGGATCCCTACGCTTTATTTTGCGGAGGGGCTACCATATATTGTCATCACGACCGTATCGCTCCTCGTGATGAGCGATATGGGATTGAGTGATGCCAAGACAACCCTCTATACCGGCTGGCTGGGCCTTCCCTGGATCCTCAAGCCGCTCTGGAGTCCGTTTGTGGATATCATCAAGACCAAACGCTGGTGGGTGATCCTCACGCAGGCGGTTTTGGGCTCCGCTTTCGCCGGGGTCGCCTTCACCATTCCGACGGGCTTCTGGTTCCAGAGCCTGATGTTCTTCCTGTTCCTGGCCGGCTTTACCAGCGCGACGCATGACATCGCGGCGGACGGCTATTACATGATAGAACTGGATACCCATCAGCAGTCTTTCTTTGTGGGTATCCGCAATACGGTTTACCGGATTGCTATGATATTCGGGAGCGGATTCCTGGTGTGGCTGGCCGGGTTTGTCCAGCGACGGAACCATACGCCCGTATTCAGCTGGGGGCTTGTATTCTATATCCTGGCCGGTATCTTTGCCGTTATCACGCTGTATCACTTCTTTTTACTGCCCAAGAGTGAGAACGACCAGCCCCGAAAAGCGACCTTCCGGGAGACAGGCCGGTTGCTGGGCGAGAGCCTCGGGTCGTTTTTTGTCAAGTTTCCGGTCAAGGAAACCATCCTGGCCCTTCTGTTTATTCTGCTGTTCCGCCTGCCGGAAGCGATGCTGGGGAAAATCAGTCCGCTGTTCCTGACCCGCTCCGTCGCCGAGGGCGGACTGGGACTCACCAAAGAGCAGTTCGGCCTGTTCTACAGTACGATCGGGACCATCGGACTGGTCCTGGGCGGCATCCTGGGCGGTATCGCAGCCAGCCGGCACGGCCTCAGGAAATGGCTCTGGCCGATGGTGGTCGCCATCACCGTACCGGATATCGTTTATGTTTATTTCAGCCTGGCCCATCCTACCAACCTGACGCTGATCTCGTCCTGTATCTTTGTCGAGCAGCTCGGCTATGGATTCGGCTTTACGGCCCTGACGCTTTATATGTTGTACTATAGTATCGGGGCGTTCAAGACCTCTCATTATTCGATCTGTACAGGGATCACATTCCTGGGGCTAATGCTGCCCGGGATGATTTCCGGCTATCTGGCCGAGCATCTGGGCTACCAGAAGTTCTTCATCCTGATCATGATTCTCTGCCTGGTCACTTTTGCGGTTGCGGCCCTCATCCGCATCGATCCTGACTTCGGAAAATCTAAAACTGCATAAATCATGTTTTTGAAAGAAATCTACACCACCCGCCGCCGCGCCCTCGCCGAGGGTGTCCGTGCCGCCGGAGAGACCGGTCTCCTGCTGTTTGTCGGCAATGTCGAGGCACCGGCCCAGTACAAGGACAACTGTTACAAATTCCGCCAGGATAGTTCCTGGCTGTATTTCTGGGGCCTGAATGAGCCGCGGATGGCGGCCCTCATCGACCTGGAAAGCGGCGAGGAGAAACTCTTTGCCGACGATGTGGAGATCGACGATATCATCTGGATGGGCCCGCAGCCGTCCGTCGCCTCGAAGGGCGCCCTGGTCGGGGTTTCGCAGACCGCGCCTTATGGCGAATTCGCAGCCGCTGTCCGCAGTGCCCTTGCGAAGGGACGCAAGGTGCATTATCTCCCGCCGTCCCGGTATTACAACACCCTCTTCCTCTCGGAGCTGCTCGGCATTCCTTCCGCTTCTCTGGTTCCCTCGCTGCCGTTCATCAAGGCCGTCATCGACCTCCGGCTCATCAAGGAAGCCTGTGAAATAGAGGAACTTGACAAAGCCGGTGCACTCGGGCAGGAAATGCATACCGTCGGCCGCAACCACATCATCCCCGGCATCGTCGAGCAGGCGATTGTCGGCAAGATGGAGGCTGTGACCCTGGCGAAAGGATGGGGCGTGTCATTCCCCACGATTCTCACGCAGCACGGAGAAACGCTTCATAACCACCTGCACGACAAGGTGGTGGAGCCCGGGAAACTGATGGTCATCGATGCCGGAGCCGAGATCGAGAGCGGTTATGCCTCCGATTATACCCGCACCTACCCGACGGGCGGGAAGTTTACGGCGAAGCAGCGGGAAATTTATCAAATTGTCTATGAATGCAATGAATACGCCTTCTCCATCACCCGTCCCGGGATTACGTATCGGGAGGTGCACCTTGCCACGATGCGCAAGATGCTCGAAGGGCTGAAGGCGCTCGACCTCGTGCGCGGCGACCTCGACGAGATGGTCGCAGAGGGCGTCGCAGGTCTGTTCATGCCGCACGGGCTCGGCCACAATATGGGCCTGGACGTGCACGATATGGAGGATCTCGGCGAGAATTATGTCGGTTACGATCCCGACCAGACCCGCTCCAAACAGCTGGGTCTCGGCAGTCTCCGGATGGCCCGTCGCCTCCGCCCCGGCCACGTCATCACCGACGAGCCCGGCATCTACTTCATTCCCGCTCTCATCGATAAGTGGAAGGCGGAAGGTACGGGCAAGTCCTTCGTCAACTACGATAAATTACAGTCCTACTACGACTTCGGAGGCATCCGCCTCGAGGACGATGTACTCGTCACGGAAACCGGCGCCCGCCGCCTCGGCCCGTCCCGTCTCCCCATCGCCCCCGACGACGTCGAAGAGGCGATGATGCACTAGCGGCCCAGCAGGGCGTTTACCGCAGCTTCGAGCTGGCGGTCTTCGCCCCGCTGAACGCCGGCCGGGTCGTTATAGACCACGATGTCCGGTTCCAGTTGCAGGTTCTCCAGGTAGCGGCCCGCCGCGATACTGTACGACCCGATCTGCGGAATGCCGAAGATCAAGGTCGGATCGACCTGTGTCTCCCACCATACCGATGTGGCCGTTCCCGGAACCGGGGCGCCGATGATCTTGCCGGTCCCCAGTGCGCGGTACACGTACGGGAAGCCGCAGGCGTCTGAATAATTGTCCTCGCAGACCAGCACGCAGGAGGGTTTGATCCACTTGTCATAGGGCTCCGGTGCCATATAGACGTCGCGCGGCTTGCGCTCCGTATAGAGCTTGCCGTCCAGGAAGGTCGCCAGGTCATTGTGGAGCCAACCGCCGCCATTGTGGCGGGTATCCACGATGAGCGCATCGCAGCCTCGGTATTTGCCCAGGGCGCGGGAATAGACTTCCCGGAATGAAGGGGAATTCATCCCCCGCACGTGGACGTAACCGATGCGTCCGCCGGAGAGCTCTTCCACTTTCTTTTCGTTGAGGCGCACCCAGCGCTCGTAAAGGGCGTCGGAATCCGACCGGACGGGAGCGAGGATCACGTTCTTCTCCTTGCCGCCGGAGGAGACTTTCAGCGAGATGCGCTTGCCGCTCGTACGGGCGAAGGCCCTGTACCAGAGCGTTCCTTCGGGAATATCTTTTCCGTTTACCGCGAGGATAACATCGCCGGCAGCCGCGCCGGGAAGCAGGCGGGCAAGCAGGCTTCCGGGCAGGATCTCTTTGATCTTGAGACCTTTTCCGGTGTATTCTTCGTCGAATAGGACGCCGATGTGGCCTACGTCGCCGCTCATCCCGTGGCGGTAGCGTCCGCCGGTATGGGAGCCGTTCAGCTCGCCGAGCATTTCGGAAAGCAGTTCACGGAAGGCGAAGTTGTCGGTGATATACGGCAGGAACTGCCGGTAATTCGCGCCGACGGCGGCCCAGTCCACTCCGTGCATCCCCGGATCGTACCATTTCTCGCTGACCTGGCGCCAGCAGTGCTCGAAGATGTATTCCCGCTCCTTGTCGGGGAAATATTCGAATTCTCCGCTGAAGTCGATCGACTTGGTGCTGAAGTCCTTCAACTCGACCTTCGAGGCCTTGCCGCCGTCGATGACATAGAGGGCCTTGCCGTCCGCTGAAGGGACGAAATAACCGCCCCATTTCTTCTTGATGACCTTGACGGAGCCGTCCTTGCGGGTCAGGCATACCAGGTCGCGGCTCTTCTCCAGCTGGACGGTATAATAGAGCTTCTCTCCGTCTGCCGTGAGGAAATAGTCCCCGATCCGGCCCGAGACAGGCGTCAGGCGCACGATGCGGTCCCTGCGGCCGTCCAAATCGAGCTTGAATTTCGCGGGTTTCTCCTTTTTGGCGGTGTCTTTCTTGGCGGGTTTCTCGTCCGAGAGCAGTTTGTCGATGCTGTCGAGATCCTTGCCCCGGGTGAATTTCATATAGGCCTCGTCGTCGAAGAACATCACGTAGATGTCGCCCTCGGCGCCCCAGCTGCCGTGGCTGCGGTAGCCGGCCTTGTCGCTCTCCCAGGTCATCGCCTTGCCTCCCAGGGCCCATTTGAAGCCGACGTCGCTGTAGCCGCTCTCGGTGAGGTCGGTCAGTTCCCCGCTCTCCACGTCGATCAGCGCCACATCGTCATTGTACATCCTTCCGCCGCCCTGGTAGTTGGCGAGGATGTATTTGCTGTCCGGGCTCCATTCGAAGTCGAGGTCGCCGTCGGAATAGGAATAATTGACGCCTTCCGCCAGCAGGACCTTTTCCTTGCCGCCGGAAGCCGGCTGGATGACGATGGCCGTCCGGTTGCGCAGATAGCCGACCCATTTGCCGTCCGGCGAGACTTTGGGCTGGAAGCAGATCTGGCCTTCGGGAGTGATCCGCTCTTCTTTGATCTTGCCGGCGAAGGAGAAGAGTTTGTCGCCCTTGTCCTCGAGGCTGGCCTTGTAAACGGCCCATTCGCCCTCACGCTCGGAGTCGTAGTAGAGCGTGCGGCCGTCGGAGCCGAACGAGACCGTGCGCTCCTGTCCGGGCGTATCCGTAATCCGCTTGGTATCATTGGTTTCCAGCGGTGTGACATAGACGTCTCCGCGCGAGACGATGGCCACTTCCTTGCCGCCCGGGGAGGGTGCGAAGCCCCTTACGCCGGACGATGCGATGCGGTAGGTATGCTCGCGAAGGTTGGAGTCTTTGTCAAGGGTGATGTCCAGCTTGCGGGGCGCACCACCTTCGCGGAGCGTGTAGAGATCCCCGTTCCAGGAGAAGCAGAGCGTGCCTTCGCCGCTGATGGACAGGTAGCGGACCGGATTGTCCTTGAAGGATGTGACGCGGACCGGCGCTTTTCCGGAAAGGTCTGATTTCCAGATGTTGCTGTCTCCGGCCCAGCCGTTGACGGCGACGGGCTTCTCACTGCGTTCGCTGAGGAAATAAAAACTGTTGCCGTCCGGGGCGAAGACCGGGCAGCGGTCCTCGCCGATGAAGTCGGAGAGCTTCGTATAGGCGCCGCCCTCCACCTTCCATATATCGCGTGTGACAGAGGAGGTATGGTGCTTGCGCCAAGGGTCCTCATAGCCTTTGATATCCTCGTAGAGCAGGATACCTGCCGCGCTGACGCTCAGGGCTCCGGCTTCCACGGACATCACCGGGGCGGGGTTGAGCGGCCTCTCTGCGGCGAGCGCATCGGCCAGGTTGAGGCTATAAACCCGGTCTCCGCCCGGGAATGCGCTGGAGGCTGCATCGGTCTGATAGGCCGCCGCATAGTAAAGGATGCCCTGCGGCGAAACGGCGAGCGGGGTCTCCGCGCCTCCGAAGTCGGTCAGCCGCTTGGGCTTCCCGCCCTCGGTCGGGACGGCCCAGATGTCCTTCTGGCCCTCCCGGTAGGAGGCGAAGATGAGCATCTTCCCGTCGGGGCTCCACAGCGGCTCCGTGTCGTGGGCGGGGTTCGTCGTCAGCTGGCGGGCCTGTCCGCCGGCGGATGCGACGAGGAAGATATCGCCCTGATACACGAAGGCGACGGTCTTTCCGTCGGGGGAGATGGCGTTCTGGCGCAGCCACCGGGGAGTCGTGGCGGCGGTGGAAAGCAGCACCGAGACAAACAGCACCGCAAAGGGTGTGGCAATTCGTAAGTTGTTCATATACAATTCTTTCCTTAAATTCGGGAGTGCGCCCCCGTTTTGGTGTAAGTGATTGGGATTCAAGAGATGCCGGTCGCCCGGGTTAGCAGTACATAGCGCCGTTGACGGGAATGACCTGGCCGCTCACATAGGAGGAGAGGTCGGAGGCAAGGAAGAGCGCCACTTTTGCCACCTCCTCGGGCGTTCCGCCGCGGCGGAGGGGAATCTGCTTGACGAATTCTTCCCGGAGGGATTCGGGAAGGGCGTTGGTCATATCGGAAATGATGTATCCGGGGGCGATGGCGTTGGCCCGGATGCCGCGGGACCCCATTTCCTTCGCCACCGACTTGGCCATCGCGATGAGCCCTGCCTTGGTGGCGGAATAATTCACCTGCCCCGGATTGCCTGTCTGTCCGGCAATGGAGGCCATGTTGATGATGCTGCCGCTTCGCTGCCGGGCCATCACGGGAACCACCTCGTGCATATAGTTGAAGGCGGATTTCATATTGACATCGATGACGGTATCCCACTGCTGCTCGCTCATCCGCATCACGAGGCCGTCCCGCGTGATGCCGGCATTGTTGACGAGGATGTCGATCCGGCCGAAGTCCTTCACGATTTCGGCGACCACCGCCTGCGTCTCCGCGAAGCTGGCTGCATTCGCGGCATAGGCCTTCACCCGATGCCCCAGCGCGGCGATTTCCGCCTCGGTCTCCCGGACGAGATCATTGATTTCCAGATCCGTGAATGCAATGTCGGCGCCTTCCGACGCAAAGCAGAGGGCCACGGCCTTGCCGATCCCCCGCGCCGCCCCGGTAATCAGGGCTGTTTTTCCTTCCAAAAGTCCCATATCGCAAATTTATAAAAATTCGTTTAGGAATGATAAAAAAAATTAATTGCTTTAGAATAGAATTGTACTTCTGCCCGGATCTTCTCCTGCCCGGTGAGCAGTACAGCTCCCGGACGGAATTCCGGTTCTTCACGCGGTAGGCGGCGGATCCTGCTCGCTTTGTCTGGTACCCGCGGTCCTCGGAAGGCCGCGGGTACATTTCTGATGTTTTTCGGCAATATTTTGTTATCTTTCCTCTATAAACCAAGATAAGACCGCAGTCCTTTGTTGGCGAGGGGGCATCGGCGTGCGTCAGGGCAGACACGGCCCCTGCACC
>OCVV011205491.1_pt1 | contig 13448 bp, 9 predicted proteins | sample 1539721 | NCBI WGS metagenome assembly OCVV01 (sample SAMN02144230, study PRJEB22623) | gut metagenome | biome: sheep rumen | host: Ovis aries | place: New Zealand
GAAAAAAATGCATAAAAAGTGTATATTTATACATTATGAAGGAACGTCAGTCTCGCCTTAAGGCTATTAAGAATCTTATCAAAAATAATACTATCGAAAGTCAGGATGATTTGCTTTCCCTGCTCACAAAGGAGGGGTACGAGGTTACTCAGGCAACACTGAGCCGTGACCTTAAGCTTTTGAAGGTTGGCAAGGTACCGGACGGACAGAACGGCTACAAGTATGCTCTGCCTGGCGAAGATGAAAACGGCGAGAACGAGGCAATTTACGTTCAGGACTTTTTGCGCGGCTACGTGAGTATTGATTTTTCGGGAAACATTGTAGTTATTAAGACTTTCCCGGGCCACGCAAACACTGTCTGCAATGCAATCGATAATTTGAACATGGACGAAGTTCTGGGCACCGTAGCCGGTGACAACTGTATGTTTGCCTGCCTGCGCGAAGGTGTAAGCGGCGACGAGTTCATGGAAAAACTCAAGAAGCACATTCCGGGTATCGAAGATTAAATCTAGTTGTTTCATTTTCTTTTTTAAGTTAAACTTACCTTATGCAATTTACAAGTACAAGAAATAGCAATTTAACGGTGAGTTTTTCTCAGGCAGTTCGGGATTGTATCCCTGACGATGGCGGTGTTTTTGTGCCTTCTTCTATCGAAGATATGCGCCGCTGGATTTATTATATTGATGAAACCACTTCATTTTCTTCTATAGCAGGTTCTTTAACTTCGGCTTTAATGCATGAAGAATTCTCTCCAATCATTTGTGAAACAATCGCTACTGCGGCTTTTCCAACAGAGCCGGTAGTACGTCAGCTCGACGGCAGTCTTTTTATGACAGAGATGTATCATGGTTTTACCGGATGTCACAGGGACTATGGTGTTTCATATCTTGTCAGCTACCTTGAAACAACTTTGCAGCTTAAGGGCGGCAAGGCAGTTTTTGTTGATTTTACTCACGGCGGTCTTGGAGCCCTTATGTCTAAGCTGCTCAAAGGTAAGAAAAATATTAAGGCTGTGCTGGTTTACAAAAAAGGAACAGTTCGTGGACTCGACCCGGAGAGTCTTGCCTGGAACGGCGGAAATATTTACCCGGTAGAAATGGAGGGGAGTGAGGCAGAAATTAAAGCCGCAATTTCTGAAGTTTTTGCAGACCGCGAGTTTGTTCAGGCTAACGGGTTAACTGTGGCTAACACAACAAATGTCTGCCGTCTTCTCGGTCAGATTTTCTTTTTCCCGTATTCTTTTGCTCAGGTAAAGAATAAGTTCAATGGCGAGTTCTATTATGCAATGGGTGCCGGTAATTACGGTTCTTTAATTGCGGGACTTTACAGCTGGCGTTTTGCACTTCCTGTAAGCGGATTTTATGTTCCGAGTACACCATCTCTTGCCCGCAGTGCAAATGGAAATCCTGTAGTCCTGGATTCTCTTGTTGATTTGAAGGCCAGGGGAGAAGCAAATCCTGCAGTTCCTGCCAATCTTGAACGTCTTGAATCTTTCTTCGGTAAAAACGAAATGATGATGCGTAATTTCATCTTCCCATATGATGTGAGTGAAGCTCAGCGTGATGCAGCAGCAAAAGAACTTTATATGAAGTATGGCATTTTTGCAGATAAAGATACTGCAAGTGCCTATGCTGTCGTAAAAGAAAATTGCAGTGAAGTTTATGATGAAGACGGGGCCTTTATTCTGACTGCCTATAATCATCCGTCACTTTCTTCGGATTATTGCCGCCACGTAATTGGTGAAGCACCGGAAATGCCGGAAGAAATCAAAGCTGGATATGTTCCTTTTGAATTAAATCGTCCTACAATTTCCAGTGCAGCCGATCTCAAAAAGATTGTAGACGGCATCTGGAAGTAGTGTCATCCCGACGAAGGTCGGGATCTCTTTATTAAAAGAGATTCGTTCAATTCTTGTAAACCTCTGTTATTTTTTGGCATAGTGGCGCGGGGTATTATATCCCCATGGATAAGAAGAATCTTGTTAAGCGTATTTTAATGTCGCTCTTTGGGGTAATAATCTGTGCAATCTCAGTCGGGATTTTTAAGATTGCAGCCCTTGGTGTAGATCCATTCCAGTCATTTATGGCAGGTCTGGATGCTCTGGTTCCAATTAAGTTCGGAACTCTTTATGTAATTGCGAATGCGGTTCTCTTTATTTTCATGCTTGTTTTTGACCGTCATTACATCGGAATCGCAACCTTTATCAATCTATTTTTGCTCGGCTATATCACACAGTTCACTTACGAGTTTTTGCAGACTGTGATTGTAGATCCAGCTTTGTGGGTACGCATTTTGTGCCTTGTTGTCGGTGTTGTGATTATCTGCTTTGGTTCTGCTTTTTATATGACCGCCGACCTTGGAGTTTCAACCTACGATGCAGTTGCCCTGATTATCGTGAACACCTGGAAGCGCGGAAAGTTCCAGTACGTGAGAATCATTACAGACGTTGTCTGCGTACTGCTTGGTGTGGCTCTCTTTTTGATTTCCGGCGGAGCTGCAAGAGACATCATCACGATTGCCGGAGTCGGTACAATCATTACCGCATTTTTCATGGGGCCGCTCATTGAGTTCTTTAATGTTCACTGTGCGCGCCCGATTTTGAATAAGTAGTTTGGAGGAAATAGAAATGAACGAAACACTTAAAGTATTAGAAAGCCGCCGCAGCTGCCGCAAGTTCAAAAGCGACATGCTCCGCGAAGAAGACTTGAACGCAATCATCCGTGCCGGAACTTATGCTCCAACCGGAATGAATAAACAAACTCCAATCATCATCGCCGTTACAAACAAAGAACTCCGCGACAAAATCAGTGAAGAAAACAGAAAGATTGGTGGCTGGAACGAGGGCTTCGATCCATTCTACGGTGCGCCAGTAATTCTGATAGTTCTCGCTAACAAGGGGGAAAGTCCAACTTATGTTTACGACGGTTCACTCGTTATGGGAAATCTTATGAACGCCGCAGAGTCCCTTGGTATTGGCTCCATCTGGATTCACCGCGCAAAAGAAGAGTTCCAGAGCGACTTTGGAAAGAAACTGCTCGCAGACCTGGGAATTGAAGGTGACTTCGAAGGAATAGGCCACGTAGCCTTGGGCTATGTAGATGAAGGCGGCGTAAAGCCTGCAGCACCTCGAAAAGAGAATTATGTTTATTGGGTGAGATAAAAGAGTCAAAACTGAATACCGATTAAATTATTGACATTTATCATTTATATGTTATATTAAAAGTAAAGGAACACCGCAGAGGTGTGGCTGTCTCCTTTGAGCTTTTGTTAAAAGCCTACTCGGTTAGCGAACACGCGGGTAGGCTTTATTTTTTGCTTTCTACAAGATTACTTGAAGAGAGCGAGTGCATTTACAAGCAAAGTCAGAACAGCAATAACAATGATTGCTTTTTCATAGTTCGTCATGTCTGCACAATCTCCCATCATATTAAGATTAGGAGACAGCCACCCTTTCTACGGTGTTCCAATATTGTAATTATACTGCTATAAAATTAAGTAGTCAATTATCTTAAATTACGTATAGTAAAAAATATTGGTATTCTTAATTCGATTTATTAAGAAAATCTTTAATAACCTGACTAAACTCTGCCGGCAGCTGAATCTGTGGCGTATGGCCGCATCCTTCAATCAGCTCTAGTTTCACTTTCGGAGCTGTGAGACTTTCGACATAATCTTTTACAAGTCCCACCGGGCAGATCCAGTCGCAAGAACCGGAAATAAGAAGAACTGGCATCTGGTAATTGTCGGTAGTCTCCAGTGCTTTAAAATTATTCATATATTCTTCGAGGGGAGAAATCAACTTTATAAAGCGGTTCAGATTGAACATCTGCATAAGATACCAGCGTATATCGTCTATGCCGGCAATCGGGCTTGTTAGGGCTGCAAAAACTGTATGGTCCTTCGTGATTGTCTGCGGATGATATGGACTTACAAGCTGTCTCAAGGCAAAGAGATTTTGAAGACTCATATCTGCCATAAAGTTTTTGAAGGCGGTTTCGAGTGCTGTTGTGTCGTCGCCTCTGCTGCGGGCAATGCTCAGGGCGTCTTCATAAGAATAGATTTCACCGGCATAATTCTTTTCGTTTACACACTGGCCAACGCCGATATAGGCCGAAACCTTTTCCGGATGATTAAGCGCGTATCTGCTACCAAGCATTGTACCGTAGGAGTGACCGAGAATTATTATCTGATTTTGATTAAAGCGCTGGCAAAGATAATCAACAAGGGCATCAAGGTCGTTAAACTGCTTATCAAAAGTGAGGCTTTTATTGTCCGGGTCTTTTGCCGCATTCGGATAGTATGAACGGCCGCCGCCCCTCTCATCCCAGCATACAATAGTGTATTCATCAGTCAGATAGTCCTGCCAGTAGTAATCAACGTAAGTAGTTGGAGCACCGGGCCCACCGTGAAGCGAAATGATAATCGGATTTTCTTTAGATTTACCTGCGATGGTGATGTATTCTTTCTGGTCTGTCAGCTGAAGATAGAGCTGCTCGTTTACACCATCTTTATAGCTGACAGCTCTCTTAATCTGATTGATGTTTCGGCCGGCAATGAAGAAGGTGAAGGCTCCGCAGATAATCACTGCGAGAATAATACCAATTCCCTTAAGGACTCCAATCGTGATTCTTACGACAGGCTTTCTTTTTGCGGGTGCCTCATATACTTCCTTTTTATGCTGCAGGTGAATGCCGATGTGGCCGACACCCAGAATGTAAGAACCGAGAATCATAAGAATGTTCCCACCGTAGATTCCAAGCAGGAAAAAGGCAATGACGGGCAGAGTAGCACCGGCAACCGGGATGCCAATAATACCACGGTAAAAATCCTTCATAGTCTTTTCGCTTTTGAAATAGCGAATCCAGTAAATCTCATAGAGAACCATACACAAGAAGGAAATAACCAGAACTGTCAGCCAAAAGTTCCAGCCCTTGAAGTTGAAGTCAGAAAAAATAAGGGCGACAGGGGTTACAATAAACTCGCCGCTTCGCTCGAGAGCCAGCAAAACTTTATTTTCCTTTGCGGCATATTTTTCATAATCCTTGGGTTGATTTTTAGTCCAGATAAAGTTTGGAATCAGCAGCATAAGCAGCCAGATGAGTCCGATGTAGGAAAAGCCGAAGGTCATTTGTAAATTCTCCTGTGTGACTTTTTGTAAAAACGGAAATGTCATGCTGCACTTGTTTCAGCATCTGATTTATGTCAGAAATAGAGATTCCGAAACAAGTTCGGAATGACAATATTTTAGAACTGAGTAATCATTCTCCGGTTTTACTGTGTATTTGTTAATATTGTAACACTTGCCGCTGAGACAAGTGTTACATAAGGATTATTTTGAAGACTTCTTTGCTGTCTTTTTGGCCGGCGTTTTAGCAGGCTTCTTAGTGGTTGTCTTTTCAGCCTTCTTGGAAGTCTTAGTTGCAGTCTTCGAACTAGGAGACCTTTTTGCCTTCTTTGCCACAACCTTCGGCTCAAACTCCTTAAGCATGAGCTCGCACTTGTAGGCAGCTTTTGTCTTAGCGGCGGTCAGGAGTTTATTGAACTTCTGGATGTTTGCGAAGTCTGCGGTTTTTCCGACCAGAGCCAGCAGCAGGATTGTCTTATTCAAGCTGTCATCACTGAGTTCCTTGTTAAACCAGCGGATATTGTCAAAGCTGTTAGTTCCTGCCAAAAGTCCGCACCAGCGGCTCTGCATTAAGAGCTTTGTTACTTCGTAAGCAGCTGCCTTTGAATCTTTTTTGATTGCGGCAGGGCTTGTCGCTGTTGACAGAACAAAGAGCTTTGAGAGATTCCATCTCTCGTCTTTTTCAATCAGCTTTTCTTCGTGCAGGTATTCGTTGAACTTGCGGCCGAAAGCGAACTCTAAAGCACAGCCCCTTTCTGCGAGCGAGCCACAGAGAGCCCAGCACAAAAGAAGTTTTTCGAGGCCGGCATCTGCGCCTTCCATAAGGCTTGCAAAGCTACTTGCATCAGCTGCCTTAAGCAAAGCCTTCTGCAAATCAGCAGGCTGCTTTGCCTTTTTGAGATTATGTATTGCAACCAGCTTCTTGAGGCGGCCTGTAATTTCTGCCGCTTCTTTTGTAGCGTCGAGTTTTACGTCCTTGCCCGCAAATTTAGACGCAGTCTTTACAAAGGCTGTAAGCTCCTTCTTTGCGGCAGTCATTATGTCTGTCACTTTTTTTGCTGTGAGGGCGGCCGGCTTTTTGGCAGTGGTTTTCGGTGATTTTGAAGACTTCTTTGATTGTGAAGTTTCCACCTCTGCAACAGCGGCACTTTCCGCCTCATTCTTATCCTTTATCTTCTCATAACCAAAAGCTTCAAAGAGAGGTGCCATCACCTTTCCGGCATATGCGTGCAAATCAGCATAGAGATCCTTATAAATCAATTCCTGCCAAGCTGTTTCAATGTCTTCGCAGCCGCGGCCGTTTAAGAAGTCGCACAGGATTTTATAGCGGTGGTCTGCCTGGTCGCTCACCTGATGCACGTTGAGATAAACCTGATATTCAAATCCATTGAGCATTACAAAGAGACCTTTTTCGCAAACCTCGCTGGATTTGCGGATAAACCAGAGGCGGCTTCTGTGTTCCTGGAAGATACAGTATTTGTCATCCTCGGCTGTCAAATTAAGTCCCTCTGAGATGCTGCGCGATTTCATCACAACTTCATCACCATTACCAGTCTTCACAGCATAAGGATCGGACTGTTTAATCCAGCCGGCAGCGCGGTCGTATTTATTGTTATAGAAAACTACCGCTCGTTCGTCACCGGCTCCGTTAGAGTAAGCAAAGACGTTTTCGTTTACATGGCCGTCTTCCCAGAGATCGTAGAAAAGGAAGTTGTCCACACCGCTGAAAAGATATCGCTTTTTCATCAGCGGGAAGATATCATGCCAGTGGCGGTCTACAAGATACTGACTCGGTTTTTCGTCCTTGTAAGCCTTGGTGTATTCCATGCCGTATTTTTCAGTAAAGCCTTCAATCTGGCCGTGACCAAACATAGGAAGTCCCGGCATTGTAATCATCAACGTGCAGACACCAAAATATTTGTCGCCGTCGCCAAACTGGGCAATGGCAGTTTCCTCATCCGGATTGTTCATAAAGTTTACATAGCGCTTAAGAACCTGCGGATCAAAGGTGATTGTATTTTTTACAGTCTCACGGTATTTCTGATTTTCCTCTTTTTTGAGCATGTTCATAAAGGCCGAGTTGTAAACGCGGTGCATGCCTAAAGTGCGCACAAAATATCCTTCCATCATCCAGAAGGCTTCGGCAAGCAGCAGGGTGTCCGGGCATTCAGCTGCAACCCGGTCTACAACCTCGCGCCAGAACTCGTTTGGAATTGCGTCATTGAACTGCTGTGTGCTGAGCCCTGTCTCGCTGCGGGTTGCAATATCTCCTCCATGTCCAGGTTCCGGGTACCAGAGGCGGCGGATAGATTTTTTTGCCAGAACCATTGCCGCATCAAAACGGATGATAGGGAAGTTCTGAGCAACATGCAGAATCTCCTGCATAACAGCCTCGCGGGCAGTCGGATTCAAAAAGTCAATCTGGGCAGTGTCGTTCCAAGGCAGGCCGGTACCATCATTTCCATGGTAGATATAGCGGGTATCCCCAGTCTGATTATCAACGCGCTTGAAAACTACCGAGCAGTCGTCCTTGCTGTAATAGTGATCTTCCAGGAAGAGCGACACTCTGCTATCCTGCGAAAGGTTTTCGCCGTTGAAAGTATACTGAGGGAAAGGATTATCGCGGCGCTGAATAAAATAATCCGGGTGATTGATAACCCAGTCGCCGTCCATACCGGTGTGGTTAGGCACCATATCAGAGGCCAGCCTTATCCCCCTCTGCCAGCAGCGCTGACGCAGATTTGCAAGCGCATCCCAGCCGCCGATATTCGAAGCAATGTTATAATCAAAAAGAGAGTAGGCAGAAGCAGCAGCCTCAGGGTTTCCGCAAATCTGCTTGATGCGTCGGCTAGCCTTGCTTCGTTCCCAAAGTCCTATCAGCCAGAGACCGGTAAAGCCTTCGTCCCGCAGCTTATCAAGCTCGGCATCCGGAATCTGGTCCAGTCTTGTAATAGGATAGCCGTACTGCTTTGTGAGCTGGTCCAGCCAGACAAGAACCGTCTTCGCAATCAGGATAACCTTTGGCATCCACTCGCTGTCAGCGCTGAATCGTTCATATTCGTTCATGAGGTTTTCAAAACTGTATGGCTGCATATCCGGAAGGTCGCCGCCACCAAAGCCGTGCCAGGCAGCTTTTTCCTCTTCGGAGATTGTATCCATGCCGGCAAGAATGCGCTTAAGCCATTCGCCAAGGAAGGTGTCCCAGTATTTCTGCAGATATTCAAGCTGACCGCGAAGGCTGTCAGGCGCAAAGACCTGAGGCTCGCGGAGCAGCGTAATCAAATCATGGTCAAAAGGTCCAAAGACCGGCTGGCCGGCAGCGTACTTCTGAATTGACTTCCAGCTCTTAGCGTACAGCTTGTTTTTTGCCAGCTCTTTGTCGGAAAACATAATCAAAAAAGGCTGGAAGGCCTTGTTCTCATTTGCAAGGTGAAGCAGAATCAGCTCTTCAAGAGTCTGTGCGCGGTTTGTGCGTTCAGCTCCTGTACCCGCATCCAGCTCTGTACCCGCAAGATAATCAGCCGCAGAAATCTTTTCCTTATAAACCTCAACCGGCGGAAACTCGCGGATAAAATCCAGCAGCAGGCCGTCAACCTCAGCGCGGCCAAACTCCTTGTCCAGCGAAGAGAGCAGGTCGTCCATAAAAGTCAGCACCTTGTCGCGGCGGTAAAGCATACACACATAATGAAGAATCTCATCAATCAGACCCATAGCGTTGAGCTGACCGGCCGAAAGCTTTTTATTTTCCTCGCCACGGCTCTCAAACACATTGTTAATCAAAAGCTGAAAGGCGCGCACATTCCGCATATTGGCAAAAACCACGTTTCCGCTCGAAGCAAACAGCCCGCCGTCAAAATTACAAAGGTCTCGTATTTTCTTAGAAATATGAAATTCGTTGTGTGAAATCTTCATTATGTACTCCAACTTTTAGTTTATAGGTAAGGAGGGGAAAGCCTTCCCCTCGCTCGCACTTCGTTGTTCGCTACCCCTTCTAACGGGGGCTCCGCCCCCGTAACGCCCCCGGCAAAGCAGCGAACTTTTAAGAGTTATGTATAATTAATAAATTATACCATGGTTTTTCTGTTTATGCGAACAATAATATAGAAACATTATGGAACTTTTTTCGCCATTTTACTTAATTTCAGGTTATAATGGCTTAGACATCAAAGCTTTTGAGGAAAAATAATGGAATCTACCAGTAAAATCATCTATCGAAAACTGACCGAGAATGATCTGCCGACCTTCATCCAAATGCGCATCACTCAGCTGCGCGAAGAAGGTGCAAAAGAGGATTTTGACCTTTTGTCGGCCCTTAAAGATTATTACAAGCGCCACCTGGCGGACGGGACTTTTGTTTCCTGGCTGGCTCTGGACGGCGACAAGATTATCGGAACCAGCGGAATGTCTTTTGTTGAAAAGCCGCCTTATTTTGGCTGCCCGTCTGGGAGATTAGGGTTGCTTTCGAGTATGTTTACGAATCCGGATTACCGTCGCAAGGGGATTGCAAAAGAGCTGTTGCACCGGGTTGTGGAAGAAGCCCGTGCTTACGGCTGCGGGGCGGTTCAGATTACGGCTTCAGATATGGGAGTAAAACTTTATACTGCATACGGTTTTGTTCACAATGGAAACTTTATGCAGTATAAGCTGTAGAAAAATTATCTTTCAGACACGGCTTTGATTTTTTCAATCAAGGCTGTGTTTTTGATCAGGTCTTCCAGTGTGCAAGGTAGACGGTAAGTCCAGTTGAACTCGGTTACGGTTCCCGGCACGTTGATTCTCTCGTCTGCAGCGTTTTCAAGCCAGAGAGACTTGTCCATGTAAAGGAAGTCCTGTAGCGGTGGAATGAACCACTGGCTTGCAGATGTGGCGGATGCCTGAAGAAGCTTCTGTGCGATTTCCGGAGTGAACTCTTCCTTTGCCACTGATTCTGATTTGGCTTCAATTTCTTCGCGGGGAGCAGTAAACAATGGACCGTCCTTAGCACCTGTTTCAATTCCAAAAACTTCTGCGTTCTGCATTACAAATGCTTTTACGCTATCTTTTTCATCATCCCACCATTGACGCAGAGTGCTTGAGTCATGCACGGAAGTTGTTGTAACCGAGAGAGGAGTGTAGTCTGCAAAAGGCACAAAAGGCTGTCCGGCCTCGGCCCATTCGCGGCACCAGCGCACAACACGTAAACCCAATATTTTGTGGGCGTCCATAGTTTTTGGAACGCACTCAATATTCACACCCAAATCTTCGCCACAAGGAATCATCTTTACAGCCTTTGTGATTGCTTCAAAAATCTCGTCGGCCTGCTTTTTCCAGAGCTTTTCGTTTTTCTTGTTCAAGTCGTCAAAGCATTCGGTCAGGGCTTCCTTTTCCTTTTCATTCAGACTGCCCCAGGAAGTAGACTGTCCGTAAGTCCAGAGAGGAACATATTTATTTTTTGCAATTTCAATCAGGGTACGGTTACTCCAGTATTCAACAAGAGTCTGCTTTACCCGGTCGATTGCTTCCGGTGCACAAAGCTCGCTCAAATCAGCTTCTTCAATTGCCTTACTTCCAGTAATCGCCGGCGCAAAACGCCACAACTCTTCACCATCAATCTTGTCGCAGAAAATTGCAAGAATCTGATGAGCCTTGTCGTGGTTCCAGGTAATGTCTTCAATAGCACTTGTCGGAATGTGAGGCTGACTAAGCCAGCGGATTCTGTCATCATCAAAGCCAAGCTCGTAAAGCTCAGTCTTTTTTATAGAAGCATAAGGCTCAGTGTGGCCGTTCAAAGCATTCAAATCAGCCTCCGGAATTGCCCAGATGCGGAAGAAGCCCAGTATATGGTCCAGTCTGTAAGCGTCATAATATTTTGAAGCATTTTTCAGGCGATCCTTCCACCAGCCGTAATCTGCCTCTTTTAGATTTTTCCAGTTGTAAGTAGGGAAGCCCCAGTTCTGGCCGGTCGGGTTGTCTCCGTCGGCAGGCGCACCAGCACGCAGCTCCTGATTGAAAACTTCAGGGCAGGCCCAGGCGTCGGCAGAATCTTCGTTCATCAAAATAGGCATATCGCCCTTGAGCAAAATGCCAGCCTCTTTCACATATTTAACAGCCCCGCGGAACTGTTCGTCAGCAACCATCTGGCACCAGGCATAAAAAAGATGCTCCTTCTTAAAAGCCTTTTTATTCCAGAGGGCGGTAATTTCTTCCTTAGTCTTAAGGCGGTCAGTATCAAGCCAGGTCTTCCAGCTTGCCTGCATATAATTCCATTTAAGATTTTTGTAAACAGCATACGATTTTACCCAGCTGTTAGCGCGAATCCACTTAGAAAGCTGGTCGCCAGCCTCGCCGGTCTTGCCTTCATCAGTTGCATCATAAAGCATTTTGAGCAGGGCGTTTTTTCCGTTTAAAATAGCATCGTAGTTGTAGCGCAGGGTATACTTCTGTCCCTTGATAAAATCATCATAAGCCTTTTTGAACTTGTTGTCGCCTTTATAAAGCGCGTCAAAGCCAGGTACCTCGCTTAGCCGTATGTAAATCGGGTGTAGAGCAAAAGCCGAAAGCCCACTGTAAGGAGAACTTTGAGTTCCAGTATCATTCACAGGCAAAAGCTGAATAATCGAAATCCCCGCCGCCTTGCAAAAATCTGCAAAAGGCTTAAGGTCGCCAAACTCACCAATAACCGAATTATCTTTAGTATAAAGGGCACCAAGCGGAACCGCCACACCCGTCAATCTCTTCTTCATAGCCCGCATATTATAGCACAAAATTTGTGATATAGATGAGAAAATAAAAAGAATTTTTAGAGGGGGAGACCCCTGCGCTCCCAAGGCCTCATATGGTCATTGTTTTTTTGTGAGTTTTCGTAGCAAATTCAGTAAGATCGCAAAGCGACCGACCTATCCCCTGCTTAAGTGGGCTCAATCCCCTTAAAAAACCCCGAAAAAAGCCGTAAAATGCAAATATTCACCGCAGCTAGCCTGCTAAAAATGATTTTCCGCGATTTAGCAGGCCCATTTTTTCGTTAAAAACTTATTTTAATGAGGAGGCGGCCTGCAAAAATTGAGTTTTCTCAATTTTTACAGGCTAGATTTTCTTAATTTCTCTTGAAAAAATCCCAAAATGGAGATTTTTCTACCAAAACTGGCCTGCAAAAATTATCTTTTTGCATTTTTACAGGCTCACTTTCCAAAAATCTCCAGAATTAAAAAGAATTTTAGCCTGTTAAAATTAAAAAATTAAGATTATACAGGCTCAAATCAAATAAAAGTTTTCAAAACTCGGATAAGCTCGCATTTTTGTCTTTTATTGTAATTTTTCAAAAGATTCTCGTGTGAGTTCGCAGGTGAACTCTCCGGATGTAATTCCAGTTTTCGGATAAGTTCGTGTGCCTTTGTCATCAATCAGTTTCATTCCGATTTTCTTCATGACATTAAAGGAAGCCGCATTTTTGCAGTCGCACTGGGCAAGTACCCTGTCAATATTAAGATTTGAAAAAACAAAATCCACCAGTGCTCGGCCAGCTTCAGTAGCAAAACCGCGGCCTCTGTAATCCTTGTTCAAAATCCAGCCAAGAGTTGCATAGGAATGATCCTCGCTGTGGCTAAGGTCGCAGTCACAGCCGCCGATAATCTTTCCTTCATAGAGAATTACAAACTCAAAATCTTCCGGCTCAGACTTTTCCCATTCAGCAGAATATTTTTTTACAAAATCAAGAGTTTCTTCAAAAGTGTCATTGGGCAGCCAGAACATCATCGTAATGCTTTTGTCGCCGGCATATTCGTGAATCTCTTTTTCATCACCCAGACGAACCGGGCGCAGAGTGAGACGTGGAGTTTTTAATTCTAAATCAAAGGAAAAGTTTTTCATAATTCTTTTCTACCACTTATCACAATAAATTACCACTTGTCGCCAAAAACATTACAAGACTGGTCCCCTGCTTTATACTCCGAATCATGAAAAGATTAATAACACTTTTAAGCATGGACGCATTTAATTGCTGGGGTGGATTTGCAGAAGAAGGAGTAAAAGCGGATTTTGCAGATTTTAATCATAAAGCCGTTTCTTTTCGTAAGGAGGTAAAAGGTCTTTTGACTACTTTTCAAAATCAAGTCCTGTACTTACAATAAGATACAGAACTTTCAGAAAATAAACAATTAAACAGGAGTCTATTTTGATAACACAAATCAAAATTGAAAAATGCGATAAGCCCTACTGCGTAATTCATGCAGAAGCAGAAACTGATGGTATAAAAGCAATTGCAGAAAAAATAGGACGCATGGATGAAAGCGGACGTACTACAATGCTTACAGGCTGGGATAGAGATTATTGCATTCAGGTTAAGCAG
>OCVV012823638.1_pt1 | contig 13440 bp, 14 predicted proteins | sample 1539721 | NCBI WGS metagenome assembly OCVV01 (sample SAMN02144230, study PRJEB22623) | gut metagenome | biome: sheep rumen | host: Ovis aries | place: New Zealand
AACCGGAGCGAAGCGTAGGGCGCCTGGAGCAATTGACAGATAACGTTCAATAATATAATTTATTATATTATTGAACATATGAAAATTGCGACACCAAACGGAATGATAAAATATATATTTATAAGTCTGAAATAAGAATAGTTACAATGTATCTTTTTTAAAAGAGGAATAGTAAATTATGAAAAATTTAATAAAATTAATTATATTTATTTTATTAACTATAATTGTTTTTTTTATAAACAATTATATAGTTTTATTATCTATATTTGTTATAGACTTAATATTAATTATTATATTTAAAATATCTCTCAGAGAATATGTAAGGAATATTAAGTATTTGTTACCATTTTTGCTTTTATCAGTTGCTTTAAATATATTTTTTTCAAAAAATTTAGAGTATGCAGTTCTTATTTTATTTAGAATTATAATTTGTTATAACATAACTTTTACTTATTATAAACTGACTTCTGTATTAGAAATTGCAAATACTATTGAAATGATTTTTTCACCATTAAAAATCTTTAGAATTAATACAAGTAGTATTTCATTAATTGTTTCTATTGCACTTTGTATGATACCCATATTACAACAAGAGATAAATTCTGTTCGTAATGCTATAAAAGCTAAAGGAGCAAAAATTAAAATAACAAATATTACACTAGTTTTGAAGCCAATTTTAATATCTATGATACAAAGAACAGGAGAGATAGAAAAATCTTTAATTGCAAAAGGGTATTCAGAGTAAAGGTTAGTAGAAAAACAAATATTGCAAAATGTATTGCAAATATCACTATAAAAGATTATAATCATAGTATTAATATGTGATGACTTATATTACCAGAAGGAGATGAATAATAATGCAAGATTTAAAAGAATATTTTAAATTAACGGATAACTTAATATCTAAGCTTAAAGAATTAGGTGATTCACTTTGACATTACAAAACTAGAGCAAGAATTAAGTGAATTAGAAAAAAAGACAGTTGAACCCAATTTTTGGGATGATACAAAGATTGCAAATAATGTACTTGATAAAATAAAATGTATAAAAAATAAATGTTTAAAATATAGACAATTAGAAGCGGATTTGTTAGGTATAAAGGATATAATTGATTTGCTAAAAATGGAAGAGGATGAAAATTTAGCAAATGAAATGGTTAAAGACATAAAAAAAATTGAAAAAGATGTTGAGAAATTTGAAATTCAAACCCTCTTATCAGGCAAATATGATAGTAATAATGCAATTTTAACTATTCACCCAGGCGCAGGTGGTACTGAAGCTCAAGATTGGGCAGAAATGCTTTATAGGATGTATACAAGGTGGGCAACTAAATCTGAGTATAAGGTTGAAGAATTGGATTATCTGGAAGGTGAAGAAGCGGGTCTTAAATCTGTTACCTTCGAGGTTTCAGGAGAAAATGCATATGGCTATTTAAAAGGGGAGATGGGAGTACATAGATTGGTCAGAATCTCGCCGTTTGATAGTGGCGGAAGACGCCATACATCATTTGCATCACTAGAGGTATTACCAGAAATTACTGATGATGTTGATTTATACATTAATCCTGATGATATTAAAATGGATGTATTTAGAGCATCTGGTGCAGGAGGACAGCATATTAATAAAACTTCATCTGCTGTTAGATTAACACATATTCCAACAGGAATTGTTACTTCTTGTCAGACTCAGCGTTCTCAACTTCAAAATAGAGAATATGCAATGAAAATGCTAAAATCAAAGCTTTTAGATTTAAAAGAAAAAGAACATAAAGAAACTATAGAAGAATTAAAAGGAGTTCAAAGAGATATTGCTTGGGGTAGTCAAATTAGATCATATGTATTCTGTCCATATACTATGGTAAAAGATCATAGAACAAATTATGAAGTGGGAAATGTACAAGGTGTTATGGATGGAGATTTAGATGGATTTATACAAAGCTATTTAACTATGTCAAAAAATCACTGAAATTTTTAAAACACATATAATATAATAGGTTATAATTCATGAATAATTGAAATTGAACATTATAACCAAAAAAAGAAATGTTTATAATTAAACAATTCTTTCTATATTAAAAAAGAAGGTGCCAAAATTATGGACACAGTAGTATTAAAATTTGGAGGAAGTTCAGTAGCAGACAATATTAAACTAAATATTGTTGCAGAAAAAATAAGAAAGTTTTATGATGAAAATAAAAAGATTGTAGTTGTGGTTTCAGCACAAGGGAAAACAACAGATGAACTTATAAAAGAAGCAATGAGTTTATCAAGTGTACCAGATGAAAGAGAATTAGATGTTCTTTTAAGTTCGGGAGAACAAATGTCAATGGCAAAACTTGCTATTCTATTAAAAAGATTAGGAATGAGAGCTATTTCTTTAACTCGGTTGGCAAGCAGGTATTTTAACAAATAATACCAATCAAGATGCTATTATAGAAGATATTGATACATCTCGTATTGAAAAAGAATTAAATGAAGGAAAAATAGTAATTGTTGCAGGGTTTCAGGGAATAAATAAAAATATAGATATTACAACTTTAGGTAGAGGTGGTTCAGATACTACTGCAGTAGCTATAGCAGCAAAAATTAAAGCAAATCATTGTTATATATTTTCTGATGTGGATGGTGTATATTCAACAGACCCAAATAAAGTAAAAATTGCAAAAAAACTAGATACAATTTCATATACTGAAATGTTAGATATTGCAGATGAAGGAGCTAAAGTACTTCACAATAGATGCGTAGAAGTAGGAGAAAAATTTAATATACCAATAATTGCAAAATCAACTTTTAGTGATAACGAGGGTACTTTAATAAATAATAAAATAGAAGAAAGTTTAGTAAAGAGTATTATTAAAAATGATAATTTGAAATATGTTCACATAACATCTAAATGCTTATATACTTTAGATAAATTTAATAAAATATATAACAGTTTTATTGAAAACGAATTAAATGTTAAAAATCTTGTAAATAGTAGTGAAAATACGATTGATATATCTTTTACAATACCAAAAAATAAATTCAATAAATTAGCAACTCTACTTGAAGAAAGATGGAAAGAACTAAATGCTACCTACTTAGATATAACACGAATCTCCGTTATAGGAAATGGCATTATGAGTAATAATATAATAGTTACTAAAATAATGACAATTGTTGAAAATAATAATTTAAGTATAATTAGTATGGAAATTAATGAAGCTAAAATTGCTATAATCTTCAAAGAAATTATTTCGAATAGTATTTTAGAAGAATTACACAAAGCTCTAATAACATAGAAGTTGGATGTCAGAGGTTAGAAGTTATATATAATTTCTAGCCTCTGATTTTTAATTTTTAGGTCTAATATTGAGGTCGTAAGTAGGAAGTTAGAGGTTGGATAAATCATATATTCAAGACTTTTAACTAATAGTTCTAAAACTTAAAATAGCTGAATATAAATATTTATAGCTAAGGAGGAAAAAGTCATGGTTGTAGAAGAAAGAAAAAATATAGGTTTGAATAATGTCGTACAAAATCTCATTCTAGAAAATAGAAATAAACTTAATATTTCAGGTGTTAAAGATGTTTTAAGTTTCGATGATGAGCTTGTTGCTATGGAAACAGAATTAGGATTGTTAACTATAAAAGGTGATAATTTAAGAATAAATAAGTTAAGTATTGATACAGGAGATGTAACTGTAGAAGGGGAAATATACAATTTGGGTTATAGTGACCATTCCAAAAAATCCCAAGAAACAGGAATATTTTCAAAGATATTCAAGTGAAATGTAATGATTGCAAATTAAAATTTAAATATTAAATCAAATACTTAAATATAAGAAGTGAGAGGTGGAAAATGATTAATAATCAAGCATTATTATTTCTAATTTTTTCGTTAAATGGGGTAATAATAGGTTTATTGTTTGATTTTTTTAGAATTTTAAGAAAAAGCTTCAAAACTTCAAATGTTGTAACATATTTTCAAGATGTTTTATTTTGGATTTTAACCGGAATAAGTATAATTTATTTTATGTATAATTTCTCAGATGGAACAATTAGATTATATATGATAATTGGATTAATAATGGGTTTTATGCTATATATATTTACAGTTAGCACATATATAATAAAGATGCTTGTTTTTACAATTGAGTTGATTAAATTGTTTATTATAAGAATAATCAAAATAATATATATACCGATTAAATTCATTAATCTTTTATTTCATAAAATAATTAAAATCCTTAATTTTACAATTATTTTCAGACTACAGCAATTATTTACAAAATTATCCAGAAAAAATATAAAAAATGTCAAAAAATAACATAAATTAAAAGGGATTTTGTGAATAAATGGCGAATAATAAAAATAGAGTTTAATTAGAAAGAATGGTTACGTATGAAAAATAAAAATGGTTTACTAAAAAAAATGATTATTATAATAATTTCAATATATGCAATTATCACTTTTATTAATCAACAAAAAATATTAAATAATTATACTTCTCAAGTAAGTACTCTAAAGGTTGAAATTGCAGAAGCAAAACAACATCAAGAACAGCTTAATAAAGAAAAAGAAAATGTTAATTCACTTGAGTATATCGAAACACTTGCTAGAGAAAAGTTAGGCATGTATATGCCAAATGAAAAAGTTTATGTAGATAATGAAAACTAAACCTTGAGTTTCAAGGTTTTTTTTTTAGATTTTACTTCACAAATCTTTTCTTTTATGATATAATACATAACTAGTTATTAGGATTCAACAAAAATTTATAGTTTATAAGATTCATTTATAGTACATAAAAGAAGTAGGAAGGCAGAGGTAGAAGGTAGGAAATTATACATCTAACCTCATACCTCTTTCATCCGAAGTCTATTCTTTAAAAAATCCCCCAAAATCAAACTATCAATACATTTGTAGTAAAGATCTAATGATATATAATTAAAATAAAGGAGAGTTTTAAAATGACAGATTTAGAAAATCTTACATTATTAGAATTAAAAAAGATGGCAAAAGAGAATAATATTAGAAATATTTCTAAATTAAATAAAGAAGAATTAATCGAAGTTCTAAAGAGCTTAGAAAGTAAGAAATTTGAGGAAATTGATGAAGATTTAGAAGATGAAGAAGAGTATAATCTTGAAGAGCAGGAAGATACTTTATCAACTTATAATATACCTGATAATGAAGAAGAAAATCTTGAAGAGACAACAGTTACTTATCAAGTTAATAATGAAGAAGATGAAATTATTGAAGGAATCTTAGAAGTTTTACCTGAAGGATATGGTTTTTTAAGAGGTGATAATTACTTATCAAGTCCAAAAGATGTTTATATTTCACCTATTCAAATTAGAAGATTTAGATTAACAACAGGTGATTTAGTTAAAGGAATATCTAGATGTAAAGAAGGAGAAAAATTCCCATCTTTAATCTTTGTTGGTGAGGTAAATGGAGAACACCCAGAAAAAGCTATAAAAAGAACCAGATTTGAAGATTTAACACCAATATACCCAGATGAAAGACTAAAATTGGAAACAATTCAAGAAAATTATGCGACAAGAATGATGGACATTATTTCACCAATTGGAAAAGGGCAAAGAGGTCTAATTGTTGCACAACCAAAAGCAGGTAAAACAACTTTATTAAAAGAAATTGCAAATAGCATTACAACAAATAACCCAGAATGCGAATTAATAATGCTTTTAATAGATGAAAGACCTGAAGAAGTTACAGATATGGAGCGTTCTATTAAAGGTCAGGTAGTATATTCTACTTTTGATGAATTACCAGAGCACCATGCTAAAGTTGCAGAAATGGTAATTGAAAGAGCAAAAAGATTAGTGGAGCAGGGAAAAGATGTAGTTATATTACTAGATAGTATAACTCGTTTAGCTAGAGCATATAATCTAGTTGTTCCTGCATCTGGAAGAACACTTTCTGGTGGTATAGACCCTGCATCTTTACACAAGCCAAAAAAGTTTTTTGGTGCAGCTAGAAATATTGAACTTGGAGGAAGTTTAACAATTCTTGCAACAGCACTTACAGAAACAGGTAGCAGAATGGATGATGTAATTTTTGAGGAATTTAAAGGAACAGGAAATATGGAAGTACTTCTTGATAGAAGTTTGGCCGAAAAGCGTATTTTCCCAGCTATTGATATTAAAAGATCTAATACTAGACGTGAAGATTTATTATTATCCGATAAAGAGCTTGAAGTTGCAACATTAATTAGAAGAGCAATGGGGAATATCCCAGCAGCCGAGAGTACTGATCAAATTCTTAAAGTTATTAAAGCAACAAAAAATAATACTGAATTTTTGGATAAAACAAAAAAAGCATTAGAAAAGCTTAATAATTAAGTTAAATATACTAAAAAAGAGACCAAAGTCTCTTTTTTAGTATAAATCATATTTAATTGCGCCAATATCATTTTGGCCAGTTTTTGTATTAGTTAAACCTGTTATACCGATATAAAGATATTTTTTTCCATTAATTTTTTTAATTTTTATTCCTTCAACTTCTATTTTATATTTATAAGTACTTTTACCATCTGCTGAAAGATTATTTTGCATTGCTGTTGAAGATATATTTGGTACTTCATATCGAGTAATTATGCTTTTCGTTTTTATATCAAAAACACTTATAAATGCTTTACCGGTTACTGCACTTGATGTACTATCTGTTCCATATGGTCTATGACCCTCAAGAAGATATACATAGTTTCCATCTATAGCAACTCCTTGCCATGAATATGAAAATGTTTTTTGATTATCTGTTGTTGTTTGTTTAGCTGAAAATGTTGTTACTTTGTCTTTGCTTATTTTGGCGATATTTTTTGCTTCTATATCTACTTTAACATTATTATAAGCTTGATTATTTATATAGTATGTAGTGTTTACAGGAATACCTTTAAATGTCTCAGTCTTTAAATTGTTTAAATCATCCATATTATATACATAGAAATTTTGATAATGATAAAGTAAAATTTTTCTGTTAGCTTCATCAACAGCTACTTTTATACTTTTCCAATATTCCTTTGTTTTTTCATCATAATAAACATAGTTTTCATTTGTTTGATAAACATAATTTGAAATGCCATTAAATTTACTTGGAATAGGATTGTTTTTAATTACATAATCTGATTTGTTTGATGAGTGCACTGTAACTTTACCTGTAGCAACATTATATGTATTAAATCCTGAATTTGGAATATAGTTTATTCTTGATATTGCATAGTTTGAAGAGCTTCCACATCCTACAGATTCTGTCCATAAAGTGTATTTAGTGATAGGTTTTTTTCCAGTTGGATATACTACAGTTTGCTCAGCATCAAATCCAGATCCATGTCCAAAATTATAGAAATACATTTCCGATGATATACGGTTTTCTTTAGAATTCCATACAGCTACTCTAGTTTTATCATAAGTATAAGAATCCATAATTGAGTATAATACACATTCACTTGCTGATATATCAAGTCCTTGTATTTGAGTGCCTGCATTTTTTGAAATTAATGTTGCTTTTGCATTTTTCACCATTGACTCTGTAAAATAATCATCTATTATAGTTATTTCCTTTGTTATACCAACACTACTATTGCGGTTTCTTATTTCTATAGTGACTTTTCCGGTCCCTTTAGTTTCAAATTCACTTTCTATTACTGAAGGTTCTTGAACTGATATTCCAGATTGTTTAATTATTTTTGAATCACCTTTTACAACTTTATAGTTAATTTCTGAAGAAACTCCAACAAGTTCTTCGTTTAGCATAGAATCATCATCAAGTTTTGATAAATTTTCTAATTCATTATTTTTTGTTTCATCTGAAGTATTTGGAATTTCGTTTGTTTCTGAACTACTTGTTTCTGTATTTTCAGATGGATTAACAAATGTAACAGTTGTTTCTTCTGAATTATTTGAAATTTCAGTAGATTCAGGATTATTTGATTCTGAATTCTCAGGTGAGTTAACAGGAGTAACTGTTGTTTCATCTGAAGTGTTTGAAACATCAATTGTTTCAGAATTATTTATTTCTGTATTTTCAGATGGATTAACAAATGTAACTGTAGTTTCATCTGAGTTATTTGAAATTTCTGTGGTTTCAGAGTTATTTGATTCGGCATTTTCAGGTGAATTAGCAGAAGTATCTGTTGTATCTGAGGTATCTAAAATTTCAGTAACTTCAGGAGTATTTGATTCTGAATTCTCAGGTGAGTTAACAGGAGTAACTGTTGTTTCATCTTTTGAGTTAGATGATTGATCACTTGCTGGTTGTGAAGGTTTTTCAGTATTTTTAGCTGTTCTAACACTTATTGAAACTTTCCCTCCAACTTTAACTATCATTTTTGATGCAGTGTCTTCAGTAAATTCTATAGAAATTACTTCAACTTTACAAGTAGCTTTTTTTCCATTACTTTTATTTTTTGCTGTAATTACACAAGTACCCATAGATTTGGCTGTAACCTTACCTGTGCTTTTATTTACAGTAGCAACTTGTGGATTAGAACTTGTCCATTCGTATGAACCTGTTGGAGATGCAGTTAGTGTTTCTGTTGTCGACCCTAATAAATTTAATACTATTGAAGATTTATTAAGTTTAACATTACTTTGATCAGATACAATCCATTTTTGTGAATCGCTTTCATTCCAATCCCAAATATTAATATTAGTTAAATTTGCCGTACTACTATTATTTAAGTTTAGTGCTTTACCTGTTTCTTTAGATATAAATGTTATTCCATTAGCAGTTGCTTGATTATTACTATTATATGAATAATTCTGTAAAGCATACCATTTTTGTGCAGAGCTATTAATTGATGAATACTGTACAACATTTGTTCCATTAGATGAACCATTACCAGTAATATGTAATACTTTATTAGAATTGTTATTTTTGATTGTATATGTAGAATCATTGTTCTTTTGGAACTTAAATTGTTGTGCTCCAGTTTTATTAAAACTATATAAATCTAAATTTGCAAAATCAGCTTTAGATGAAGCATATATATCTAATGCTTTTGATGAATCTTTTTTAGTAAAAATATATAATACTTTATCAGTTGCAATATTAGCAGGTTTTAAAGTAGAAGCATCTTTTAAAATAAATTTTTGTGCTTTTGTACCATTAGAATCATAAATTTGTATATTTGCATTATTAGCTGTTGAACCTGCATATATATCTAATACTGTTCCATCTGGTGTATAAAAAGTATATGTGTTATCAGAGTTTTTTACAGGATACCATTTTTGTGCTTTAGTTCCATTAGAATTATATAACCAAACATTAGTACCTCTGCGGTTTGTTGCACCAGCATATACGTCAAGAACTCTTCCAGATTTTGAATTTGTAATACGATATGATCCATCTGAATTTTTTATAAATTTAAATTTTTGAGCATCGGCTCCACTTATAGTACTTACTAATATATTTGTTGCGTTATTTATAGAAGAACCTGCTGTACCTACAGCTCTTGTTTTCATAAGAGATGAAAGAATATAATATTCTTTATTTTGATCTATTGTTGCGACTTTTAAATTTTTAACATTAATATTTGCAGCATTAACTGCTTGATAGTGTCCAATTATTATAGTAAAAATAATAGCCAAAAAAATAATGTATAAATTTTTTTTCATAATTATACCACATTAGCTTTTTAAGCTAATTTTATCCTTTCTGTCTGAATATAATAGAAATTATATTTAGACAATATGTGTTAAAAATATATGTTTATTTTTAACAATGACAAAATTGCCACTTTTATCATTATACCAAATTTTTATAAAATTGTCAAATTATGTAAAATAGTTTTAAAATTTTCGTAGAATTTGGTATTTTTAGATGATTGTTTTTTGTTTTATAGCTATAGTCCAGTAAGGAGTTATAAGGATAAGTATTAAATATTGAGCTACAATATTTAAAAATAAAGTTAAATTAAAACAAAAACCTTCGAACAAGTGTTTACAAAATATAAATAATGTGATAATATATAGAAAAAGTTTGGAGGTGTAAAAGTTGAATAATCAAAATATAAAATATGATAAAATTTATATAGCAATTGATTTAAAAAGCTTTTATGCTTCTGTTGAATGTCAAGAAAGAGGATTAAATCCATTAACTACAAATCTTGTTGTTGCAGATAGTACAAGAACAGAAAAAACTATCTGTTTGGCTGTAAGTCCATCATTAAAACAATATGGTATACCAGGTAGGGCAAGACTATATCAAGTTATACAAAAGGTGAAAGAAATAAATTCTCAAAGAAAATTTAATGCTCCTAATCACACATTTACTTGTTCTTCTTATGATGATATTGCCATAAAAAAAAATCCTGATTTAGAATTGGATTATATAGTTGCTCCTCCAAGAATGAGTTATTATATGCAATATAGTACAAAAATAATTAATATATATTTAAAATGGTTTTCTATAGAAGACGTTTATGTATATTCAATAGATGAAGTTTTTATAGATGTTTCAAAATATCTTAAAACATATAATTGTACTCCTAGAGAGTTGGCAACAAAAGTTATTAAAGAAGTACTTAAAGAAACTGGAATAACAGCGACTTGTGGCATTGGTACTAATATGTACCTTGCAAAAATAGCAATGGACATTGTTGCTAAACATACAAAACCGGATAAATATGGTGTAAGAATTGCTGGTCTTGATGAAATTGCCTATAGAAAATACTTATGGAATCATAAACCACTAACAGATTTTTGGAGAGTAGGTAAAGGTATATCTCAAAAATTAGAAAAAAATGGCATATATACAATGGGAGACATAGCAAGACAATCAATTAAAGATGAAGAAAAAATATATAAGTTATTTGGTATTAATGCAGAATTACTTATAGATCATAGTTGGGGATATGAGCCATGTACTATTGATAGTATAAAATCTTATAAACCTGTTACTAATAGTTTAAGTTCCGGGCAGGTTCTAAAAGAACCATATAACTATGACCAAACAAAATTAATTATAAAGGAAATGGCAGAATTACTATCTTTAGATTTAGTTAAAAAAAACTTAATAACAAGTAAATTAGTATTAGAAATAGGGTATGATGTATGTAATTTAAAAAATAATTACAAAGGTGAAATAAAATTAGATTTCTATGGGAGAAAAGTGCCAAAGCATGCACATGGAACAATAAATATTGATCATAAAACATCATCTACAAAAATAATTACAGATAAATTTGTTGAATTATATGATACCATTATTAATAGAGAGTTATTAGTAAGAAGAATTATATTAACAGCTTGTGATGTTGTTAATGAAGATGATTACAAAAATATATTAGTTTATGAGCAAATGAATATGTTTATAGATTATAATTTACTTGCTAAACAAAGAAAAAAAGAAAGAGAAGAGAAATCTTTACAAAAAGCAGTATTAGATATAAAAAGCAAATATGGAAAAAATGCAGTACTTAAAGGTATGAATTTTGTAAGTTCAGGAACAACAATTGAAAGAAATGAGCAGATAGGAGGTCATAAGGGATAATGAATTTAAATTATGATCATCAATATGATGATATAATAAATTTAGAACATCATAAGTCAAAAAAACATCCACCAATGTCTTTGTATGCAAGGTCAAGCCAGTTTGCACCTTTTGCAGCACTTACAGGTTATGAAGAATTAGTTACTGAAACTGCAAGAGAAACGGATGAAAAAATTGAACTTGATGATGAATTTAAAAAAATATTAGATGAAAAAATACAAATACTTTCAGAACAAATAAAAAAACATCCACAAATAAAGTTTACATATTTTATTCCAGATTCTTTAAAAAATGGTGGTTCATATGTAAATATTGATGGAATAGTTAAAAAAATAGATTTTTATAATCAAAATATTCTTTTAGAAGACAAAACAACAATACCTATAAATGATATTATTGATATTTCAGGGAATATATTTAGTTTTTTTGAAGCGTAATGAAAATAGCAAAAAAGCTTTACTAATTTAAGATTTTTTATTATAATTTATCTGAAAACATAGAGTATATAATTTAAAAATTATATATTAAAAAAATAAAAACATTTAGGAGTGTGGAATAATGAAAGATTTATTAAAAACAAATTGTTTTGATACACAAGAAACTATGATAATCGTAGGAAGTTGTTTAAATAGAATGCAACCAGGAGCATATAAAGAACTTGAACAAATATCTAATAATATTTATGATGTTTGTTTAGAAAAAGAACACTTAAATATGATAGTAACAAAAATTATAGGTATGGTAGCAAGAAAAAATATTAAAAAATTAATTTTTGCTACAATTGATAAATCTCCTCATTGTGTTCAACTTCACTATACTATAAAAGAATTAGAAAATGCCATAGATTTAAGCAATATAGAGATAACAAACTATGTTGCAGTAGATAATAAATTAATAGAGATACCAATAGAAGTAATAGGATTATCAAAGAATTTATCTAAATTAAAAAAAATAATGGAGTAGTATTTAATAAATGAAGTACAATAATATTCAATTGGAGAATAGAATATGGAACTAAAAAGAAGATTATCGATACTTTTTACTGTGATATTATTTATATTTTTATTTATATATAGTGAATATTTAGAATATATTCAGTTAAATGAAATATATAGATTGATATTAATACTATCATTATTTATTATAAATATGATGTTTACTATTAATATGAACCATATAGAAGACAAAGTATACAAAAAGCTAAGAATACCCTATATAATATTTTGGTCTTTAACTTTTATATCAATATCTTCCATAATAGTACTATCTTTAGAATCAGTTTTATTTATTTGTACTATTCTGTTTATAGTATATATGTTTATAAAAGTTTTAATATATAAAAAAATTTATAAAGATTCAAGAAAAATGGTAATATTAAAGTTTAGTAAGTTTAAATCTTTAAGCATAATAATAGTTCTTATACGGTATAATGGGTTTTCAGTTATATAAAGGAATATCTTTATTAACAGAATATAACAAAACTACAACAAGTTATTTCGTTTACTATAAAAAAGTAAATATATATGATATATATGAAAAATATTATCCAACATTTTCTTACGAAATTGATGGAATTAGCTATATAAACCAAACAGAAAAACCGGTGCTATTCAGAATTTATAAACCTGAAGATGAAAAAGAAATAAAACTATTATATAACGAAAACAATCCAAATTATATTATTATTAAAAGTAAAGTTATCTGGAATATTTCAGGTGCAATATGTGGATTTTTACTGACAATAAGTATTACAATGTTTTATATTAAATATTATTTGAAATATAAAGATAAATAAATATTGACGAGATATTTAAAAGATTGTATAAATAATAAAAGAATAAATGAGATAATTAAATAATAATTGAAATATATGGAAACCAAGGGAGTTTTCTCTTTGATTTCCATATTTTTATTGTAAAAAATAACTACTTATAATACAAAATCAAAG
>OCVV011262380.1_pt1 | contig 13439 bp, 16 predicted proteins | sample 1539721 | NCBI WGS metagenome assembly OCVV01 (sample SAMN02144230, study PRJEB22623) | gut metagenome | biome: sheep rumen | host: Ovis aries | place: New Zealand
CTCTCCGACAGCAGACCAACTGTTTTTCAGGCTCTCCCAAGCGTTAATGAAGAAGTCAGAAACAACAGTCCAAATGGTCTGAATCGCTCCTGTAAAGCCGTTCCAGACAGTCTTGAGGAACTCTCCGACAGCAGACCAACTGTTTTTCAGGCTCTCCCAAGCGTTAATGAAGAAGTCAGAAACAGCAGTCCAAATGGTCTGAATCGCTCCTGTAAAGCCGTTCCAGATTGACTGAAAAAATTCTCCGACAGCGTTCCAACCTGATTTGAAATTTTCCCATACACCTATGAAAAAATCGGCTATAATCTGCCAACCCGAAATAATTGAATCCTTGAAACCGTCCAACAAAGATATAAAATATGCGATTACTGCAATTAAAGTCAATTTCAGATTATTCCATGAATCTTTGAAAAATCCTACTATAATATCCATTCCGTCCTGAAATATCTGCTGAAAATCGTCCCAGAGATTCACAAAGAAGTCGCCTATCATCTGCCAACCTGATTTGAGGTTTTCCCACCAATCAGCAAAAAAACCTACTATGATATCCATTCCGTCCTGAAATATCTGTTGAAAATCGTCCCAGATATTTGTAAAAAAGTTTTTAATTGCCGTCCAGCCTGTTTCCCATGCTTCAAAAAATCCGTAAAGCGTTTCCTGAATACTTTCCCATAAGCCTATCCAGAAATTTCGGAAAGATTCTGACTTGTTCCAGAGAATGACAAAAGCCGCAACAAGCCCTGCAATTGCCGCAACTATAAGTCCCACAGGGTTTGCCGCCATTATTGCATTTAAAATCGCCTGTTTAATTCCGACAGCCTGAATCACCGTTGCAAGTGCCTGAAATGCTGTTATAGCTGACTGAATGAAAGTAACAGCTTTAAATGCGACAAATGCCGCTGCTATTCCGCCAATTGCCGCCTCAATCAGAGGAAGATGTTCAATGCACCATGAAACAAAATCTTTTATTCTTGGAATTATTTCTGTCTTTATGAAATCTATCGCAGTCGATATATAACCTTTTACAGTATCTGTGAACTGTTTTATTTCAGGTTCGTGTTCGGACAGGAACTGAGATATTTTCTCCTTGAAATCCTCTATTTTAGGGATTATTTCAGTTGTGAGAAAGCTTATTGCGTTCAAGATAAAGCCTTTTACAGCTTCGACAGCCTGTTTTATTTCGGGTTCGTATTCGGATAAAAGTTTTGAGAACTGCTCACCAATTTCAATTTTAAGCCCCTGAGCCGCAAGAGCGATATTATCAAATGCGTCCTGAGTTGCATTGTAAGTATTTTCAACAGTTCCCTTTGAATCGCTTACAATGTCAAGAAATTCGGAAAACTCAAATCTGCCGTTCTGGATAGCGTCCGCAAGGTCAGGACCTGCCTTTGCTCCGAATACTTCAATTGCTTTCGTAGTTGCAGATGCAATATCGGGAGCTTTTGCGATTTCGTCAAGAGTTTTCTTAAATTCTTCTTTTGAATCCTTACCTGCTGCACTCCAGTTTGAAATAGCTTTTTTCATACCTGAAAAGGCTATTTCCGTATTTACGCCTGCCTTTTCCCATGCAGAAAAAATCGAAATTGATTCTTTTGTGTCAAAGCCTAATGCACGCATAGGCGCACCATATTTCGTAAGGTTTTCAGTCAGTTTATCGACAGATATTCCGCTTGCCTGAGCCGCAATTGCAAGCTCATCAAGAACTTCTCCGTATTTATCAGATTCAATTCCTGCATCACCCATAGCCCTTGAAACAAGCTGAACTGCGGAAACTGCGTCTGTTCCCGTAATACTTGCGAACTTCATAAAATCTTCTGTGGCTTTTTCGAGTTTTTCGTCTGTATATCCGAAACGTGTATTTACTTCTCCGAGCGTGCTGCCTATTTCAGACATATCACCTTTGACGGATTTTGCGGTATTTTTATAGGATTCAGCAAGTCCCTGTACAGCTTCACCTGTTGCTCCTGTTGCAGTTATGACATTATTCATACCTGAATGATATTCGTCATAGGATTCCTTTGCATACTTTGCGAGGTCTTTGAATCCCTGAATTGCCGCCTGAATACCTGCCGAAATAAGGTCAGCGAGTACACCCTTCATGACAGTGAATCCGTCACTTGTATCCCTTACCGTTTCATCTGTTTTTTCAAGAGTACCGTCAAATTCACCTGCGGCATATTCAGCGTTTTCAAGCCTGTTCCTGTTATCATTAAGATTATCGGAAAGGTTATTTATTTGATTTGCAAGGGCTTTGGCTTCATCGCTTTCTCTGCCCTGTTCGAGAACTACGCTTGCATACTTATCTTTAAGGTCAGATAAATTTTTCTCCTGATTCTTGATTTCGTCACGGAGTTTTTCAGATGCACTTTTGGATTCCTCTGCTGTTTCATTTGCTTTATTGACAGATTTATCAAATTCATTTGCGGCTGATTCAACATCTTTAAGCTTATCCCTGTTGTCATTAAGACTGCCGGACAAACTGCCTATCTGATTTGCAAGGGCTTTTGCTTCATCGCTTTCTCTGCCCTGTTCGAGAACTACGCTTGCATACTTATCTTTAAGGTCAGATAAATTTTTCTCCTGATTTTTTATTTCGTTACGGAGTTTTTCAGCGGCAGATTCAGACTTCTGCGCCTGAGACTGCATATTTTCAAGCTGCTGATTATAGGAATTTATCTGCTGCTGAGTAGCATTTATGGCCGCCTGCTGATTGTTTATCTTGATTTTGAGATTTTCCGCAGCCGCAGAATTTTCGCCGTACTCCTTGACAGTAAGTTCGTACTGGTCATTAAGGCTTTTGAGCTGTTTTTCTTGTGCATCAAGAACCTTGTCAAGCTGAGAAATTTTTGCGGTCACACCGTCAGCGGACTTGTTCCAGTCCTCCATGCCTGAACTTGCGGCTTTAAATTCGGAGTTTGCAAGCCTTATCTGACGGCTTGCCTCCTGAAAAGCGGCTTTAAGTTCCGAAATATCGGCATTAAATTTTGTAGTTGTATCATTGTTTTTAGCCACTTAATCACCTCTTTAAAACCAGTCATCACCTGCGGGTCTGCGGATAACTTTCGGCTTATCTTTTTCCTGTTTCTGCTGTTCTGCCTCCTGTTCCTCACGGATTTTCAGCCTTGCGAGTTTTGCATAAAGCCTGATGATTTTCACATAGCTTGTATTTTCGACTTCAAAAGGCGACAATGCACGGAACTCACGGCAGAGAGTATAGCAGATTTCAAATAAAGTTTCATAAAAGGGCGCAGGTTTCCCCACGCCCTTATTCAGTTTTTTGGATTTTTCGGGATAACGAATGTTTCTGAAACGGCTGATTTTGCAATATCAATAATTACGGGCATAAGTTCTTTAACTTTGATATATTTCCATTCATCTGGAGTAATATCGGGGAAAACTGCCGAAAGTACGCCTGTTATTTCGTCATAAGCACCTGCAACGACTTTGAGGAGTTCGAGCTGATTGTCCATGTCCTCAATTTTAAGGAGTTCCATAAGGCTCATGACCGTGCCGAACATCAAGTCAAAAGTATCAGCCTTTGCGGTTCTGATGATGTTTCTGCCTGTTTTGTCGTAAATATTAAGTGTAAGTTCCATTTTATCACACCTTTATGTATCTTGCGTAAGTCATACTGCCCCTTATGCCGTTAATTTCGGAAACTGCGTAGACGTTTGTCGTTTCAGTGAGTGTGAGAGGTTCTGTGTACTCTCTCCATACGCCCGTAGGACTTGTTAACTGGTAGAAAATTGTTGCATTCGGAGTATTGCAGGAGAGCATTACCGCCTGAGAATCCTCAAATTCCGTGCCTGTTTCGGGAGAAAATTCAACAGGGAGAGGTGCAGAAGATGAGAGGTTATCGGGAGTTTTGACGGTATCAAAGAAATGCTCCGTATCAAAAACAGCGGTTCTTTCGTCAACAATGACAGACTTTGCGGATTTTTTTGTTTTGTTGAAACGATAATTCGTCATAACGCCTGTCCATACCAACTGCATATTGTTTGTATTTGTGTTGTTTTCCTCGGTGTGAGAAGTCTCATCAGGGATTGCAAAAATTCCCTTTAATCGCCATACATAGCGGTATTTTCCGTCAGTACCCTTTGTGCGGTATCCGATAGCGATATACTGTTCAGTCTGTTCACCTTCGACCAGTGCGCCCAAATCGGATAAGTAGTCCTGACCTGTAATTTCGGCAAGCGTAAACAAATCAAGAACAGCAACCGTAAGCGTGAGCTTGTCTGCATTGGTAGAAGTTATAACGATTTTCGGGGCATTGTCATAGTAGTGGGATTCGCTTGAACTCTCGGTAGCCTTACCGACTTCAGCGACAGGCGCAAGGGGTTTAACCTCACCGAAAACGAGTTCGTCTTTGGTGTCCTTTATAAGTTTTGCATAAACGAGATTGTCAACACCACGGTATTCAAAAACAACGTCATTCATTTTTTATTCCTCCTGTTTATAATAGTTTAAGTACATCACATCAATCCCTCTGCCGTCATGTGTAGGCTCATCAGAAACAACCGAATGACCGTCACCAGAAACAATAAACCCGTTATCTTTCAGGATTTTTTTAGCCTGTCTGAGAACCGTATAGACGAGTTCGGGACTGATACTGTAAAAGTTCACATCATAGCTGTAAACGATTGATTTTTCGTCATTATCGTAGAAAGTTTCGCCGTCCGAGGAGTTATTCCAGAATGTAAAAAAATTATCGGGGTACGGCTCATCAGGCAGGAGAGAACCCTGTAACCTCACGGGATAGCCGAAACTTTCAAGCAGTTCAATTAATTTATCTTCCAGAATATAACCCCCTCAGCCGATTATTTTTTTGATTTCACTTTCAAAAATTTCTTTCTGAATTTCAGCGACTTGTTTTTTAGTTTTCGCACCGTAAACGGCATTATAAATTTTCTGGGATTTATTCATACGGGGAGTGCCGTACATCAGAAAAATAGTCCGCAGACCGCTGATTTTGAAGTCAAAACCAACTTTTATAGATGCCTCTGTACCATTCCATTCAACTGTTTCACTTCTGTCAATGGATTTTTCTGTAAGACCTGTTGAATACTTACCTTTTGCAGGGAAATTTGAGTTTTTCACTTCATTGTCAAGATTGTCCATGACAACATTTTTACCTGCAACAAGGGCTTTTTCGGTAACTTTTTTCAAGTCTCCGCCTGCCTTGTCGAGTTTTTCGGCAAGTTCCTCAAAGCCCTTGAAACTCAGAGATATTCTGTTTTTTGCCATTAAGCCCCTCCCTGAATTGCCCTTATTTTTATTTTCATAAACTGATTTCTTACATTGAGATTTTCTGGAGTTCCGAGAATTTCATAATCAATGCCGTTCAGGTCACGCAGAATGCAGTCGGACTTTATATCAGGTCTGTACCATGTTTCGATAACAGCGGTATTTTCAACGGAAAGCACACCGTTCACGACTTTTTCAGTTCCGCCAAACGTCCTGAAACTGCAATAAATCAAAATTCCGTTTTCGGGATAGATTTTCTTTGTACTGCCCTTTGCCGTGACCGTTTCGGGGATAAGCAGATACATCGGGACGGTAAACGGAATATTCGGTTTATAGCTCATATTATCACCTTAAAGACAATTGCTTGCAACGCTGAATGAAATAGTCTGATAATTTTCCCTCGCCTGCACCGTAATTCCACAAATCCGATACTCCACGGGCAACCAGTCCAACAGATATATCCTCAGATTTTACGCCTGCATTTCGGACAAAATCAGTGACTTCCTCAATATAAAAGTTTAAGGTATCGTCAAGATAATCGCCCGTAATGCCGAGAGCTTTTTTTACGTCCTCAAGACTTATCATAATCCGACTTTTGCGATTGTGACCGCACCGCTTGCAAGAGTAGCCGTGTAGAGCGTTGACCCGTCAGGAGCGACTTCTGCACCTGATGTTGTAACCTTTGTGCCTGCAATTGAAAATCCCTCATAATCATATGCGGCAACGAAATATATCACCGCAGAAGTTACGGAACTGCCGAAATCAAAACTTTTGACAGGTTCATCAGCGAGCTTGTTTCCCGAACCGGAAGTCATTGCGAAAACTCCTGTATCGCCTGCACTTACAGCGGCAATTGTAAGCCCTTTGAGTTTGAGAATAAGTCCGTAAAGTGTGAGAAGGTCGGTATTTGTGACGGGGACAATTCTGTTCATATTAATCATTATTTATTCCTCCTTTTACGCTTTTGCAAGGTAAAGATAAGTAATTTCGACATTAGTTGCTTCTTTGAAAAGATTACTTGCCGTAAGGTCACCAAGTGAAGAATATCCGTTTTTACCATATATAGAATAATAAATGGTATAATCGTCCATATTAGGTGTAATACCAGATATTCTTTTTTGAACTGCCACAGCGTTAGAACCATTTACTGTGCAGCTAACTATACCTGTCAGTGCAACAAAATCTTTCGGGAGTAATTTACGAGATAACATAGCTTCCCCACTAGAAGTGGTATTGCTGTTATGTGTTCCTTTTTTAAGAACAAGACCGCCTCCTGCTATTGCACTAATAGCATTGACTACATCACTAATGTTTGTGATAGTTTCTATGTCACTCAATGTACCACCCAAAGCAGTATAAAGATTTTTTAATGCTTCAACAGTTCTCATATCAAGTTCCTTTCTTTTTAATGATATAGCAGCCTGACGGGTCAAGGATTTTGCCGTCAACGACAGTCAGACCCTTGTTTACCCATTCATTTTTGTCGTCATCGAAATAGCGTTTTATGCCGAACTGGAGATTTGTATTTATGCCGTAATCGTTCGGAATCCAGTAAACACCGATAATATCGCCTGCTGATGCGGTATCGAAATCAGCGATAACATCAGGTTCAACAAGTGTAGTTTCTCTGCCGAAAAATTTTCCTGCTTCATTTCCGATAACTCCGTCAACAGCCTCTTTGAAAAGCGGTCTGTTGTTATCATCATGCATAGTCAAAAGACAGGTTTCAACGGTAGATGCGGAGAAAAGAAATTCACCGCTGCCACGCTTTTTAATCGGAATTTTCGAGAATAATTTTGTCCTCCACGCAGTCCAGTTAATAATATCAGCCGCAGTCATTTCGACTACATTTGTAACACGGGGGTCATTTGCGATACCGAGAGGCATACCGATTCCTGTACCTGAAATTGTAGCCTTGTCCATAGCTTCAAGAAATGATTCAACCATGATTCTTGTTACTTCGCTCTCGAAAACTGAAAGTGAAACGATACTTGATAAAAGCGTCTGGGCAACACGCACCTCACCGATATTATAGGAAAATTCGATATATTCCGTTGTTCCTGCTTTCTGACGGGGAGAAACGGTCGTTTCGGAAATCCAGTTGAATTTTGCCCTGAGATTTGCGACAGGGATTTTCACACCGCCCTGAACATTGAGCTTTCTGACCTTCGCATAAATAGTTCCGTAAGATTTTTCAATGCCCTTGATAATCTCATTGAGAACATTTGTCGGAATGAGCGCACCAATATCCTGAGTAGTTGTGACACCTGCATCACCGCCTGCCCTGACGTTATATTTTTCGGGGAGCGGAGTACCTTTCTGGACATAATCCTTGAAAGCCATACGGTATTCCATGCTTGCGAAAATATCGTCATCACGTTTCTGCGGTTCAAATTTTCCGAGAGTATTTCCCATGATATTGCCGTTTACATGGACAGCGTTATCAGGAACACTTCTTGATTCGTTACTGTCAATCTTTGCGATTTCGGCATTGATTTCGCTGATTTCGCTGTCAATTTCGGAAAGAACGGACTGAATACTTCTTACCTCATTGGTATCCTGAGAGGCGAGCGCACGTTTTTTGAGTTCTTCCTTTTTTGCATTGAGTTTTGCAAGTCTTTTTTCGAGATACTTTCTCATAATTTCCTCCTATTTAAAGTCGTCAAATTTGCGCTTTTGAGCCTTGACATTTCATTCACTCCGCTGCGCTTCGTTCATTCTCATGTCAAGAGCGCAAATTTTCCTCCTGTTTAATTAAAATAACATAATCTTTGCTTTTAGCAGACTTAATTCGTCTGAATTTCGGGCAGTTTCAAGAATTTCCCTATTCCTTGCGTTTATTTCGGTATCCTGATATGCAGGAAATGTAACTGCGCTAACTTCAACAACCTTCGCAATACTTGTTATATGCCTTACAGGTTTATCGCTGTCGAGCTTTTCCCATTTTATGCCATTTATCGAAAACATGAAACTCATGCCTGAAATATCCCCACGCTTTACGGCTGAGTACAAAGCTCTTGCATCGGAATTGTTTTCGGTATCGAGTTTAACGCTTATCAGCAGACCTTTTTTGTCAACAGTCAGGGACATGGTAGAATTTTGACCTTGTTTTGAACGTGCAAGCGGGATTTTATTTATATCGTGATTCACAAGAAATCTCACATCTGAAAGGTCGGTACTGTCAAGCGCACCGCTGTCAATGACTTCTTCAAAATGCACTAAATCTGTACGGCTGTCAAATACAATAGGTCTGCCTGTGATGATACTTTCGTTTTCATCAGCACGAATTTCAAAGCTGTAACTTCTCTTTTCAAATTTATTTTTCACTGTCTGAGCCTCCTGTCTGATACTGTTTAGCATATTCAATATTAACGTAATTCAGCGACTGCATACGCACTCCTTCCAGTTCGGGGAGAGGTTTCAAGCCGAATGCAACACGCTTTTCATTTTCATAAAGACTTCCGCTGTCACCTAACAGGCGCACCATTTCAAGGGTCTGGTTTATATCCATGAAGATTAAATCTTTCGGATAGAATTTTATTTCATTTCCGAAAGAACATTCCCTGTCCGTGAAAAGAGCCTTTGTAAAAGCCTGAGAAACAGCTATAATAATTGGTTCAAGCGTTTTCTGATAAAAAGCCTCATACTGTGGTTTTGTATAGTCGCCTGTGAGAATACAAAGCGGAACACCGAAATTTCGCAGGATTTTTTCATCAATGAATTTCAGCGTATCGTTATCGACAAGCTTTATGTCACGCTGAACAGGTGTTACATCTGTTGCCATATCAGTAACGATAAAACCACTTTCAGACCTTGCAAGCATTTCGTTAAATTCCTGAATTGATTTTTCTATTTTATCCCTGTCGAGGAGCGACTTGACTTTAGCAATACCGTTTACTGCATAGCCTGCTCCGATACTTTTTGAAACGCCCTGCAAAAGCTTGTGATTGAGGTCAAGAGTTTTGAGAAGTGCCGAATTATCAGGCTGACCACATTCATTTCCGCCCATGAACTCATTTACGGAATATCTGTGTCGGATATGTATTACTTCACTGTACGGAAATGTAGTATCATAGCCGTTTGCAAACGTAAACTTCACATAAAGCGTATCAGAAATATCCTGAATGAAATCCACCTGTGCAGGCTGAATCGGATAAAGTCCCGAATATCGTTTCTGAGTTTTTCCTGTCTCGTCCTTCCATGTGTAGTAAGTCGGAACAATAAATGAATTGTAGTTCAGAAGTAAAAGCCACATGAATTTTTCAATAAAATCACTCGTTGTCATAATCTGATTCGGACGTTTCAGAACTGTCTGAATATCGCTTTTTACAGGGATTATGTCAGAATCGACAGTCCTTATGTGCTGAGGATTCAGCTTTTTGATTTCCGTGACAATACAGCTCAGAGCCTGCTGTACAACGTCAGATGCATAAATATCCGTGCCGAACTGCGAATATACAGGTGTCATTCCGCTTAAAACATCAGCATATTTTGAATTTTTCGGCTTTCTGTGAAAAAGCCCGTCAAATAGTCCCATTATCTGTAAGCCTCCTGAACTCGCTCCTGTACCGTCTGTACATTTCGTATAGAATTATAAGTGTGACCGCACCATCAATTCTCTTTGCAGTTTCTTTTTTGATACACATACACTGACCGTATTTATCGACATAGATTCCCGCATTTTTCAGACAGAATTTATCAACGGGATTCTGATTGTAATTTATGAATCTGTGTTTCAGTTCATTTTCACATAGTTTCATGGCATTTGATAAAGTCCGGGCATTTTGCAGAATCATGACAAGTTCATCATTCTGCTTATACCAACCGTATTCATTCATTCGATTAAGAAATTCATGCGAGAATTTCTGGTCATAACCGCATTTCCAGAGCCTTATTCCGTAATTTACATACAGTTCATAGAACCAGTCCGCAACGGCTGAAAGTTCAACATCATCACCCTCAGTTACAGTTATAAAGTCATTCTGCGCCCATTCACGGTAATCCGCACCTGCATTCTTATCGTCATGCTCATCAATTTTGGATTCAGGCATAAAATACCTTGTATAGATGTATTTTGTCCTGTCATTCGGTTTCATCAGCATAATTTTCGCACAAATCAGGTCAGTAGTTTCAGCGAGGTCAACAGCTCCGAGACATATGCAATTTCTGAAATCCTCAATATCAAAAACTGCCTCATAGTCGTAATCTTCGATATTCAGCCAACTTTCGGAACTGTTCTGCTTGATGTTGAAATCTTTTGAAAGTACGAAAATTCTGTCAGCCTTTGAACTCTGTGCAACGTCAAGCTGTTCTTCGAGATAATCCCAACGCTTGACAATTCCGAGAGTGGGATTTGACTTGACCCATGATTTTTTATTCTGCCATATTTCCTGCTCACTGTCCTGAGTATAGAGCCACGGAAGAAAACGCTGTGCCGCAGCTCCGTCATCTTCACCGTGAATAATTTTACGGGCTTTTTCGAGTTCCTTGTCAAGATAACCGTCAACGACAAAGCCCTCAGTCGTAATCATGATAAATTTCGGATTCTGTTTCAAGGACTGCGACTGTTCAATTGATTTTCCTATGATATTTGTTTTCATCTCATGGATTTCGTCAACTATCGCAAAGTCAATGTTTCTGCCTTCCTTGTTACGGGTGCGGTCTGACAGCTTGAAAATTTTGGTATTTGTGACCTTATTCAGGATAAACCGCTGATTCCGTTTTGAATCGAGGTCGTTCGGGTCGATAAGCTGCCGCATGGTGTCAATTGCATCATAGACGATACTTGCCTGGCTGTCGTCATTGGAACTGCAAACAATGTCCGAACCCTCATTTCCGAGGAAAAACTCCGACAGTCCGACAGCGGAACAGGTTTCGGACTTTGTATTTTTTCTGGCTATCAGGAGCAGAATTTTCTTGAATCTGTCGAGGGAGTTTTCAGCCATTTTAAAGCTGTAAACCGTTTCCACAAATGCTTTCTGCCAGTCCATTAAAATCATGGGCTGATTGTAATAAGGCGATTTTGTAAGCCTTATACAATGCTCCATGAAATGAATCCTTGCGAGAGCATTTTCGGTATCATAGAAATATCTGTCGTCTGAAAAATCCTCTTTGAGCCGCTGTAATTCAAGCCATAATTCCTGACCGACAAGAATTTCTCCGCACTCAATTTTCGCATGGTAATTCAGCAGGAAACTGTTATCGGGAGTCCATATTTTTTTACTTTGAATCAGCATGAATCTGATTGAAGTATATCCTTAAAGGACTTTCTTCCTCGGTGAAGTCGCTGCCCGTAAGTTTTGCAAAGGCTTTCAGACAGTTGATATACTGCTGTAAAAACTCCTTATACTGACGGGCTGCGGGAGTGATTTTCTGCCGCTGTGAATTATTCGGGTCAACTCTGAGCATGGGATATTTTTTCAGTTCGTCAAGCCTTGATTCAAGGAAAATTATATCATCAACGATAACCTGTGCCGAAACGCTGTCCTTTGCAATTTTCAGCAGTTCTTCTTTTCTTGTGGATTCTTGCATGGCTTTTCCCCCAAGTTCCTTTTTTTCAAACTAAAAATCCTGATTTTGACTTTCTGCGGGAAAAATAAGCCCTCCAACAGTCCCCATCAGGGCGGTTCAGAGCCTGCATGGGGCGGGTATCTGTCGAACCATTCGGAAATATATCTGCTCCATTCCTCAAAATCCCTGTCACTTTCCGCAAGCCTTTTCAGGCATTCTTCCTTTGATGCGTCAATGAAAATCTCTCTTGCGTCAAGACTTTTTCTGAGCCGCTCACGCACCGCAGAATACGGATAACCGCCTATAATCCATGCACACCGCCACCTGCCCCGCCTTGTCCTTATCATGTCAATCAGCAGGTCACGCACCGCAAAGACATTCTGATTCAGACAATTCGGCTTGACATACCGTTTACAGCCCGAAACACATTCCCAGATATTATCCATATCGACAATCAAATCACCCTCGCACATTGATTCCCTGACAAAAGATGTTTTCCCTGAACACGGCGCACCCCATACAATATATACCTCACGCCCTGAATATCCTAACTTGTTATGTATCCTGTTATGACATCTGTGATGCACAAGGGCGATATTTTCGGGATTTAAAGCTATTTCGGGATTGTTCACATTGTCCTCGGTGAGTTCAATTTTATGATGACCTATGCAGTCATATTTTTTAACTATCGGTTTTCCGCAGTATTCGCAGATAATCTGACCGTCTGCATTGACTCTCTGTAATTTTATCAGCGCAATCAAATCCGTCCATGCCTTTGACTTATAGAAATCACCAGTCACTGAACATACCTCCTGCCTTTGCAAGAAGTTCGGACGCTCTCAGCCTGTTCTTCATCTGTTCATTATCATCTTTCATAACCCTGCTCCAAAATGCTTTTATCTCCGCAGTATCGGCAATGCTTTTGTCATAATCCTGTACGGATTTATTCAGCTTTTCAATGTAAGCTTTTACTTCGGGAATTTCAAAAATCTTGTAAGCGTTTCCTCTTGCGTAACGTTTTGAATATCCTGCCATTACAGCGGCTTTTTCCATGTTTCCTGCGGCTTCGCCAACGAAATACTCAGCCGCTTTTTTCTGCCTGTATTTCATATTATCACCTATCTGCCACTATTTTTATACCGCCTGCGAAAACAAAAAAGGACAGGATTCTTTTACCTGTCCTTATCTTATCACAATTTTTCAGAAAAATATATAGATTTTTGCTAATAACTTTTCTATTTCAGTCAGTTTTCACAATGAGAATTTCTTCAATATGACAGTTAAGTCTTTTTGAAATCATATAGACCGTGTGCAGACCAACAACAGGATTATTTTTATTCTTTCTCTGGTTTGTGAAAAATGATGCAGGTTTCAGACCGCTTTCACGATACAACTGACTTATACTTTTGATTCCCTTTAATTTCATAAGTCTTTCGACTTCTGCCATATTGAGAAGATACTTCAATGTTATCACTCCTTTTTATGTTCCCGTCATACAAATATCTTTGGCGGTGTTTCAAAGTCCTGACCGCATTTCCGCCAGAGATGCAGACAAGTTTCACACTTAATTCAGCGGATTTTTCGCACCTGCAAGATATATCTGACCTGCTCCGCCGTCAAAGCCTTTAAACAGCACATTTAATCTTTCAAGTTTCAATATTTCTGCCTGTGATTTCATTTGTTCT
>OCVV011344052.1_pt1 | contig 13438 bp, 18 predicted proteins | sample 1539721 | NCBI WGS metagenome assembly OCVV01 (sample SAMN02144230, study PRJEB22623) | gut metagenome | biome: sheep rumen | host: Ovis aries | place: New Zealand
CCGTACACCTAACAATTATCAAATATCCAAAAATCCGTACACTTATGCAGCCGCCGCTCGGCCTCCTCCGTCGGCCTCGCTACCGACTAGATCAAGCCCGCTCGCTCACTTCGTTCACTCGCTGCCGATCATATCCAGCAGGAGATCATATCCAGTCACTCTGCCCCGCCGCCGGTGTTTGGATTAAGAGGAATATTAATATTTGAAAGTAGCTATTATTGTAATCAAATTGTAATAATTTTATTGTTGAAATTGCACAAATGTTATGCTATAATGATAGATACAAAATATTGCAGGAGGGATCATCATGAAACAGAAACAAGTTAAGAAACTAACAGACACCTTCAGAACATCTGACGGCCGGACAATGACCCGCCGGCAGCTATCCAATTTAATCAGCCGCGCTAATTATAAGGTGCAGCAGAGCCGCAAATATCTATCCAGCAAGGAATATCAGCGGTTTAAAAATTACTATGAGGCCGGTGTGCAGGCGACAGGTGCATACCCCGAGGGACAGGGTAAGCTCACCCTTGCCGGGATCACAGATCCCCGGAAACTAAGAGCTATTGAAAAACAGGCCCGGAGGGCGCTGCAGTCTCACTTTGTTTCAAAGAAAAAATATCAAGAGACAATTGAAAAAAGATATGCTAAATATATAGAAAAAGATATAGTTCAGAACAGGGAACAGTTTGATTTCTTGATGGATCTGATGTCCAGTGATGCCTATCAGAAAGCTATTGACAATAATCTTTTTAGCTATAGGCAGATGATACAGTCATTAACCGAGGATGTACTGGCTGAGGGCGCAGTAATTAATGATGATGTTAGGGAGCTGCTGCAGGAAGTAATAGAAAGATACACTGAGGCTAAGAAAGTTATTGACTCGGGAGATGATACTATAGAAGGGCCTGCAATTGAATGGTATGATACAAATGAACCTCCGGACTTCACTGCTCCGGAGATGCAGGAACCTAAGTTAAAGAAAGAGAAAGTTTACTACCCTGACATTAAAAACATGGATGACGAGGAAATAGCAATAGCGGTTGTTGATGAGCTTGTGAATATTATCCGGAGTAGGTGAGTAAAAGTGTATATGGAGCATGATAAGCCTCTGAAGGATATAGATTTTGATATCCTGCATCTTTCAAAAAAGATACCTTCCCGGTATCAAGGGCAAAAAGTCTGTGATGATGTTATGACCTTCGACATTGAAACAACATCATTTTTTATAGACGAGCACGGCCAGCCGGTACCGTATGACTATAATAATCCTGGAATGCTCTTGAGGGATAAGAAGAAAATGCAGAGAGGCGGGATCCTCTATCACTGGCAATTCAACATTAAAGATAATCATTTCACCGGCCGGAGCTGGGAGGATCTGCTGCTATTTATAAAGGATCTGCACAAATGCTGCCCTGCTCGCAAGTTCATATATGTGCATAACTTATCATTTGAGTTTGGCTGGCTGCCTAACATCATCTCCTTCAGTGAGAAAGAAGATATAGTACTGGCAAGAGAGGCACACAGAGTAATGAGTGCATATAGTGAGCAATATAACACAGAATTTAAATGCAGCTATTATCTAACACAAAAATCCCTTGATAAATGGGGCCAGCAGCTGGGGATGCCAAAATCTAAGGAGTTGATCTATAATAAGATCCGTACCCCCCTCACACCGATCACTCCCCAGGAGCTGCACTATTGTTTTGTGGATGTTGATATTGTGGCTGCTGGGATAAAGAAATTCAAGGAAAAATATAAACACGTCTATAATATACCACTTACGCAAACAGGAGAAGTCCGTCGGGAGCTGCGCAAGGTATATAAAAACGAGTTTGATTTTTATGAGACCTGCCGCAAACTGCAGCCTTCCAGCTATCGGATCATGCGCTGGATGCTGTCTGCATTCTATGGGGGCTGTGTGCTGGTCAATCCTACATTCAAGGATGAGAGAATATGCGGACCGTTTATCTTCAAGGATCTGTCATCCTCCTATCCCTGGGTGCTGATCTCGGAAAGATACCCTCTCACGCGGTTTGTAAAAGTCCGTAAAAAATCGCTTTTTAAAAAGTACATGGAGGATCCGGACAAGACCTACATGATAGACTTCTATGCTGAAGACGTTCAGACAAGGACCCCCTGCCTCTTCCTATCCAGCAGCAAGTTGACAGAGACAGAGGAAGTAAAAACAATGAACGGCCGAGTTGCTACAGCTAAACGTTTTCGGGCAGTGCTGTGCAAGCCTGATTTTGAACTGTTTCAAAAATGCTATAAGGCTGATATAGATATCAACTTTATTAAGATATCAGATCTGCAATATCTCCCCGATAATTTCAGACGGTTTGTTATAGAAAAATATGGAGAGAAGACTAAGCTTAAACACTCGGATCCGGAGATCTACCAAAACAGTAAACAGATCATCAATGCTCTTTTCGGTATCAACTGTCAGAAACTTATCACAGATACAATATGTTTCGATACAGATCATCAGCTGGAAGACGGGACCCCCGCGCCGTGGTATGTGGATCCTTTGACAGAAGGCAATTTTGCTGAGGCCTTGCACCGTGTATTATATAATGAAAACGGCACCGCAAAGAAACTTTATACAGCTACACAGATAGGTATTTACTGCACAGCCTACGCTCGTCAAAATTTATGGTATGGAGTACTGGGAGAAGATGAAGAGGGCAACTATAATAATGTTGATGATGTTATCTACACTGATACTGATAGTGTCAAGATGCTGCGATCAGCAGAGGCCGAGGAAGTATTTGAGAGGTATAATAAAATAGTGCTGAATAAGCACAAGGAGATATCTGCACAGCTCGGCATCCGGCACGAGGATCTGTCCCCGCTGGATGATGAGGGCATCCCGCGACCTATCGGCATTTTTGCAGACGACGGCAGCGACTGCAAGGGTTTTAAGGCACTGGGAGCTAAGAAGTATTGCTATAGAGACGGTCACTATAAACTCAAACTCACCGTTGCCGGAGTGCCAAAGGATGCAGTGGTATGTCTTCACGATGATATCAACAACTTCAAGGACGGCATGATTTTCAAGGCTGCTGATCTTTACGCAGCTGGCCTTAAACAGAAACTTGCGCCCCTGTACATAGCAGATCAGCGGCCGGTACAATTCCCTGACGGATATATATCTACAGAAAAGTATGCAATCTGCATGGTACCGGTAGATTATACATTGTCTAAGTCCTATGATATGTACTCTACTCCGGAGGATTTTATAAGGATCCTTTACGGTAACAGAAATATACCCCAGCTATTCCGATATACATAATAATTTAACAATAAAGTTAAAAGTTAATACACATTGTTAATATGGAGTTAATAAATGTGAGTATAATAATAATCAAGGGGATAACCCCGGGAGAAATAAGGAGTGATAACATGAACACATTCACAATTCAAGCAGCATTCCGCAGGTACACAGCATTCTTGAAAAATGAAAGAGTACAGACGGAGGCACCTAAGGGCACGATCACACTGTTAACACATAGATGCAATGTTGAGGCTATACTGGCATCTATGAATGTTGAAGAATATCAGATAGTTGATTGTGATCACAAGGTGCAGATCATGGCAGAACCGAAAAAGATACCGCAGTATTACTACCAGCCGATTGGTAGTAAGACATGGGAAGATTAAGGAGGTAATCACTATGACAAAAACAACGATCTTTGACCTTTTCACAAGCGCATGTGCCGAACTGAATGTAAAAGTTGAGCTGCTGGGGCAGCGTGGAGAGCTTGCAACATCTGCAGCAGGATCAATAATCTCAGATCTGCTGACAAGGATCTTCACGATCCGCGACTGTGCTGCAGCTGTTGATCTGCAATTCACTTATACGATCGAGCACGGCGTTATAGTATCGGTTAAGTCAAGCACCGGTAACACCTGGTGCTGTAAAGTATGGAACCCCGACCTCAAGGCTTTCTGTGATTAAGTGAAGGAGGTGATGACTAATGCCGGCAAGACCTATTGAGATCACCCCGGTAACGGCAGCCGAACACAAGCAGCGGCTGATAACCTATATCCGGGCAAATCTCCGCAGGTATGCGGAGAGATCCGGCCGCAAGGCTGATAAGCAGTTTATTTTAGAGCTGCAGGAGCTGCTTGACAAATACGACATCAAACATTTAAAGTAATCAAGGAGGAATTACAATGGCTATTAACAATTGTACAATCATGGGAAGGATCACAAGAGACCCCGAGCTGAAGACTGTAGGAGAGCATACTGTGCTGAACTTCAGCATCGCAGTTGATCGCAACTACACAGATGAGGACGGAGAACGCGAGGCTGACTTCATCAGCTGCGTTGCCTGGAACGGTACTGCCGAGTTCATCGCTAAGTATTTCGGCAAGGGCAGCATGATAGCTGTTACAGGCTGGCTGCGGTCTGATACCTATGAAGACGACAACGGCAGTACTCACTACACTACAACACTTGTAGTACAGCAAGTGTCCTTCACAGGAGAGCGCCGGGATGATCAGAGCAAGCAGGCTGAAGGTCCTAAGAGCAAGGGCAAAAGTAGCACCAAAGGCCGTACAAAAGGCAAGAGCAAAACATCATACTCGCAGGGTTACCCATTCTGAATGGGAGTTTCTGAAGATCTTATGGAGGAGATAGTATATGGATTATAGGAAAATCACAGTTTGCAAGCTGCCGGCTGACGGCAGCTTGCAGGCTATAGCTTGTGACATGCCGGATAAGCTGGAATTTCTACAGCACTATGTCGAGGGAAATATAGAGATTGTCACACTCAGTAAACCCTTTGACGGCAGGCACTTAATTATGATAGTAAATGACTGCGGATTGATATGGGGACTTCCTATAAATCCCATAGCCACCGCTTTGTATCAAGCAGCCACCGATATGCGGAAATGCAATAGTATGCTCTGCTGATGATGAGGGGGATCTGCAGGATATATCACCGTTTACAGCTATTCATTTGCTTGTAATAGCTGAGGAAATGAGGCATGACATAGAGAAACGAATGCATGACACAATGGAGGGATCACATGACTAAAGAGGATCTTAATAGAATATATGGGGATCCCGAAAGACAGAAACCCATAACCCCGCCGAATCTGCTGGCAGCAGCACACCTTATCAGGGAGCATTGCAGTTCTATCCCTCTTTCAGCATGTAAAAAATGCATTTTTCTTGAAGGTGATGATGACTGCTTGCTTTTTGAGCAAGCCCCCAGTGATTGGCTGCTCTCACCAGCCGAGCACAGGACTGCTGACTGGATAGACAAGCAGCACTTTCAAGGCCGAGGACTTTACACTGATACGGATATGAAGGAGGAAGATAAACTTGGACAAGCAGAAACTTAAAGAGATCACGTGCTGGATCATTGATACTGTGATACAGAATTATGATATAATGTATAATGATTCGATCCGGGAAGCAGCAACATCAGATTCTAAGTGTGTGGATCTGATTGAGGTCATAGTATACTTGCATAACTGCCTATGGGAATGTGTTTATAATGAACGTTATAACTATATGTTCCACTGGGCAAACAAGATAGGTTCCTATGTGCAAGATGCTGCTACAATTCAGGATTGTGCATTCAGATCAAAATAGAAACACCCGGAAGGCTCACACCTTCCGGGCTTTCTTTATTTCATCTTAGCTGCTATCTTATCAAGCTCTGCCTTGTACTTCCTCTTGATCTTATATGTCACTGTGATCAGCTCTTCCTCTACAATGCGCCGAGGCCTCAATACTCCCAGCACCGGCGAGCAGCTGTCTGCCCCTGTGTGGTTTGCAAAGTAATGCTTGACGATCTGCGCCACCTCATGCTTGCCGCGTGTGTTTTGCTCCAAAGATGTAAACCAGTCAATGGTACCGTCTCCGGTTCCGATCGCAACATGACCCCAGCTGCCGCCGTTCCATACTACAATATCACCGCGCTTAACAACAAGATCCCGTGTGTTTGGTATTCGTTCAAAGGTAGATCTCATCGACTGCCAGCGGTCGAACTGTTTATAAAGATCTCTTGCCCCACTGACCCATACACCGGTGATATTATAGCAGTCTCGCAGATACTCGTCGATCAGATCGACACACTGCACCCCGGCCACACCGTCATAGTCAACGGCCTTGCCTGTGAACTTCTTGAAAAATTCATCAATTGTCATCATCGCTTTTACCTCCTATGATCTTATCTTTGATGATCTCTATGCTGTCATCAATAGCTGTCAAGCTCTTAGTTATCTGCTCGGTGAACTTATTGTCTTTGTATATGAAGTACACCAGCAACGCTATAGCCGTACCGTTGTTGACCAGCAGATCTATAATCTTCTCCATAATATATCACCTCCGGAGTGCTGCCATGCATTGTTTGAAGTCAGTGCCGGTCATGTCATCACTGTAGAATATCTTATTCTTTGCAAGGATATCAAGCGCCGGCTTTTCTTTTGCTGATACTGGCCATAGGCCAGTGTGCAATGGATCGAAGTCAGACAGATCTGTAAACACTCTCTCCCCTTGCAGATCCTGCAGCTTAATGCCGGACCGTGCCGGCTTAATATACCAGAATAAAGCATCAGCTCCCCCCGCGCCGTCAGTCTCTCTGATCTGCATCAGCTGCAGCTTGAAGGCAAGATTTTTATAGATCATATATGCAGTGTACATCAGATCGCAGCAGTTGTCTATATAATCCTTGGTAACTGTCGGCTGCGTGTACTTCCTGTATTCGTTCTTGACTATCTGATTAGCTCCGGATCCGAATGCCATTTTTGATAGAAGACCTTCAGCTGCACACATTTCAACAGCTATCCGCACTTCATGCTCTGCAAGCCCTTCCTCGTCCTGCACCTGTACAACTCTTGTATATAGGTCGATCTGATGCGGCCGCATCTTAGCGAGGCCGTCAAGCTCCCAGTCAACAGCATAGGGATTAAGTTTGCTGATCGTGTTGCCAATAAGCCAGCAGCGCCCCTCCCGAGTGCGGAATATTGTGCTGCAATATTCCTGCAGTTTAAGCGGCTCATGCGGCAGATATGGTACACCGTCCGGGATGAACTCTTCAAAGATAATATCTGTGACACTCGGATATAGCACAGACTTCTGATGCCCCGCCAGCCGCAGTGCGTGAGTATAACCCAGCAGCTTTTTCTCTGCAACTGCCCCGGTGTCGTCAGTCCTCGCCCAGTAGAGCTTTTTCTGATATGCTATGATAGTATTAAATTCACCTTCTGTGATCTTATTGATATCCATATCTGCAAAGTATCTTTGACAGAGATCTGTCTTGATATCCTCGGCCTCTCTGCGGAGATATATTATTTCTGACTTATTAATATAAGCCTCGGACAGCAGCAACTGCTTGACTTGATAGCTCTTGCCGATATTCCGGCCGCCCTGGAGTGCAATGTAATGCACTCCGTATTTTTTCACCGTCTCCCACATAGGGGAGATATTATAGAACTTGGCCATTACATGAACACCCCCGAGGTGAGCAGCTGCAAGATCTCTGTCCTCTCTGCCTCTGTAGCCTGCGGCACGTTGATTTTTACATTATCAAAGACAGTGAACCCCTTGCCGCTCATATATCCGATAGTTGCTACTGTCATAAAACACTGATAGCCTACTAGCTGTGCATACTCGGGATCATAAACCCCGGCAGCAGGAGCAGCAATAGATAATAGCAGATATGCATTTTTCGGCTGATAAAGTGCCGTCTGCGGAGAAGATGCACCGACTGTCTGTATGTGGCTCCCTTCATAAGCTCTGCCTGCAGCTCCTGCAAGTGTGCCGGCACCGGCAGGATTACCGGCCGCCAGCTCCCCGGCTCCCTTGATCAGATTGCCTACAATAGTTTTGCCAAACTCTGCGCTGTTGGTTGCCGTCATGGGGATTGATATGCCTATCACTCCAGGCCGGTACAGCAGCGGGATCTGATCGACATAAACAACAGCTGTACAGGCTCCTGTGATATAGTCAACTATCATTTTCACGCTGATCTGATGATTAAGTACTCTATCTATAGGCAAATCACACACTCCGCAGAATGGGATATAGAGCTGTACTTCTGTGAGGTAGTCAAGATAGTTGACATACTCCCTCGGCACAACTGCGCTGCCAAGATTGATCACAGCATTTGCATCATGCGGCAGCTTGATCCCCACTACCTCGGTAACTGTGCGGCCGAACTTTATCTTTTGTGATGTGCCGGCTCCTGTGAACTGTCTCACATCAAAGGGATAAAGCCGAAGATCTATTAAGCTTTCAATGGGATTGCCTCGTGTAAGCACACCGTCGATGATCTCATCGAAAACACTATCTGTAGCATTATACAGATAGTCGCACAGATCGTTAACCCCGTTACCGTCCAGCACATAACACCTATTGAAAACACCTGTGCCGGTCAGTGTCGGCACCGTCAGCTCAATGTTGGTAGTATAAACGTTCGTGTCATCTATTGACTCGGATCCGTTCGGATCCGCGCCGGTGCCGCCGTTGATATCAATATCAGGAGAACCGTAAAGGCTGCTGTAATCATTGGATAGCGTTTCAACAGTATCGCCGTTCACGATGAAGTCAGCGAAAATTTCAGTGAAAACATCCTGCTCGCTATTCCCCGCACTTTGCGTGTTCATGAAGTCAACAAGCTGCTGTAACGGTATCTCTGTTACTGATCTATAGTCTGTGAGATCCTCCCACTCTGTCGGAATATTCCCCGATGTGTATGCCCCAGCCGGAGGACCCCGGAAAGCTTGCACAGTGCCGCCTGTGCTGTCTGTATAGAGGACTGAATAAAGAGGAGCAGCATTTATAATAAATGCCTGCCTTGTCTGCAGCTGCTGCAGTGGCATTGTGTAGCTTGTACCGGTGCGCTGTGAAGTCCAGCGGAGCTGAATGTTGTATGTTTTAGTCTGATATACATAATCATCATAATCTGTAGCCTCATTAGCGGCCACTCCAACGATCATATTATATCGGTCGGGATCCTTAGTAAAAATCCGTTCATCCGGTTTTACAGGGTCGTATGGCTGACCGTTGTACATAATTCTGATAGTCGATTGCACTAATGTAAATGTAACATTAACTGTAAATGATAATAATGTTAGTGAACCGCTCGGGTTAGTCCATGCGTTCCACCAATAACCCTCACGCCAATTACCATTAATGTAATAAGGGGCTGCCGCTGCAAACGGACTGCTTATCGCATTGGCCATAACAGGGTCTCGTGTCGGCAATGTAAAAACTGCATCAGCGTTTTGTGCATAGATAATAAAATATCTGCTCTCATTTGATATCCCTTGATATGTTAAATAAAATTCCGCGAAATATGGTGACGGTGTGCCGATTTCCTGCGCTGCCAACGCCCGCGGGCGTGTAAGGTCGGGGAAAGTGCCGCCCTCTGGAATAAATGAAATTGATGCCATTATTACTCACCTCCTGTTATTGCTCCACCGCCCGCGACATTCAGCACAAAGTTATTGCTCGTCATCGTTGCAGTGTCTATGTTGAGATCGGATCCCTCCAGGATAACGGCTTTGACCGTCCTGCCGGTAGTCATCGGCAGCTGCGGGTCCGGGATCCATGTTGATTTCTGGCTGCCGGTGTTGGTGCTGGAAGTAGATCTAACCACCACTGCAGGAGCTTGCTTGATTGCCGCTGCATATGTCATCAGAACATCAACACCGCTTGCTGTGATGATTGCAGCTCCTCCAGTATCGGCTGTTATCTCTATGTAATAATAACGGCTGAACTCCGGCACATACATATAGTTGCAGGATGCCGCACCTGTAAACCATGCGATCCTTAGCTGCGGCTCCTTAATTGAGCAAGGTGTTATAAGCTCCGCATTGACAGTCCGGACAGGTGTCAAGGTTTTATCCATTACTCGTTTATCATCTGTATTGTTATAAAGGTTTACAGTTATCATTATATCACCTTCTTAATACCATATCGAGAAAGTTAAAGCCCTTGACAGTGTATCAGCAATAATGTGTACTAAATCACTCTCTTTTGCGAACTTCTGAAAATCCCGCAGCAACTGCGTTGACATGGTAACACCGATATTGCCGTACCGTCTTACAGTCTCTGTATCTGTATGCTCTCCGGAAGTGATCTTGTCACTGGCTGCAGCATCAGTTGCAGTATTCTGTACCTGTGTAGTTGATACAGTATCAGTGTGCTGTTGCACTGTGTCGATCTGCTGCCCTTTAGAAAAACTATTGCTGACTGCAGCGTGGCTGTCCTGTGTCTTGTTGCGGAAGGCTGCTGTGTCATCCATGGTAGTTTCCTTGTGGGTGATCTCCTGCGCTCCGTCTGTGCTGCTGTCAGATCTCGCCCCCGAGGTTGCGGACTGCTGGCCGTATTCTGTAGTCTCTTCTGTAGGACCGAGTGTGTCAGTGTGTGTCCTCGCACCCTTAGCATCTGTAGTTTCATGTTCTCCATATGTGGTAGTTGTTGTCTCATAGGCATCAACATTATAAAGTGGGTCAAACTCTGCCAGCAGGGACTGCAGCAGGCGCTCCCAGTATGGCTTGTTAGCTCCGATCAGAGCATCAACTGTCTGTCTTACATAGTTTTCATTAACTACATACTCATTGTTGTTGATCACATAGTATTTAGGCAACACCTCCAGCGCGCCGTACTCTTCTTTGATGTACTCATTTATAGTGTTGATCCTATAAGGTTCCTGTGTGTCAGTGCCGTCAATATATGCGCGGATCTCTTCTACAAAGTCAGTCCACACATTACTATAGAAAATATTACTCCTTATAGATAGCTCCTCCAGTGTCATATTAACTCGTCACCTCCTGTTATACTCTTACCGGTCAGCGGATTACCGGTAGTATTAAAGGATGCTGCCTTGCTGCCTGTTATGGGCTTATATGCAGGATGAAGATCTACAGTTACATCCAGGCCGAAGACTGCCCGCAGTGCATCAAGAGACTCTCTGCGGCTCTCCAGCATATCAGTTATATTAACTGTCATTACCTGCACATCACTCTCGACCTCTGTAATAGTCATGGGCGCCCTCTTATTCTGTCTGCTGGCAACACCAAACTCCGCGAAGAACTGCGACAGCAGCTCGTCCCTCACCTGCACAATGTCAGTAAGCAGTGTAGCCGGTATCGTGCGGATTGCATCAATTGTCTTGATATCATCCAGGATAGACTTATTAAGTATTGCCTCTGTATCGCCTAATGTCATTGCCAGCCTTGCAGCTTGATAACTGTAGGCTGTATGCTCATCCGGAGCTGCTGCCATTGCAGGCTGACGGACATTAACAAGTGTAAGCGCAAGTGTGCTCTCAACATCAGCGAGCATCCTTGCATAGCGGTTTACAGTCAGCTCCATGCCTGCCAGGAATGCATTGTTACGAATAATAACTATGTCCTTATTAACTACACCGTCTCCCTTGATCAATGGAGTTGACCAAATAGCAAGGGGATAATATACAGGATATAGCCCCACACCGTAAGGAGCTGCAGGAACAGCAACATAACCGTACTTATTTGTTTTAACTATGCCGGCCTTGCCTGTCAGTATCGTTATCTTTTCAAGCTCCGTGCCGGGTATTGTAGGCGGCAGGCCTTCATATTTGAAAAGGCGGATGATCTTATTGATCAGAATGTCACGCCAGTAATTATATCCGCAGCTGACATCCGCTACATCTAACATTAATTCATAGCGTTTTAGATTTTTTGCGGCAGTCATCCGCTGTTTCATATTTTTCAAAATGTCAAACAATTTCAAATCACCTCTTTAGCAAATAAGGGCAGCACATGAATATGCTGCCCTCGGCGGGAGAAAAAGTATATGTGTTATGGAGCTGTCAAGTGAGGTCTGCGAGGTAGTACATAGTGCCCTGTTCTCCAAGGTCAATGAAATTACCTACCATGCACTGCTCGAAGTAGTTAGTCCGATGCCTGCGAGGTACCGGAATAGCTACTGTGTCACGTTCATAAAGTGTTACACCTACTGCGAAGTTGTCATACATAAGGCCGATAACATTATCTATGTCAACTGTGTTATTAACTGTAGCACCCTCTGCCGTGGTAGTAGAGATCAGCTTAGCATTAATCGCTGTCCTGTCTGCTATGCTGCCGGATCCGAGGCCCTGCCAGTAGTCGATTTCTGTATAACCAGGCATCTCAACGAACTCATCATTGAAGGTGTCCGAGGTCATGAAACGCTTGATATTATCGGCAAACTTGCCATTGATAATAAACTTAAGCCCCTCCTCGGGTGTAAACTTCTCCATTCCCCGAGTATTACGGATAACAGACAGATTGCTAAACATTCTCTTCTCATCCGTGAAGAAAGAGGTACACCACCGCAGAAAGTCCGCATTATACCATGCAGCATTTACTGTCAGTGTCTGTCCTGTTTCCTCCTGGTATTTTGCAAGGAGATTAACGCCCGTTATGATCGTTTCGCCTGCTGTTGTAGCGGCGGCCTGTGCTGTGTACAGCTCGCCGATATAGGCAGCCAGTACTCCCCTTGCACACTCTTCAAGGGACTTAGCAACAGAAGTATCCATTGCAGTAAAGAGGCCACTAATGAAGGCCGCCAGTGTTGCCTCGTCAGTGAATGCACTCTTGATCTGCGCCTCAGTAACGGTCATTGCAAACTCCCAGGCATTACTGTCTGCAAACAGCGATACATTAATAGTAGGGATATAGTTACCGAACTGTTCCGTGTCGGGATCATTGCCGGTGTAATACTTGCCTGAGGTTCTCGGTGTGAAAGTGTCAACGTGGATCTTCTGCAGTACATATCCGTATGTGAAGGGATCCATGCTTAGAAAACTGAACTTATTCTGATACAGTCTGTTTGCAATAACTGTCCTGCCGATACGATCTACCAGCTTACCGAATATTACATCATTCGTGCCATTCTCCCCGGAGTTGATGATGTAATCTCCGAGGGATGCAATGTTGGACAGATCCAGCTGGGCAATATCTTCTTTACCCATGGACTGTTCCAGCATATCCTCAATTATAAGGTGAAGGTCTGCATAATTTGCCATTATTTCTCACTCTCCTTTTTTTGTCTCTGCAGGTTTAGGATCCTCTGCAGGTTTAGGATCCCCTGCAGGTTTCGGATCTTCTGTCGGTTTCTGCTCTTCAGCGGGCTTATCCTGGCCGGCCGCTACTGCATTCTTGATATCCTCCGCTGATGCTGCGCCGGATCCTGCAGCCTCTTCAGCTGCTGCCTTACGTTCAGCTCTGATACTGTCTGCTATAGTTTTGATTGCGTCCATGTGATCACCTCCCGCAGGTTATTGTTGGCTGTAACCGTCCTATATTGCCCTATAGGTTGTATATAATTATACTAAATATGTGTACATTTGTCAATATATTTTCTTGACATTTGTTGATATTGTATATCATCAGTTTCAAATATTAATATTCCTCTTAATCCAAACACCGGCGGCGGGGCAGAGTGACT
>OCVV011252986.1_pt1 | contig 13436 bp, 15 predicted proteins | sample 1539721 | NCBI WGS metagenome assembly OCVV01 (sample SAMN02144230, study PRJEB22623) | gut metagenome | biome: sheep rumen | host: Ovis aries | place: New Zealand
TGGCTCTATCGTCTCCGCGATGCCAGGCGCGCCGAGGCCGAGCTGGTCGCCGAGATCAACCAGCTGGAGGCCGACGCGATCCTGCCGTCGACCAGGATCGACGGGATGCCGCACGGGAGGATGGCCGACACTGACCTATCCGGATTTGCTGCGAGATACGATGAGCTCTATCGCCGGATCCGGGAACAGCTAAGCCTCCGGATTGAGATCCAGCGCGAGGTGACCGAGGCCATCGAAGCAGCTCCGCGGCTGAACGAGGCTCAGAGGTGCGTGCTCCGCTATTACTTCGTCATGGGCAAGAGCATCGAGGAGATCTGCGTGGCCATGTCATACAGCTACCGCCATGTGGTCCGGCTGCGGAAGCAGGCCATCGAGGCCTTCGACCTTCCGGATCGTGTCCTTCAATGTCCTACCGAGTTAACATAAAATGTATGCAGTGAGGATCGGGAGATCGGAGCCATACCGCAACATTACCTTCATGAGAAGCAGGTCAGAGATGACCTGCTTTTAATTTGCCATGAAATTCTACGAGAGCCAGCGCTGGAAGCGCAAACGCGCGGCCATCCTGCGCCGTGATAAATATCAATGCCAGGAATCGAAACGCTACGGCCGGATCATCCAGGCCGACACGGTCCACCACATTTTTCCGCGAGAGCACTATCCAGAGTTTGAATGGTGCGACTGGAATCTGATCAGCCTGGCGGGGCCGGTGCACAACGAGATGCACGACAGGCTCACGCACGAGCTGACGCCGAAGGGCATGGCACTGCTCCGGAGGACCGCGAAGCGTCGCGGGATTACTCTCCAGAACTGACATTCGAAAAGAAACGTATTGACGAAACCGCGCGGACCCCGCCCCCTCTTTTTTTCCGGGCCCTGACCCACAGGACACCGGGGCGGGCAGGTCTTTATACGCGCGGCCAAATTCTGGGGAAAGGGGGCCCCGCGGGAGGTGATCGGGCCTTGAAGGCGGCCACTTGGAAGAAAAGAATCGTGAAAGCCTGCGAAGAGGCCGGTACATATCGCGAGTGCTTCGTGAGTGTTATCGATACTTTGGCAAATCTTATGGAGAAGCGGGATAACGCAAAGCAGCTCTTTGAGGAGAGCGGCGGCCAGACGGTCATCGAGTACACCAACAAGATCGGAGCGACCAACATGGTGAAGAATCCGGCGCTGGTCGTCCTGATGGACTGCGACACTCTCGCCCTCTCATACTGGCGGGATCTCGGCCTGACACCGGCAGGGCTCAAGAAGCTGAAGGCCGACGCCATGAAGGAGGAAAACCGGCAGAGCTTCGGGGACGTGCTCGCCAGTCTCGGAATTTGAGGAAAAAGCAGTATAAGGACGTCGCCGTCAAGTATGCGGACGACGTCATCCGCGGGGATGTCGTGGCCGGTGCCGACATCGTGAACGCATGCAAAAGATTCAAGGCCGATCTCGAGCGTGAGGATCTGGAGTTCAGGACGGCCCAGGCGGACGCCGCCTGCAGCATCATCGAGGGCATCTTCGTGCACCGCAAGGGCGAGGCCCTCGACGGGACGCCGCTACTCGGGAAACCCTTCCTGCTGGAGCCCTGGGAGATCTTCATCATCTACAACCTGCTCGGCTTTTGGTATCGAGGAACGGATGAACGCCGCTATAAGGAGGCGTTCATCATGCTCGGCCGAAAGAACGGGAAGACGAGCTTCATCGCGGGCCTCGCCTTCGCGGTCGCCATCATCCAGCGCCGCGCCGGCTCCACCGTCTACGTCGTGGCCGCCGCACTGAAGCAGGCGCTCGAGAGTTTTAATTTTATGAAATTCGCCCTGAGCTATAAGGGCATCATTGACGACTTCGAGGTGCACGATAATTCGTTCGAACATTCGATCAAGTACACCTTCACGAAGGACGGCAGACCGGACGGGACGCTCGAGATCCAGATCATGGCGTCTAATCCGGACGCACAGGATTCTTTCAACTGTAACTTCGCGATCGCCGACGAGGTGGCCGCCTATAAAAAGCCGGCTCAGTACAACCGTTTTAAAGAAGCCATGAAGTCCTACACCAACAAGCTGATGATCGGCATCACGACAGCAGGCGACAACATCAACAGCTTCGGCCATGGCCGGATGGAGTACGCCGTGAAGGTGGCCGCCGGGATCGTGGAGGACGACAGCCTTTTTTCCTTCGTAGCCAAAGCTGACCAGGGCGAGAACGGGGACGTCGACTATCTCGACCCGATTCAGCACCAGAAGGCCAACCCGAATTATGGAGTAACCATAAGGCCGGCGGATATGATGCAGGAAGCGAGGCAGGCCCAGAACGACCCGCAGCAGAGGAAGGATTTTCTCTCCCGGTCGCTCAACATCTACACGGCGGCCATGAAGGCCTACTTCGATATTGAGGAGTTCCGGGCATCCGATGCCCGCTATGACTGGAGCCTCGAGGAGCTGGCGAAGCTGCCGGTCGCCTGGTATGGAGGCGCGGACCTGTCCCGCGTCCACGACCTGACCGCCGCCGCCCTCTACGGCCAATATGGCGACACGGAGATCATCATCACGCACGGCTTTTTTCCAGTGACCGCCGCCGTCCATAAAGCGGAAGAGGATAACATCCCGCTTTTTGGCTGGGCGGATGATGGCTGGTTGACGCTGTGCAATTCTCCGACGGTCAACTATTCCGATGTCGTGAGCTGGTTCTGTGAGATGCGGGGCCGCGGATTCAAGATCAAACAGGTCGGGCACGATCCAAAATTTGCCGGAGAGGAATACATCCCGCTGATGCAGGCGAAGCATTTCCGGATCGTGGATCAGCCGCAGCTCTACATCAAAAAATCAAAGGGTTTCAGAAAGATCGAGAAGGCGGCCAAGGATGGCCGCCTCTACTATCTGCATTCGGAGGCCTATGAATATTGCGTCTCGAACGTATCAGCGATGGAGAAGCAGGACGACATGATCCAGTACGAAAAGGTCCAGCGGAACATGAGGATAGATCTCTTCGACGCCTCCGTCTTCGCGTGCGTCCGGGCGATCGAAGACGGAGAAAAGCGCGATAAGGCCCGCGCATGGTTTGGGGAGTGATATGAGCAGAAAAAGAAAAAAGCAAATCAGAAGCGACACCACGCCGACGAGTAAGGTGGCCTACCTGCTGAGCGATGAGGCCTACCAGACCCTGTGTGTCAGCGGCTACACATCACTGGACAAATGTCCGGAGATCATGACCGCCTGCCGGCGCGTGGCCGAGATCATCGGCAGCATGACGATCTACATCATGAGCAACACAGACCGCGGGGACATCCGGATCGTGAACGAGCTCAGCCGCGCGATCGACATCGAGCCGATGCCGACCATGACGCGGAAGGCCTGGATGGAGGCCATCGTCATGAACCTCCTCCTCTATGGTGGCGGCAACTCGATAGTCGTGCCGCATACCTACCGGGGGTATCTGCAGAGCCTCGAGCCGATCGCGGCCTCCCGGGTCAGCTTTGTGCCGGACTCCGGGAGCTATCGCGATTATACGATCCTGATCGACGGCAAGGCCCACCGGCCGGACTCCGTGCTTCACTTCGTCCACAACCCGGATGAGCTTTACCTCTGGAAGGGCCGCGGGATGCAGGTCAGTCTCCGAGACCTGGCTCACAACCTGCGACAGGCCGCCGAGACGGAGCGGGGCTTTATGGCATCGAAGTGGAAGCCCTCGATCATCGTCAAGGTTGACGGCCTCACCGATGATTTCGCGAGCCCGGAGGGCCGGAGGAAGCTGCTGCAGCAGTACATCGAGAGCGCCGAAGCGGGCGAGCCCTGGATGATCCCGAGCGAGCAGTTCAGTGTCGAGCAGGTCCGCCCGCTAAGCCTGGCAGACCTTGCGATCAACGATACCGTAGCGCTAGACAAGCGCATGGTCGCCGCGATCATCGGCGTGCCGCCCTTCCTTCTGGGAGTCGGGGACTACAGCCAGGACGCCTGGAACTCGTTTATACAGACCACGGTCCGGACGATCGTGACAGGCATCCAGCAGGAGATGACCAGGAAGCTGATCATCTCGCCGAACTGGTATGTCAAGTTTAACACCCTGTCGCTCATGGACTGGGATCTCAACACGCTCTATACAGTCTTCGCCGGCCTCGCCGACAAGGGCATCGTGACGGGCAACGAGGTCCGCGACCGGATCGGCATGGCACCGCTCGACGGGCTCGACGAGCTCCGGATCCTCGAGAACTACATCCCGGCCGACCGGATCGGCGACCAGGCAAAGCTAATAGGAGGTTAAGACATGGCAGACATGCAGATGAGAACGCTGCGGCCTATCCCGACAGAGATGCAGATCCGGGAGGCCGACAACGGCGAGAAACGGATCGAGGGATACTTCGCTGTTTTTAACTCAAACTATGAAATCTGGGATGGAATGACGGAGAGCATCGCGCCCGGTGCCTTCGACAGCTCTATCTCTGATGATATTCGTGCGCTGGTCAATCACGACACGACGCTCGTGCTGGGACGAACCAAGGCGCACACGCTCGAGCTCCGCGCAGATGAGCGCGGCCTGTGGGGCTCCGTCGTCATCAATCCGAACGATGCCGACGCGATGAACCTTTACAGCCGCGTCCAGCGGGGAGATGTCGACGGGTGCAGCATCGGGTTCAACATCCTGAAGCAGTCCACGGACTACCGAGAGGACGGGACTGTTCACTTCACCATTGAAGACGTGAAGCTGTTCGAGGTCAGCGCGTGCACTTTCCCGGCGTATGAAGAGACAAACATCACCGCACGCTCGCAGGAGCGGGCCGACTTTATCACGGCCAGGCTCGAGCAGCGTCGGACAGCACTGAAAGAGAGGATTAAATCATGGCAGCACTGAAAGTCCTGATCCTCCGGAGGAAAATTGACCAGAAGCAGAAGGCCCTGGACGCCCTCCGGGCAAAGGATGCCGAGTTTGAAAAGAGAGAAGCGGATATCGCCGCCGCAGCCGAGGAGGCCGAGACGGAGGAGGACATGACCGCCGTCGAAGAGTCCGCCGACGCCCTTGAGGCAGAGCTCGGGGCCCACGCAGAAGCGAAGGGCCAGCTGGAGCGCGAGATCGGCGAGCTCGAAGATCAGCTTGAGGCCGAGGAGGCCGAACAGAACACCACGCCGGATCCGCAGACTCGAGGAGCCGCGCCGGCTAAAAACATCACCACCAGAGAGGAGAGCTTCACCATGCAGAAAGCATTCAAAAACATGACCATTGAGCAGCGCGACGCTTTTATCGCCCGCGAGGACGTCAAAGCTTACCTGACGGAGATCCGCGCCTGCATCAAAGAGCACCGCGCCCTGACGAATGTGGGGCTGACCATCCCGCGCGTAATGCTGGGACTGCTCCGTGAGAATATCGCGGATTATTCCAAACTTTACCGGCACTGTGACGTCCGGCCCATCGGCGGCGAGGGCCGTCTGGTCATCGCGGGGACCGTTCCGGAGGCAGTATGGACCGAATGCTGCAAGACGCTCAACGAGCTTAACCTCGTGTTCAACGACGTCGAGGTCGGATGCAACAAGGTCGGCGGCTACTTCGCCGTTTGCAATGCAGTCCTGGAGGATTCCGATATCGACCTCGCCGCCTACCTGATCGAGGCTCTCGGCCAGGCCATCGGTCTCGCGCTTGACAAGGCGATCCTGTACGGCACCGGCACGAAGATGCCGCTCGGCGTCGTGACCCGTCTAGCTCAGACCGCAGCACCGGATGATTATCCGGCCACGGCCAGACCGTGGGCAGACCTGCACACTGCTAACATTAAGAGCATCACTGCGGCAAATTCCGAGGGCGTCAAGCTCTTCCAGAACATCATCACCGGATCCGGAGCAGCCAAGGGCAAATACAGCCGCGGCATGAAGACCTGGGTAATGAACGAGACCACTTACACCGCGCTGATCGCCCAGGCGGTCGCCGTCAATGCTGCCGGCGCTATCGTGGCCGGTGTCAACGGCGTGATGCCCTTCATCGGCGGCGACATCGAAGTCCTGAGCGTTATTCCGGACAACGTCATCATCGGCGGCTACTTCGACCTCTACCTGCTGGCAGAGCGCGCCGGCGAGAAGTTCGCCCAGTCTGAGCATGTGAGATTTATCGAGGATCAGACCGTCTTCAAGGGAACGGCCCGGTATGACGGTAGGCCGAAGATCGCTGAGGCCTTCGTGGCTATCGGCATCAATGGAACGACCCCGAACGCCACTATGTCCTTCGCGCCGGACACGGCTAACGCGTGATCCCTACCGAAGAGCAGGCGAGCACCATCCTCGACCTCTTAAAGGTCGACCTCGGCATCACCGCCGGGGCTTACGATCCGCGGCTGACCGCTATGATCCGGGCGGCCGCGGTCCAGATCGAGACAGAGGGAATCACACTTAATCCGGAGGAGATCGGGGATCAGCAGATCCTCGTCATGTATGCCGCCTGGATGTGGCGGAGGCGGGACACGATGGAGGGGATGCCGCGCATGCTGCGGTACATTCTCAACAATCGACTTTTTGCGGAGAAGGTGTAAGAGATGGATGACGTCCTGACTTTAATCACTACGCTCCCGGCTACCCGGGACGAGAATGGGGTGATGCGGACGAAAGACGAGAGGCGTGAGGTCTTTTGTGATCGGCAGAGCATCACCCGCGCGGAGTATTTCGATGCCGGCCGTGCTGGCCTTAATCCGGAGTTTATGGCACGCGTGGCCCGCGTGGACTATAACGGCGAGTCTGTCGTACAGTACCGCGGCAGGGGCTACGCGGTGTATCGCACATACCTCCCGGAGGGCAGCGATTACATCGAACTTTATCTCCGGCGGGAGGGAGGAACGAATGGTTATTAATTCTTCCAAGTTCGATTTTTCCGACTATGTCGAGAAAATGCTGCAGGAGTATGGCCAGGACGTCGTCACGGAGATGACCGAAGCGATCAACGAGGTGGCGAAGGAAGCGGCCAAAAAGCTGCAGGCAGAGTCCCCGAAAAGCAGCGGAGAGTATGCCAAAGGCTGGGCTGTTAAGTTCGAGCGCGGCCGGCTGAAGTCCTCGGCCATAGTCTACGGCAAAAGCGGGACCTATCAGCTGGCCCACCTGCTTGAAAAGTCCCACATCCTGAGAAACGGGAAAAGGACATCGGAAGGCCATGGCCAGGTCGTGCACATCGCGCCCGTCGAGGAGTGGGCCATCGAAGAGGCTCACGAGCGAACAATCCAAAGACTGGAGAAGACGAGAGTATGACCACGCAGGACATCGCGGACATGATGGAGGAGCTAAGCATCCCGACCGCCTATTATCAATTTAAAGACGGAAAAGTGGCCCCGCCCTTCGCGGTCTTTTATTATCCCGACAACGCAGACATGGCCGCCGACAATCAGAATTATGTCAAGATTCCGGAGCTGGTCATCGAGTTATGCGTGGACGATAAGGACTTCAGGCTCGAGGCGGAGGTCGAGCAGCTGCTCGCCGACCACGGGCTGGTCTATGACCGTGACGAGACGTGGAACAGTTCAGAACGCATGTATATCATCACATACAGCACGAGCTTCGTGCTGACGGAGGAATAAAAAAATGGCAGGAACGGACAATAAAATCCGCTTTGGTCTTAAAAATGTTCATTATGCAACGGCCACCATCGCGGCCGACGGATCGGCGACCTACGGCACGCCCGTGCCCGTCCCCGGCGCCGTCTCGCTGACGCTGGATCCGGAAGGCGACCGCACGCCTTTTTATGCGGACGATATTGAGTATTGGGTAGACCCGGGAAACACCGGCTACTCTGGGACCCTTGAGATGGCCCTCTTCCCGGACACCTTCCGGAAGGACGTCTTCGGCGAGATCGAAGACGCGAACGGCGTCCTCTACGAGGACCAGGACGCGGAGGCGAAGCACTTTGCTTTGTTGTTTCAGTTCGAGGGCGATAAGAAGGCCCGCCGGCATGTGTTTTACAACTGCACGGCCGCCCGCCCGTCCACGACCGGAGCGACCAAGGAGGCCAACGTGACGCCGCAGACCGAGAGCTCCGCGATCACCGCGACCTCGATCTATATCGAGGGGCTCGACAAAAACGTCGTTAAATCCACGACGGAAGCCGGCGGCGCTAAATACGACGATTGGTTTACTGCGGTAGTTCTCCCGGCGGCCGCAGCGACCAATCCGTGACGGAGGGGACATGCATGAGCTACGGCGTGGTTAAGATCGGCGGCGTCGACGTCCCCATGGCGGCGAACGCTGCGACCCCGATCCGGTACAACCAGATCTTCCGCGACGGCTACTACAAGACTGTCACGGATGGAACGATTACGACAGAACAGAGAATCGAGTTTTTTGAAAAGGTCGGCTTCGTGATGGCGAAGCAGGCCGAGAAGGCCGACATGTCGAAGATCCGGGAGGAGGATTTCTTCACATGGCTCGAAGGATTCGAGGTGAACGACCTGATCAACGCCGTCGACGACATCGCCGACGTCTACCAGAACAACCAGGCGAGAGAGTCAGTCCCAAAAGAGCAGGCCGCCCAACCGACCGGCCGATGACGGCGGCCCTCTACTATCTCCGATGCCTCCAGATGGGCCTCCGCCTGGAGGATCTGGAGCAGATCAGCGAGGGCATGGTGATCGACATGCTGGTGGAACAGGGCAACGATGGAGAGAAGTGGCAGCCGGTAGCCACTCAGGACGATTTTGACAGATTCTAGGGAGGTGGCCAATGCCGTCTAACAGAATAAAGGGCATCACGATCGAGATCGGCGGCGATACCACCAAACTGTCGAAGGCCCTCTCCGGAGTCGATAAAGATCTCCGGAGCACACAGAACAGCCTGAAGGACGTCAATAAGCTCCTAAAGCTGGATCCGGGGAACGTGGAGCTGCTCCGGCAGAAGCAGGGGTATCTCACCGACGCGATCGACCAGACAAAGAAGAAGCTCGACATAGAGCGGGACGCCCTGAAACAGCTCGCCGAGGCCAATGGAGCCGACGAGCCGACCGAGGAGCAGAAGGCCCTCGCCCGTGAGATCGCCGAGACAGAGAAGAAGCTGGAAAGCCTGGAAGACGAGTATAAAGAATTTGGCTCTGTAGCGGCCCAGCAGCTGAAGCAGACCGGCGAGAAGATGAAGGAAGTCGGCGGCAAGATCTCCGACGTCGGCACCGGCCTGACCAAGAACGTGACCGCTCCGATCGCAGCCGTCGGGGCCGCCTCCGTGGCGGCCTGGACAGAGGTCGACGAGGCGCTCGACACTGTCACGACCAAGACGGGCGCGACCGGCGAGGCCCTGGCCGACATGCAGGAGCGGGCGAAGAACATCGCCACCACCATCCCGACCAGCTTCCAGAGCGCGGCGGATGCCGTCGGCGAGGTCAACACGCGCTTCGGCCTGACCGGGCAGGAGCTCGAGGATCTATCGACCCAGTTCGTTAAATTCGCAGAGCTTAACGGGACGGACGTCACCCAGTCCGTCGATAGCGTCCAGGCGGCCATGGCGGCCTTCGGCGTGGAGACAGAGAGCGCCTCGGACGTCCTGGACATTCTCAACAAGGCCGGCCAGGACACGGGCACATCCGTCACGCAGCTGGCCGCCGACCTGACCACCAACGCGGTCGCGCTGCAGGAAATGGGCTTCGGGATCAACGACTCCGCCGGCCTGCTCGCCAACCTCAACAAAAACGGCCTCGATTCCAGCGCGGTCATGGGCGGCCTCAAAAAAGCCCTCCAGAACGCGACTAAGGACGGCAAGACCATGGACGAGGCGATGGCGGATCTGCAGAAGTCCCTCGCCGGAGCCAAGACCGACACCGAGGCCGCCCAGGCGGCTATGGAGCTTTTCGGCAACAAGGCCGGCCCGGCCATCGCGACAGCGGTCAGGGACGGGAAGCTGTCCTTCGACGAGGCCGCGAACTCCGTCTCGAACTGGGGCGACAGCGTCTCAAACACGTACACAGAAGTCCAGGACCCGCTCGACAGCCTGACCACCACCATGAACACCCTGAAGACCATCGGGGCCGACATCGTGGATTCTTCCGGCCCGCTCCTCGAGAAGACCCTCGGAGGACTCCGTGATGTCGTGAAGGATCTCTCTGAGAAGTGGGGAAGCCTCGACACCGACCAGCAGCAGGCGATCATCACCTTCGCCCTGGTCGCGGCCTCCATCGGCCCGATCCTGGTGGGTGTCGGAAACCTGATCACGGCGGTCGGCACCATCACCAGCACAATCGGGGCGGTCTCCGGAGCCATCACGGCGGCCGGCGGGCTGGTCCCTGCGATCACCGCGCTGGCGACCACGGCTGCGCCCTTCCTGATCGGCGGCGCCATCGTCGCGGGCATCATCGCGGCGGTCGTCCTGATCACCAAACACTGGGACGAGATCAAGGCCGGCGCGCAGGCACTTTTCGAAAAGATGCGCGAAGTTTGGGAAAATATTAAGACGACGATCACCACGACGGTTGAAAACGTCAAGACCGCGGTCTCGACCAAATTCGAGGAGATCCGGACGAAGATCACCGAGACGATCGAAGGCGTCAAGACCGCCGTCACGGAGAAATTCAACGCGATTAAGCAGAAAATCTCCGACACGGTGACGAGTATCAAGGAAGGCGTGACGAACAAATTCCAGGAAATGAAGACATCCGTCTCCGAGAAGTTCGACGCGATCAAACAGAAGGCGACCGACATATTCGACGGCATCAGGACGGCAATCACCGACAAGATCGAGAGCGCGAAGGAGTCGGTCCGGAACGCGGTCGAAAAGATTAAAGGATTCTTTAATTTTTCCTGGTCCCTGCCGCATATCAACCTTCCGCATTTTTCCATCGAGGGAGAATTTTCGCTCGCCCCGCCTTCCGTGCCGCACCTGGCCGTATCCTGGTATAAAAAGGCTTACGACCAGCCGATTCTGTTCACGCGGCCGACGGTCGTCCCTACGGCGGCCGGCCTCAAGGGCTTCGGCGACGGAGCTGGTGCGGAGGTCGTCCTGAGCGAGCGGAAGCTGCGGGCCATCGCCGGATCCGGAGCGACATACAGCCCAGTCTTTAACATTTACGCCCAGCCAGGCATGGACATCAACGCCCTGGCGGAGAAGATTCAGGCGCAGTTTGTAGCCTGGGAAGAGCAGAAGGAGGCCGCGGCGCTAGCATGAGACACTATTTGACATTCGACGGAGAAGACAGCCGGGACTTCGGCGTCTATATCAGCGGATCGGGGACATTCAGCGCCCCGGCCCGCGCCTATAATATGCTGCAGGTGCCGGGCCGGAACGGTGACATCGTGGGGCTCGAAAAGCGATTCGAGAACGCGGTGATCACTTATCCGGCTTTTATTTATTCCATCACGAAGGAAAACCTGAAGGCCTTTAGAAACATGCTCCTCAGCAAATTCGGATACTGCCGGCTGCAGGACAGCTATCACCCGGAGGAGTTCCGGATGGCCCTCTATCGCGGGCCCTTCGAGCCGGAGATGCTAGCCAATTTAAAGGCCGGCAGCTTCGACCTGACCTTCGACTGCAAGCCCCAGCGGTACCTGATCGAGGGCGAGCGCGAGATCCCGCTGGTCGATGGGATGAACCTGAGCAACCCGACCAGATTCGAGGCGAAGCCGGTCATCCTGGCGTCCGCGGCGAGCGGCACTGTCAGGATCCAGATGGGCGGCGTCACGATCGCCTTCAGCGGAGACGGCTACACCCGCCGGATCGACTGCGAAACCGGGAATTGCTACCGGCTCAGCTCCGGCGAGATCTATCCCGCGAACGGGGACGTCACCCTCACGGGCGGCTATGACTTCCCGGGCCTGCAGCCTGGAGGCAACACGATCCGGATCTCAGGCGGGTCCGGCACGATCATCCCGAGGTGGTTTGAACTATGATCCCTATTTTATACACTCCACTGCACGTCTCGCAGGGAAAGAGCGCGGCCCTATCCAACGGCCGCGGCAGGCTCCCGGATGCCATCAGCTGCACAGTCACGGAGGAGCGCAATGGCCCTTATGAGTTGGCCATGACCTACCCGGTCACGGGCGAGCTCTTCGAGGACATCCAGATGGGGAACTACATCGCCGTCATCCATGACGACGCCCACGACGTGCAGCCCTTCGAGATCTATGACGTAAGCAAGCCGATCAACGGCGTGGTGACCGTCAAGGCCAGGCATCTGAGCTATCTGCTCAACCATATCATTGCCCAGCCCTTCACAGCGGCCTCGGCAGCGGATGCCATGAGCATGCTGCAGACCCAGACGATCAACCGGCAGCCCTTCACCTTCTGGACGAACAAGGCCAGCGCCGGGACGATGACCGTCACCCACCCGACAGCCGTCCGGGAGCTGCTCGGAGGATCCCGTGGGAGCGTCCTGGACTGCTTCGGCACAGGGGAGTATCTTTTTGACTGGTTCGACGTCAAGCTCTACGCCGCCCGCGGCGCGGATCGCGACGTCTGGATCCGCTACGGATCAAACCTGGCAGATCTCACCGAGGAGAAGAGCGGCGGCACGCGCTACGACAGCGTGGTGGCCTACTGGGAGGACCCGCAGACGGGCACCTGCGTCTATACGCCGGTCGTCACCAGCGACGCCAGGACGACGGCCAGAACGGTCCCGCTGGATATGTCGGACGCCTTCGAGGCGGCTCCGACCGTCGCGGAGCTGACCGCCGCCGCCCAGGCCAAGATCAACGCGGCGAAGCCATGGCGGGTCAAGATCAATTATAAAATTGACTTCACCCAGCTCTGGCAGACTCCGGAATATGCCTCTGTGGCCGCCCTGCAGCGGGTCTATCTCTGTGACACCGTGCACGTCACGGCTCCGGCCTTGGGTATCGAGGACGTGACCGCGAAGGTCATCAAAACGGTCTATAACGTCCTGCTCGAGCGCTATGATTCCATGGAGCTCGGCGAGGCGAAGACCACCCTCGCAGACACCATAAACGCGAAAAACGCCGACCTGATGGCCCAGATCGAGGCGGAGCTGAAGACGATGCCCTCGAAGTCATACATCCAGGAAGCCATCGACCACGCCACGGACCTGATCGCCGGCGGCCTCGGCGGCCATGTCGTGATCGGCCGGAACGCCGACGGAGAGCCCGAGGAGATCCTGATCATGGACACCGCGGACCCGGCCACGGCCGTGCACGTCATCCGGATGAACAAAAACGGGATCGGGTTCAGCTCGACCGGCTACCAGGGTCCATTCACCAGCGCCTGGACGATCGATGGCCACTTCGTCGCGGATTTCATCACCTCCGGCGCCATCAATGCCAACTTAATCACGGCAGGAACGATGAATGCCGATATCATCCGGGCGGGGCTCCTCTCGGATGTCGGCGGGACGAACTGGTGGAACCTGGTCACGGGAGACCTCAGCCTCACGGGGGACGTAACAATGGCAAATAACGGAGTCATCACGCGGATCGGTCAGATCGTCTTCGCGCAGTACAACAGTACAGAGGGCCGGTGGATCGACCGCACGGCTTACGGTCTCCAGATCGTCCCGGA
>OCVV011329579.1_pt1 | contig 13433 bp, 13 predicted proteins | sample 1539721 | NCBI WGS metagenome assembly OCVV01 (sample SAMN02144230, study PRJEB22623) | gut metagenome | biome: sheep rumen | host: Ovis aries | place: New Zealand
GGGCTTAGAAGCCGTAGCTGATGCCGCAGGAGGCGATCCACTTGCTGTCGTAGCCGTAGGGACCGTCGGGCAGGACGTCGTCGTCGAGACGGGCGACGTAGGTGACGCCCACGTACGCCTTCTGGAAGGAAAGCGACGCGGAGAAGTCGGCGCACGCGAAGCCGGAATCGTTGGTCTGACCATCGACGTCGTCGTTGTTCACGTACCAGATGTCGGCCGAGAAATCAAGGCCGACGTTGTTGTCCTCGTCGAGCTTGAAGCCGTGGGAGACGGCGAGCGCGCCTTCGAACTTGCCCTGAGAAGGACCGCCGATGCGGTACTTCGCGGTGAAGGACGGGGCGAGAAGGCAGTCGTAGCCGGCGGTGAAGAGAAGGAGGTTGTCCGTCTCGACATCCTGTTCCGGATAGTCGTACTCGAGGTAGCCGATGGAGTAGGAGAAGTTGTCGTCGATCGGGGCGATCTTCGCGAGGTCGAGCATCACGTCGAGGTCGATTTCCTGGAAGCGGCCGACGCGGGAGTAGGGCTTGTTGGGCGTGTAGCGCTCGAGATCCATGGCGCCCCAGAAGTCGAAGACGAGGGGCAGGTCGGTGTCGCCGACCTTCATGCCGGAGACGGAGAGCCAGGGCATGGCGACCCAGCCGTCGTTACAAGTGGCGCCCGTGGCGACGTAGGCCGACTTGAAGTCGACGCCGACGTCGACGTCGGCGGCCTGGACGGAAACGGCGCAGAGCCCGGCGAGGGCAAGCGCGGAAGCGGAAGAGGACTTCATTTGAAGCATTCCTTGGGTGGTTTTTGTCGTTGGTGTTCGTTCGCCGTCGTTGGGCCGGCGGCCGGGGGGGTTTCGCCCCGACGCCCCGTATCATGCAACAAAACGGCGGAAAAAGAAAGCGAAAAATTGCGTTTCGCCCTAAATGCCGGCGGGAAGGCCCCTGTCGGCGAGCAGTTTCATCCACAATCCGCCCTGGACGGACCGGGCCTGGAAGCCGACTTGGTGCCCGGTATCGGTCCAGTACCAGTCGGTGAGCGGCGCGCGGTCGGGCGTGCAGGAGTAGAAGCGCGCGAGGTCCGCCGCCATGCGGCGGAACGTCGCGCGATCGGAGGCGAGCGAGGCGGCCCACACGGTCCAGTCGCTCTTCGTGTAGGTCTTGCGCGAATCGAGCGGCACGCCGTAGGGGCGGGCCTCGGCCGCGTAGCGCCGCAGTTCCGCGTCGAACGTCCCCTTCGGGAAGATGCCGAGCCGAAACACGCGGTCCCAGACGGCGTTGTACTTGAGGCTGAACGAGCCGGGACGGTCGAACGCGAGGCGGAACGAACCGTCGGGGTTCTTCGCGCGGCGCACCCACCCCCTGGCGAGCTTCTTCGCTTCGCGGAAGCGGGCGGCGGCTTCCTTCTTCCGCCCCAGGAGGCCGAGCAGGATGCCGAACGACGCGATGCCGAGAATGGCCTTGAGGGCGAGGTTGCAGTTGTGCGCGAGGTGCCCGGCGAAGTCGTCGGTGCAGAGCTGTTCGCCCGGGTCTTCGCCGTTGTCTTCAAGGTACTTCACCCAGCCGCGCAGGACGTCCAGGTGCGACGCGGCGAACGAGACGTCGCCGGAGGCGAGCGCCGCCGCGGCTTCCATGACGAGCATGTTGCCGCACTCTTCGACGGGCATCTGCTTTTCGAGGCGGAGTTCGCCGGTCTCGCGGTCGAGCCCGTAGGTCTGGCCGTTCACGAGCGGATAGGTGCCGCAATCGTGCGGAGCGAAGTCGTAGGGCCACTTTTCCGACGCCGCGAAGCGGTAGATCGGGCGCATCATGGCCTTCACGAGCTCGGGGTTGTACAGCAGGAAGAGCGGAATCGACGGGTAGGAGACGTCCACCGTCGCGGCGGAGCCGTTGGAGAAGTTCTCCTTGCTGATCCAGAGCAGCTCGCCATTTTCGTCGACGACGAGCTTGTGCGCCGCGACGGACTGGCGGTACGCGAGGGCGAGGAGCGAGGCGTAGTCCGGGCCGCCGGCCTTCTCGGCGTCGCGCGCGAGCCGGGCGTCGAAATCGTCGCAGCGGGCGCGCTCGGCGGCGTAGCCGGCGGCGGCTTCGGCGAGCGCCCGCTCGGCCGTCTTGCCGTCCTGGTTCCAGACGGAGCGCAGGCGCTTGCCGAAGTATTCGACGGACGCCGCCGCGTCGTCGTAGCCCAGGAGGAAGAGCGTGCCCTCTCCGGCCGGCGCGGCGGGCGCCTCGACGGAGACGAACGAAAGGTCGGCCTCCGTTTCGAGCTCCATGCGCGCGTAGCCGGGACGGTAGTTGGAGCGCTCGTGCTCTTCGAGCGTGCGCTGGAGGAACCGCACGCCGTTTTCGCGGAACGATCCCGCCTTGGCGCCCGGCGCCGCGGCCGCGAGGAGGAACCGGCCCCACTCGATGCGGAGGTTGTCGCCGGAGCGTTCCAGCACGCGCGGCTTCGAGGAGGCGATCGAAACACCGCAGAGCCCGCGGGGCAGCTTGAGACGGGCGGTCTCGACCGGCGCGTCGCCCTCCTTGTCGAGGCAGAACTGCTCGGACGCCGAAAGGCGGAACTTCACGGGAGGGAGCTTCGCGCCGCGGCGGAGCGGCTCGACGCGGAGCTCGACGAACGAGACCGGGCGGGACAGGAGCGGCAGGTCGTCGAGCAGAAGCGGCGTCGTGAACGCGGCGCGGAGGCGGATGCCGGCGCCCTCGAAAACGGCTTCGGTGGTGAGGGCGCGGACTTCGAGCGAAACCTGCTCGAGCGCGGGCTCGGGACCGCGGCCGAGGAAGCGCCACGGCTTTCCGGAAACGACCGCGACGCCGCGCAGGAGGTTCGCGCGGCCGGTCCAGTGCGTGGTGTCCACGCCGGTCAGGGAATCGCCCGGAGACCACAGGCTGAAATACGGATCGATCGTTGCGAGGGGAACGGAAGGCGGGCGGATGGGCATGGGATGTTTCCTGTTTTCGCACGCCGGAACCGCGCCGACGGCGGCGGCGGATTCCTTCCGGCATGCAACGGCCCGAATGTTAGCACGGGGCGGATGCCGTTGCAACGATTCCCGGACGGAATCAGGTCGCGGGGGCGAGCATCTTCCGGCCGTCCTCTTTTTCCCACTCCGCGAGCGTCGAGGAAACGAACTCGATCTGGCGCTTCTGGAGTTCGGCCTCCGGAAGGTCCGGGGGAATCGGAGGACCGAAACGGAGCCGGACGGTCGAAGAGGGATGCACGGTCGCGAACAGGTCGCGCTGCCATTCCCCGATGCGGAGGAAATCCGTGGCGAGCGCCACCGGCACGACCGGGAACTTGGCGTGCACGGCGAGCTTGGTGCCGAGCGAATGCCAAGACTCCGGCTTGAACAGCCGGTCGCGCGACCCCTGCGGGAACACGACCACGAAACGCCCGTCCCGGAGCGATTCCGTGCCGTGCTTCAGCACCGCCCGGAGATCCGCGACGGGGCTCTTCCGGGAAACCGGGATCGGACGGATCGAACGCACGCACCGGCCGAGGAGCGGATAGTGCAGAAGCGACCGCTTGAGGATGTAGGCGACCGAACGCCACGGAGCGAGCAGCGGCGGGAAGAGGTACGTTTCGAGCGCGGAGACGTGGTTCGCCGCGACGACGGCCGGACCGCCCGCGGCTTCGAGGTTCTCGAACCCGTCCAGCACGACGCGGCCGCCGGTGCGTTCCACCGCCTGGAGGACGCGGTACCCGGCGTTCGGCCAGTAGTCGAATTCGAACCGGGGCTTTCCGGACTCGTGCCAGCCGAGGCCGTACACGCGCAGCATGCGCGCCATGAACGCGGGCGTGGGAAAGAGGGGGCGCCGGGCGGACGCTCCCGGCGGCGTTTCGTACCGTTTGCTTCCGCGGAGGACGGAAGCGAATTCTGCGTAATCCATCTGGAAAAAAACGGAATCGCTAGCGCGACCAGGTGCCGACGATGACGTTGGAGCGCTTCTTGGCGTCGGGGGAGATGATCACGAAGGCGGCGTTGCAGGGGTTCGGCACGTCGGCGAGCGACCACCCGGCGTAGCCGCCGTAGACGTTCTTGAAGTCGCGCGACTTGCGCGAAGAGGAGATCCAGTCGAACTTTCCGCCGACCCACGCGCCGGACTGGTTCTGGACGAACAGGCAGGCGTACCCGCCGAGCGCGCCGCTGGAATACCCCCACGCCGAAAGGTCGCGGACGTACTTGAAACTCATGCCGCCGGAAGAAAACGAGGCGGAGGAGATGGCCACGCCGGACGCGCGGGCGCCGGAACCGTTCACGCCGCCGTAGCGCCACTTGAGCGAACCGAACGACACCTGGTCGCCGGCCGCCGGCGCCTCGGAAGGCGTCTCGGACGGCGTCTCCCCGCCGGAACCCGCGCCGGTTTCCCCGGCGGACGGCGCCGCCCCGCCGGAACCCGCCGCGACCGACGCGGAAGAGGAAGTGGAGGCGGGGGCCTCCGTCGAGGCCGGAGCGGAGGAAGAGGCCGGAGTCTTGGCCGAGGCGGAAGACGAAGAAGCCGCGGATTGCGGAGCGGCGGAGCTCTTGTTCGAGGTCTTCGGAGCGGAAGCCTGCGCGGCGGCCTGTTGCTGCCGCTCCTGTTCCCAAGAGAGGGATTTCGCGGACTCGGAATGTTCGCAACCCGCAGAGAAGACGAGCGAGAGAACGGCGGAAACGGCAACGGAGCGGAGTGTCATTTCTGGAGAGGGGATGTTGGGGACGGACCCGAAAGCGGCGCGGAAAATCGCGCGTGTGGCCGCAGTTTACCGAAAACCGGCCCGTTTTTCAACCGCTTGCTCATTCGAGCAGAGATTCCAAATCGGGCGGTCGCCGTGCCGGCGACCGCCCCCGATTGGGAATTTCCGAAAGTTTCGTAACGAACTTTACGTAACGAACGGATTGCGCTAGAAACCCGCGTCATGAAGCCGAGCAACCCCTTCCTCGTCCGCGGCTACGCCGGCCCGGAGTTCTTCTGCGACCGGGCGGCCGAGACGGCCAGCCTCGTCTCGTCGATCGAGAACGACCGGGACGTGACGCTGATCGCCCCGCGGCGTTACGGCAAGACGGGGCTTGTCCACAACGTCTTCCATCGGCTGCGGGGCAGGATGCCGACCGTCTACGAAACCCCGTCCGGCTGGATCGTCTACGACCGCTTCTTCGGCGAGTGGCTCGCCCGTTTCGCCCCGCCTTCCCCGCTCCCGCGCAAACGCGCCGCGCCACGTTCCCGCTCCAAACGCCCCCGGAGGGACATTCCATGAAGGAATTCCTCCCCATCCTCCTCGCCACGCTGTGCCTGGCCTCCGCTCTCCAAGCGGAGGAGCCGGCACCTGCATCCGTGGCGCCTGAATTCACGCGGAGTTCGCGGAGTCCCGATCTCACGCGGAGTTTGCGAAGTCCGCGGAGGTTGGCTCCCCCGGACAAGAGGGACGAGCGGGACAAGCGGCCCGGGAACAGCAGGGACTTCCGGGACAGCCGTCCCCATCGTCTCCAGCCCAGATTGGAGGGGATTCGATTCGCCCATTTTTTCGTTTGAAATCGTCTAAATTTCACTCATCTTTTCGGGACGGCATCCATTCCGTTCGCTCATTTTTTCGGGTTTCCCTTGCTTTTGTGGATGCGACGTGGTAGAATGTCCGCCCATTGGAAAGCACATGAACTACCTTCGGCGGAAAATGGATGACCGGCTTCTGGGCTGGAAACGCGACGAGCGGCGGCTGCCGCTTGTCGTGCAAGGTGCCCGTCAGGTCGGAAAGACCGAGTCGATCCGGACGTTCGCCCGTGCCAACTACACCCGGTTCGTGGAAATCAACTTCGCGGAGGATCCCCGCTTCCGCGAGGTCGTGCAGGATGGCTATGCGACGCGGGACGTCCTTCGCAATCTGACGAGGATCGAGCCCGAGCTCCGCCTCGAACCCGGGCGGACGCTCCTCTTCTTCGACGAGATCCAGGAGTTTCCCGACATCGCTTCCACCTTGAAGTTCTTCGCGCAGGACGGGCGCTTCGACGTCATCTGCAGCGGATCGCTTCTAGGCGTTCACTACAAACGGATATCCCATGTCGGCGTCGGCTACAAGACCGAGCTGACGATGGAGTCAATGGACTTCGAGGAGTTCCTCTGGGCGCGCGGATACCAGGCGGACTTCATCGAAGACATGCTCGGCCGTATCGTCGCGCGCAAGCCCCTCGGCCCCGTCGAGACGACCGCCCTGTCGCGGCTCTTTCTGGACTATTGCGTCCTCGGCGGCATGCCGGCGGTCGTCTCGCGCTATTTCGAGAACGGCACGTTCGAAGGGGTGCTTGACATCCAGCGCGGCATCGTCGCAGACTACAAGGACGACATGCGCAAGTATGCTGAGGGTGTCGACCAGGCCCGGATTCTCAACGTGTTCAACCGAATTCCCGTCCAACTCGCCGCCGAAAACAAGAAGTTCCAGATTTCAAAGGTCGCCAGGGACGCCCGGTTCAAGGACTACCGCGGCTGCATCGACTGGATCTGCGACGCCGGCATCGCCCGCCGGTGCCACTGCCTTTCGTTTCCGGCCTCGCCGCTCCGCGGCAACTTCGACCCGGACCGCTTCAAGCTCTACATGGCGGACACCGGCCTCCTCGTTTCTCTCCTCGATGACGAAACGCAGCGGGACGTCCGCGCCAACCGCAACCTCGGCGGCTACAAGGGCGGTCTCTTCGAGAACATTGTCGGCGAGGCCCTCGCGAAGCAGGGCTACGACCTGTTCTACTACAAGCGCGAAGACTCCACGCTCGAGGAGGACTTCTTCGTCCGCGCCGGCGACAACGTTGTCCCCGTCGAGGTCAAGTCCACGCAGGGTCGGAGCAAATCGCTCCGGACACTGATCGCCAGCGACCACTACCCGGACATCCGCTGGGGCGTGAAGTTCACGGCCGGCAACGTCGGCTTCGAAAACCGAATCCTCACGATACCCTACTACACCGCCTTCCTCCTGCGAAGGATCCTTGAACGCGGAACCCCTTCCCCATGAAAAAAGTCTACGTCGCCACGCGCGCCGCCCCGGCGCATCCGGGCCGCCTCGACATCATTAGGACCGCCGCCGAGCTCGGCGAGGCCGCGTTTTAAATTGAACGAAAGAATTCTCCTATGACAATTGCCATCATCATCGCCGGAGGTTCCGGAACGCGGATGGGCTTTGAAACGCCGAAGCAATTTCTTGAAGTCGACGGAAAGCCCGTTCTCGTCTACACGCTCGAGAGTTTCCAACGTCACGCGGACATCGATGCCATAGAAGTCGTTTGCATCGACGGCTGGCAGGATCGTCTCCGCAAATACGGCATTCACTACGGCATTTCGAAACTCCGTTGGATCGCCACGGGAGGGAATTCCGCGCAGGAGTCGATACGCAACGGGCTGGAATTCATCCATGGAACGTGCGGCGCGGACGACCTTGTTGTCGTCCACGACGGCATCCGTCCGCTTGTCGACGAATTCGTCCTTTCGGACGTGATCCGCGTATGTCGGCTCCATGGAAACGCCGTGACCGCATTGCCCTACAACGAGCAGATTTTCGTCGCGTCGGATGCCGAATCAACCACCGCCTACGTCCCAAGGGAAACGATTCGCCGGGTGTCCACGCCGCAGGCGTACCGGTACCGAGAATTGTCGGAAGCCTACCGCAAAGCGTTCGAGACGGGCGTCGGCATTGGTCCGTCTTCTTACGCCAACACAATGATGGTCGACCTCGGTTACCGCCTGTGGTTCGCAGCCGGTTCGGACAAGAACATCAAATTGACGACCAAGGACGATTTGGAGTTGTTCAAAGGTTATCTGGCCAGTCGTCGCGAAAGGAACGATCCATGAACCGGTTTCGCGAACATCCCCTCTATCGGGAAGACATCGATTACGTTCTTTCCAACGCGCCGTTGTCGGGTCTTCAGGGAAAGCGCGTCCTCGTGACGGGTGCAACGGGCCTGATCGGCACGATGCTCGTGGACGTTCTTCTCGAAGCGGACCGCCGCGGCGCAGCCGTTTCCGTTCTTGCCGTCGGGCGGAACCGCGCTTCCGCCGAAGAAAGGTTCGGCGATGCTTTCAGGAACCCCCGCTTCTCGTTCGTCGAACACGATGTCACCCGTCCTTTCGCTTCGAATATTGCTTTCGACGCGGCCGTTTCCGGCGCGAGTCTGACCCATCCGCTCGCTTATTCTCGTCATCCCGTCGCGGCGGCATTGACCAATCTTGAAGGAACGAGACACGTCTTGGAACGGGCTTCGGAATCCCGGGCCAAAGTCCTGTTTCTTTCTTCGGTTGAAATCTACGGCGATTCCCCGGACGGGAAGCCGTTCCGTGAAAGGGACACGGGAAAACTCGATCTTTCCACCGCCCGCGCTTCCTACACGGAATCGAAACGGACCTGCGAAGCTCTCTGCCAGGCATTCCGGCAAGAATGCGGTCTCGACGTTAGAATCGCTCGGCTTTGCCGGATTTTCGGTCCGACCGTGCGTCTGGACGATTCCAAGGCATCCTCGCAGTTCCTCAAAGCCGCAGCCCGCGGCGAGGACATCGTTCTGAAAAGCGAAGGCCTTCAGCTATTCTCGTATTTGTATGTCGCGGACAGCGTTTCCGCCTTGTTGTTTCTCCTCGACCGCGGAGAACCGGGTGCCGCTTACAACGTTGCATCCGGCGACTGCGACGTTCGGCTTCGGACCTTTGCCGAAACGGCAGCCGAATGTGCCGGAACGAAGGTCGTCTTCAACCTTCCCTCCGATTCGGAAAGGCGCGGTTTCTCCATCGCATCCACGGCGCTGCTCGATCCATCCCGAATCCGGGAACTGGGTTGGACGCCGCATTTCGCATTTCGGGACGCCGTTGCACGGACGATTGAAATGTTGCGGTGAAGATCAAGATTGAATGCGCTGTTTGCAAGTGATCCAAGGCTTGTAATAGCATTGAATTCCAAAAGCGAGATTTCCAATGGCAATCGCAAATGACATTCTTCGAGTTCTCCGCCGCCCGTCTTTAGCGACGTGCGTGCTTCGCGGCTTTTTGGACAGGAAGGTTGTCGACCATTCCGAATGGTTTGATGCTGCTTGGTACACGGGAACGTTCATTGATGGTGATTTGTCAGGATTATCACCTTCGTTGCACTACAGCATAACTGGGTTCAATCCAACGGTCCAGCCCGGTCCCGATTTCGTTCCGGCAGAGTATCTCTCGTTGCATCCTGATGCCAGAGGAAGCAATCCCCTTGTCCACTATGAGAAAAAGGGCAAACGAAGAGGATACGCCATTTCCTATTTACAAAACGAACACGGTGGTTCCCCATGTCACATTTCAGCCGAGGAGCATCAGAGTAATCTTTCAGCTATTGCAAAAGCAATCGGCGAAAAGGTTAGGTTTGGGAAACCTGTTCAAACGGTGTTTCTGGTCTATTCCGTGTCCATGTTTCCAGCGCGTCCTCTGTTCGAAGAGATGATTCGGGACATTCGATTCGCGCCATCATTGGTGGTCATTCCGGATTTGCGCTTGCCAACCGATCGCGTTGTCCCTGAAATGTCCCGTTGTGCGGAACTGCTTTCCAAAGCATATCCATTTGCGTCAATTGACGTGACAAGGCCAACAAATAACAGGGAATGGCCGGACGTCATGCGTGGCATAGACATGGCGGTTTATTCAACTCCATATGATCTCTCCGATTTCAAATACAATCCGCATTGGTCTGTCGGAAGACACTTTCTTCCGGTTCACGTAAGCTATTTCTATCCGATCAGTCGTTATGCCAATTGGGTCATGCAATGCCAGAACATGGTCTATTTCTGGAGAGTTTTCTGGGAAAACGAATCCATACTTCGGACATATAAGTCGATTTCTCCGATCGGCGGAAAAAACGGCGTATGTTCTGGTAGTATGAAAATGGATTCTCTTGCAAATCGCACATCAAAAAGACGAGACCGGAAATGCGTGTTGGTTTGTCCCCATTGCACGATTTCGAAAATGGGGGACTGCGCAGCTTCCAGTTTTCCCAACAAGGCAGACTTCGTGGCGAGTCTGCCTTCCAGGTATCCAGAACTAGATTTCATTTTTCGGCCCCATCCATATCTGTTTCGGAGATTGGCCGCACCGACGGTCTGGGGGGAAAAGAAAACCAATGAATATCGGAGAAAGATACTTTCCAATCCGAATCTAGTGTGGAGCGAAGGGCGCGACCAATTCGATGATTTCGCGGAATCTTCGGCCATCATCCATGATTGTGGGTCTTTCCTTGCTGAATACTTCTATACTGGAAAACCTTGCTGCTACGTCGAACGACCGCAACCATTCTCTGAATTCGGGAAAGAGTGTCTTTCAAATTGCTATCTCGCCAAAACGGAAGAAGACATTTTGTCTTTTCTGGACAACGTAGTAGTTCGCGGTGATGATCCGCTGAAAGAATCTCGAGAGGCTTTCCGCGCAAAGGTGATGGTCAACTATCCTCATGCGGCACGTGCAGCATTGAGCAATCTTGTTAATTCATTTGGTTGAAGCCATCGTTATCATGACTTCGTTGATCTGCAGACAGAGGTTCTATGACTCGATCAATTGGAATCCGTTCCGAATCGCAGAGAACCAGCCGATGGTCGAGGCCGAGTTGCGAACAAAGGCGCGGAAAAGTGGACCGAGTCCACTGTTCGGGCATGATTTCCACGACACGGGTTCCTTCCCGGGCGACAACGAGATTCGCGAGTCCGGAACCGTGCGGCGCGACAATTGTCCGAGCGGAACGGACGGCGGCCAATTGTTCGGAAAACGGCATGTCTTCGAAACGGAGAATCTCGAAACCGTCTGAGCGAAGAATGTCTTCGAGCTCCTTTTCGTTGGAAAACGCGCGGAGTTTCGTTCCGCGGCGGGAAATGTAAATCCGTCGGCCGTGACCCGATTCAGCGATTCGTGGGAGCAGTGCGGCGCGAAGCCGGTTCAAATCGCACGGCCGGATGAAACTGGTTCGTGTGAGTTTCGGGACAAAGACGCAAAAGCGCACCATCAATGGCGAATCGGACAAAACGATTCTCGATGGATCAATGCCGAGAAAAGCGAGCATGTCGTCAATGTATCCCGGATGGTTCCTAGACAGGAGTATCCGTGAATCTGGGCGGAAATCTAATGCGTGTAGCAGTTGAGGCAGGTCGTCCAGCAACGTGTGGTAGTAGACGAGATTCGAACGAAACGGAACGAACGGAGTTTCGTCCGCGATCATTTTTGCCGAGAGCAGGGTTTCCTTCGGCCCTCCGAAGAGGTAGAAGATGGCGAGGTTCGTGACGCTTTCCTGCAACAGCTTGCCTTCGGGCGTCCAGATCGCGCCGTGTTTCGGCGAGACGAATACGTTGCGAAGCAACCATGCCGATTTCGTTCCGTAAGCGGATGCCGACCGGAAATACTGGGGAACGGAACCGTGGTAGTCGTAGAAAACGGTCTCTGGATCCGAAATTGTGTCATGAGCCGTCACATGGGACCGTAGGTCGCCGAGAACTTGTTCGTCTTCGAAGTCAAGACTCGCCGACAGCCCCAGCATGGCATCCCCGAACGTTTTGCCCAGGAAAAAGCGGGATGCAAGGCGGAAGAGTTTCCAACGGAGGACGGAGAGACATCCGGAAAGACCGCAAAGATTCGTCCGGATGACACCATGGGAATCCGGTCCCAGGACCACCTGTCGCTGCCGAAAAAAATCGGCATCTGCCGCGTTGTCGGTCGTGTTCATGCCGCGGATTCTAGCAGAGGGCGGCGCGAGGGGCAACAGGCACAAGAAGCAGGCTTATCCCCCATTTTTTTTTACGCGCATCCACCGCGCACGGCGGACGCGCGCGGGTTTCCCCCCTTTTTTTGCCCTGTGGCGCTATAACGCAAGCATCATTTGCCCGGGACAGGCCTCCGCAGCCGACTTCTTCCGCGGCCGGCCGGAAATAAATTTGTGCGTGGTCTCCCTTAGCAACACCCTGATTGCCGCGAGCAATGATTCCGCTTTGCTCGTCAAGGTCACGGCATTGTCTCGGGCGATCTTCACGAAGCGGGGGTAGCGGCCACATCCGGGAATGTGGAAAGTCGGTTTGCAGTAGTGTTGGGGCCACGGGACGTTCCTTTTTTGTGGTTTAGCGCTGCCAATTCTGGCAGAAAACAAAAAAACGTCCCGCTTTTTTTGTTCAAGAAAAAAAGTCTGTGGGGTTTCCTGAACCGCAGGGAATGCTCGAAACCCCTGTATTTTCAATGGTTTTGAAATTTAGGAGATAGTTTATCCCCCAGTTTTGGGGGATAAGCCTGAGAAGGCACCGCATATCATCAACCACCGCGCTCGTGTTCTTCGTGCCGTAGTAGTAGGAAAGGTGGGCGATTCGCATGGTGGAATGCGGAATGGGGCGCGAGGAGGGGTGGAACGGGACGGCCTTCAAAAACATACGATTTTTCTCGTAACGAAATTTTTCGTATGTTTTCGCTTGCGTTGCAAGGCAGGATTTGATAGATTCCGGCGGCACGGGAGCCAACCATGGAAAAGAACGACTTGCCCTTTCATTTCGGAACCGTCGTCTCGGGCGACCTGTTCTACGACCGCGAGGCCGATGCCCGGAACCTGCACGACCTGGTGGCGGGCGGGCAGAACGTCGTTCTCTACGCCCCTCGCCGCTACGGCAAGTCCTCGCTTGCGCTCAAGGTGGCCGAACAATGGAAGGAAGACGGCTTCGCCTGCATCTACTTCGACTTGATGCGGACCGAGTCGCTCGACGAGTTCCTCCGCGCCTACGCGGACGCCGCGCTCGCGGCCGAAGGCCGGACGGAGCGCGGTCTGCGCGCCATCCTCGCCGCGCTCGCCTCGCTCCGTCCGCGCCTCACGGTCGGAGACGACGGAAAGCCCTCCCTGGAACTGGACTTCGGGCGCAAGGGCCCCACGACGAAATCGCTGGAGGAGGTTCTCGCGCTTCCCGAGGCGCTCTCGTCCGCCCGGCGCCGGATCGTCGTGGTCTTCGACGAATTCCAGGAGATCGCCGCCCTGTCGCGGAGGGTTCCCGCCGAACGGATCTTCCGGAGCGCCATCCAGCGGCAGACGCGGACGCGCTACGTCTTCCTTGGCAGCAAGACGCACCTGATGCGCCGGATGTTCAACGACCGGGCTCGCCCGTTCTACAACGCCGCCTCGACGATCGTTCTCGGGAAGCCGCCGGAGGCGGAGAGCCGGGCCTTCCTCCTCGCCCGCTTCCGCGAGGCGGGGATGCCGGTCCCGGACATCGTGGCGGACGCAATCGTGCGCGAATCCGGCGGCGTTCCCTACTACGTGCAGGCGATCGCCCTCCAGACGTGGCTCGTCGTGCGCCGCCGCGGCGCGAAGCGGCCTTCGGAGGCGGACGTCGTCGCCGCGCTGGACGAGCTGGTCGAGGTCCACCGCGAGGTCTACGAAGCGGTCGCCGCATCGCTCGGCGAAACCGCCCGCCGGCTCCTCTCCTCCCTCGCGAAGGAACCGACCGTCCGCTTCGACGC
>OCVV011061689.1_pt1 | contig 13430 bp, 19 predicted proteins | sample 1539721 | NCBI WGS metagenome assembly OCVV01 (sample SAMN02144230, study PRJEB22623) | gut metagenome | biome: sheep rumen | host: Ovis aries | place: New Zealand
CTCTCAGAAGTACCTGAGCCGGCTGTATGAGAGCGGCCTCACGGCCTCCAGCGTGCTGCAGTACACCGGAGACCTGGATGAGAAGCTCCGGCAGAAGTTACAGAGCAGATACAACGACTATCTGACCGGTGCTAAGAATGCCGGCAAGGTTGTGGCACTGCCTGTTGGTATGTCCTTGCAGCCTCTGAACTATAAGCTGACGGATGCTCAGTTCATAGAGCTGAAGAGATACAGCGCACTTCAGATTGCGGCAGCGTTCGGCGTCAAGCCGAATCAGATAAACGACTATGAGAAGAGCAGTTATGCAAGCTCAGAGGCTCAGCAGCTGGCCTTCTTGGTCGACACGATGCTGTACCGGCTCGGACAGTATGAACAGGAGATTAACTTCAAGCTGCTGTCCAGGAAGCAAAGGGACGAGGAAGGACTTGTCTACAAGTTCAACGAAAAGGTCCTGCTGCGAGCTGACGCTCAGACCCAGATGCAGACGATCACATCTGGCATCCAGAACGGTGTCTACACTCCGAACGAAGGCAGACACCTGCTTGACCTCCCGTCACAGGAAGGCGGCGACAGCTTGATCGTAAATGGCAACTATGTGCCGCTGACAATGGTTGGCGCTGCATATGGAATATCAGGGGAAGGAGGTAGCGGAGATGATCCTGAAGATTAACGGCGACATCGTCGGGAATGACTGGAAGGAAGTCTACGACTGGTTTGGTATTGAATGCACCTGCCCCGCAGACGTCCGAGAGGCACTTGCGACCATGCCAGAAGGTGACCGTCTGCAGGTAAAGATTAACTCCGGCGGCGGCGATGTGCTCGCAGGCCAGGAGATTTATTCGGTCCTGCGTGAGCGTGATGACGTCGATATCGAGGTGGAGTCGCTGGCTGCCAGTGCCGCGTCTGTCATTGCTATGGCGGGGCCCAGCACGATTTCCCCTATCGGCATGATTATGATTCACAATGTGAGCACCTATGGCGCGGCTGGTGACAAGCACGACATGAAAAAAGAAGCTGAAGTGCTTGGCACCTTCGATGAAGCATTGGCGAATGCCTATGTTTATAAGACCGGCAAAGAACGCGATGAGATTCTCAAGATGATGGATAAAGAGACCTGGCTGACAGCTGAAAGAGCTGTGGAGCTGGGTTTTATTGATCATATTACATCCGGCGCGGCACAGCAGGTCACAAACGCTGTAGGCGGCATGAAAGTCACCGACGCGATGCTCGCACAGTACAAGGCTCACAAAGCAGAAGAGAGTCGCAGGGCGGCCCTCAAAAACAAAATCTTAGACGGTCTCGACAAGTTCGGAACCAGAGAGGAGTAAGACATGAATAAAGTTGACATGCTTGACGCTATCAACGCAAAGAAGCAGCAGGTCATTGACCTGGTGAACGCTGACAAGCTCGACGAGGCTAAGGAAGCCAAAGAAGAGCTCCAGACCATGCAGGACAAGTTCGACCTGCTTGATGATATCGAAGTAGAAGACAAAGAAAAGGTTGAAACCGAAGAGGAGGTAACCCCTATGGCTGTTGAGAACAAGAAGGACGCTATCCACGAGTTTGCGAATGCTGCACGTCGCGGATTCAGAAACGCTGCTACTGACCCGGCAAACGAGACTACTGCTGTAGATGGCGGATATACCGTACCGCAGGACATTCAGACCAAGATTAACCAGTACAAGGAAGCAAGATTTGCTCTTGAGAACCTTGTAAGCGTGGAGAAGGTCAACACTCTTTCCGGCCGCCGGACTTTTGTGTCCCGTGCAAATCACGCCGGTTTCTCGCTTGTAGCTGAGCAGGGTGCTATTGGCAAGTCCAACATCCCGCAGTTCGCGCCGATCAGCTACACCGTGAAGAAGTACGCCGGATATCTGCCGGTTACTAACGAGCTCCTGGCTGACTCCGATGCCAACATCTCCAGCTTCCTGATCAACTGGCTGGGCGAGGAAGACATCGCCACCAAGAATGCGCTCATCATCGCGGCCCTGAAGACCAAGACCAAGGTTACCATGACCGACCTGGATGACATCAAGACCGCTATCAACGTCACCCTGGGCCAGGCTTTCGCCGGATCTGTCCAGATCGTGACCAACGATGACGGTCTGAATTACCTTGACACTCTGAAGGATGACGGCGGCGTTCGCTATCTGCTTTCCCCGGATATGGATCCCGACAGCCCGTTCAGAATGAGACTGGCGGTTGGTGCTACCACGATCCCGGTTGTGGTCGTCCCGAACGGCGTTCTTGCCACCGACGCGACTGACGGCATTCCGTTCTTCATCGGCGACTTCAAGGAAGCCATCAAGATCTTCGACCGTGAGCAGCTGTCCATCATGACCTCCAACGTGGCAAGCGTCACCGGCTTCAACGCCTTCGAGCAGGACATGACCCTCTTCCGTGCTATCGAGCGTCTTGACTGCGTAGTGCAGGATACCGGCGCATGGGTATACCTGGGAAAATAATCACCGCAGCAGAGGCAGACACGGACTCGGACGGTCAGCTGTCGGAGGACGAACTTAACGCGCTGACCATAGCGCAGATTAAGACTTTAGCTGCGGAGCTTGGCTATACAATTACGGCCACAAAGAAGGCTGACATTATTGCGGAGTTCCTTCAGCAGCAGGGATAAGGAGGTGAGACCATGACTTGGGCAGATTTTTTGGAGGCATCCACAGCTGAGAAGCTGGCATCCGGGAAGCTTGAGCCAATCGCGGAATACCTCAAGATTGACATGGGCGACGATGACACGGTGCTGATTGCATGCGTCACAGCTGCTGTCAGATACATCATGGCCTCTGTCGGACTTTTCCCGGACGGTGATGAGTCCGCTGAACTGTTGCTTTGTGCGCTCACCCAGAACTTCTATGAGTCCCGTGAGCTGATGCAGATGGACATCCAGCAGAAGAAGCGTATCGAGTACACCTTCGGGAGCATCCTGCTGCAGCTTCAGATGCAGTATGACACGACCGGAGGTGAGGACGGGTGAGAAGCGTAAAGCCTATAAATCCCGGCAGGCTTAACCGGCGGGTGTCAATATACAGGTACACCACTATTGAGACGGAGCTGGGCTCCAGCAAGAAGGTTTTAGCATATGACCGGACTGTCTGGGCTGAGCTCCGGCCCACCAGAGGCACGGAGTTCCTGGAATACTACAAAGAGGCCAATGCCCTCCAGTTCAAGGTCACGATGAGATATCGTCCTGACCTGACGGAGAAGGATGTCCTGGTGTACAAAGACAGGCAGTTCGAGATTAACTCCGTCATCAACATCATGGAGGCGAATATCTACCTGGAGGTCTACTGCACAGAGTCTAAGGACAAAAAGATTCTGTACACGCCGGAAAGGAGTGTCTGATATGGCAAAGATTTCATTCTCCTTCGAGGGGCTGGATGAGCTGGCTGAAGACATTTCCAAGTGTGTGAAGGATTACCCGGATCAAACAGAGAAGGAAGTCTATCGGCTCGCTGGTAAGTTCACGAAGGATGTCAATGAAAAAATGCCTGGAAGCTATGCAAGCGGTAAATGGCCGATTCCGAGTTCCTGGCACCGGAGCAGAACGTCCGGCTGGGGCGGTGGCGGATACTCCGTAAGCGTGGAGATTCAGAACACGGCCCCACACTGGCATCTGATTGAGAACGGGCACAGGGTGGTAGCAGACCCGAAGATGTATGCGGCGTTTAAAGCGTATCGACTTGACCATTCCAAGAGTCACAGGAAGTCCAGGAAATCAGGTAACACACAGGTGCTCGGATTTGCTCCGGGCCGCCATTACTGTGAGAACACCAGGAGAGAGTGGGACAGCAAATTCCCGGCTCAACTGTCTCCGTTCCTGGACAAAATGCTGAGAGGACACAACTTATGATATACGATGCAAAGGCCGTAAAGGTCGCCTGCAACGGTGTCCTGAGGGCCGCATTTAACGACAAGCTGCCGATATACGGCAACGACACACTGGATGGCTACGAACGGCCGTCCTTCTTTACGGAGATACTGCCGGCACCGCGTGAGAAGACGGGCCGGTATTTAACGCGGCATGGATTCACCTTCAAGATTACATACTTTGAGGTGGAGCACGACGAGGCGCACTGCCTTGATGTGTATAACACTATCTGCAAGGCATTCGAGCCCTTCGTCCTGATGACTGCCGGTGGCAAGCGCCGGAGGCTGATGGTCGAGGACATCGACTTTGACTGGATTGATGAGAATGCAGACATGCTGCAGGTTACAATCAATTTCTACAGAGTTGTCGAACTTGGCGGCTATACAGACGACCACGAAATGATGACTGACGTAGAAGTAGAAATCGAAAGCGAGGTTTATTGATATGGGAGCACCCAGTATTAATATTGCTTTTTATGAGATGGCTATCGCGGCGATTCAGAGAGGCGAGAAGGGCACCCTTGCCATGATTCTCGTAGACAGCTCTGTAGAGGCGCTGACAGCTTACACTGTACTGGATTCCACTGACATCCCGGCAAGCCTGAGCGATGCGAACAAGGGATACATCAGTGCAGCACTTAAGGGCTACATCACAGCTCCGAGAAAAATCTTTGTTATGGCAGTACCGGATGCGGCAGGCTATACCGATGCCATGAACGCTCTGGAGCTGATGAAGTGGGACTACCTTGTGGCTCCGACCGCAACCACTGACAGCAAGGCTGCTGACATCGTTACCTGGATCAAGGCTCAGAGAGACAACAACCACAAGATCTTCAAGGCTGTGCTGCCGAACAACGTAGCAAACCATGAGGGCATCATCAATGTGGTTGACGGTTACACCGACGAAGACGGCACCGTGCTGACCGCCGAGCAGGCCTGCGCGAGAATCGCTGGTATCATCGCTGGCACACCTTGGACAATGTCCTGCACCTACGCACCCATCCCGGAGGCACTCGGCTGCACCAACCGTGCTCAGAGCGCACTCGACACTGCTGTCGATAACGGCCAGCTTTGCCTGATGTGGGACGGCGACAAGGTAAAGGTTGTCCGTGGCGTCAACTCCCTGACCACTACCAGTGAGTCTAAGGGCGAAAGCTTCAAGAAGATTCGTCTGGTGGAGATCATGGATATGATTTCCAACGACATCAGAGTTACTGCACAGGACAACTACATCGGCAAGTATACCAACAGCTACGACAACAAGTGCCTGCTGACCACAGCTGTCAACGGTTACTTTGATACCCTTGTAGCTGACGGCATCCTGGCATCCGGCCACTGTGATATCGATGTCGATGCACAGAGAACATGGATCAAGTCCAGAGGCGGCAAGTTCGTGGTAGACGGTGAGACCGTAGATGTAGAAGATGCTACTGAGGACCAGATCCGCAGAGCAGCTACTGGCTCTCAGGTCTTCCTGATTGCCACCATCAGCATGCTGGATGCTATCGAGGACATCAAACTCGACATCTACATCGGATAAGGAGGTAAACGACTATGACTGGATTTAACGACGAACAGGTTTGGTTAGGTACCTGGGGCAAGGTCTGGGTAGACGGTGAGCTCCTGTCTGAGGCTACTGCATTCAGAGCAGAGGTAACCATCAGCTACGAAGACCTGACAAGAGTGCAGAACCTTATGGTCGGCCATAAGATGACCTCTATGGCCGGCGAGGGTGAGATCACTCTGCACAAGGTAGATTCCTTCGTAATGAAGAAGATCGCGGCTGACATCAAGGCCGGCAAGGTCCCGGACATCACCATTGAGTCTTCCTGGAACGACCCGAATGCAAACGGCGAGCAGAGAATCGCTGTGAAGCATGTCAAGTTCGAGAAGATCACTCTCATGGACTGGGAGGCTGGAAGCATTGGCGAAGAGTCCTACAGCTTCACCTTCTCTGACTACGAGATCAAAGCAATGGTATAAATTGCGGCCCTTCCTTCGGGGAGGGCTTTTTTTCAATTAAGGAGGCGCGCATATGAATACTGTTGACCTTTTACTTAGCTTAGACAATGCAGACCTGGAAGTAACCAACGAGAAGGAACTGGAGATTAAGCGACTTTCGAAGATTGCTAAGAAGCCGTTCATGGTAAAGGTGCATGGCATCGGTGCCAGACGGTTTACGAAGCTGGCCAACGGCGTAACCGGCAAGGACGGACAGGTCCAGTACGATAAGGCTTTTGATGTAAACATCAGCCTGTGCCTGGCTGGTATGTCTGACCCGGACCTGAAGAACAAGGATCTGCTGGAGAAATTCCAGTGCAGCACACCGGGCGAACTGCTGGAGAAGCTGTTCAAACCGTCAGAGATTGCGGCCATCGGTGATGCCGTGACAGAGCTGTCCGGGTTCGGCGGTTCTGATGTCGTGGCAGAAGTAAAAAACTAATCTACACGGAGGAGGGCGGCGATGTAACGAACATGTACATCCTCTTCCGTGAATTCAATTGGAAGCCGTCGGACTTCTATCTGCTCCCAGAGGGCGAGAAGATAGTGGTCCGGGCATTCCTGGCTAAGCTCGTCGATGAGAGAGAAAAGGAATCGAAGGAGCTTGAGAAGCAGAGAAGACAGAGGAGGGGTAAACGATGAGCAGAGTTATAGACGCTGTACTCCGCCTTAAGGATGAATTCACCAAGCCAATGGCGGCAGCTCTTGGCAAGATGACAGAGGTGTCTAAAGCCGGCGACAGAACCAGGCGATCCGTCGATAAGATAGGCCGGAGCTTAGAAGAGACTGGTAAGACGCTGACGGCTGCTGTTACCGTGCCCATTGTTGGCATGGGGGCCGTGTCTTATAAGACCTTTGAGAGCGTTGATAAACAGCTGAAGCTGGTGCAGGCCACTATGGGAGAAAGCGCTTATGCAACCGCTGACCTCTCCGGTGCATTACAGAGTGCGGCAGTAAACTCCATCTTCAGTATGGAGGAAGGCGCGAGTGCTCTGGTTAACTATGCGCGGCAGGGCTTCAATGCGGCTGAGGCGGCTGATATGCTTGCTCCGGCTCTGAACCTGGCGGCAGGCACGGCGACAGACCTCGACTCCGTCACGAGTGGTCTTGGCAATACCATGAAGGCATTCGGCGCATCCTCTGAAGAGGCGGCAAAATATGCCGATATGTTTACACAGGCACAGGCACAGGCGAACACGGATGTGCAGGGCCTGTTTGACTCCATGTCTGTAGCTGGCCCGGTAGCAAAGACGGTAGGATGGGAGTTCGCAGATGTTGCGACTCTTATCGGTGTATTCGGTGACCAGAGCATCGGAGCCACAGAGGGCGCTACGGCCTTAAAGACAGGTCTTGCCAGACTGGCTGCGCCTGCTAAACAGGGCGCGGCAGCTATGGAAGAATTGGGCATCAACATCTTCGAGGCTGACGGTTCCATGAAATCCATGCCGGAGGTTATCGGAGAGCTTCAGAGAGGCTTTGACGGCCTGTCCGAGCAGGAATCCCTTGCGGCGGCTTCGGCTATCTTCGGCAAGAACCAGATGTCTAACTGGCTCGCATTGATTAACGGTCCTGGCATCAGCGGCCTGCAGGAGATGCGCGACAACATCAGCGGGGCAGCCGGTAACGCCCAAAGCGCAGCAGATGCAATGGTAACACCGCTGGAGAAGCTGTCATCCACCTTCGATGTATTTAAGTATTCCGTCGGTGAAGCTATCAGCGGCGCTGTGGTTCCGTTCATCGAGAAGGCGACTGAGCTGGTGGATAAGTTCCGGCAGATGTCGCCTGAACAGCAGCAGCAGATTATCAAATGGGCGGCTATGGCTGCTGCAGCTGGGCCGGTTATTGGAATCTTTGGCACAATGATTCGGACCGGAGTTAGACTGTTTGCCGCGTTTGGTAAGCTGCAAGGCGTAATTAAGGCCGTAACCACTGCGGGTGGCCCGCTCAAGGCATTGCTGGCAGGTCTGGCCACTCCGCTAGGTGTTGTGATCGCTGCAATCGCGGCTGTAGCTGTGGTGATTGCAGTAGTAGTGACACATTTCGATCAGTTCAAAGCGGCCGTGTCGCAGGCGATGAGTGTGGTAGGACCTGCTGTTCAGAATCTGATGAGCGCCTTCCAGGGGTTCGGCAGTGCAGTATCTCCAATATTAACATTGATTGGCGACATGATAGCAAATTATCTGTGCAACGCCATCGTGACTGCAGGGACGATCATTTCGGGCGTTATTAATGGCATTGCTTTCGTCATTCAAACGCTTTCGCCTATAGTCAGCAATATTGTCTCAAATATCGTCGCTATCATTAACGGCGATTGGTCATCTGCATGGACCACCAGCAGCGGCATCGTACAGGGCGCGGTAACTCTCATCTCTAGTATTCTCGGCGGAATAGCTGGCATCATACAGGGAGTCATCACAGTCATCAGAGGCATCATGAACGGCGACTGGTCGTCTGTCTGGAATGGAATGAGCAGCATAGTCACCAGTGTTGTTGGAACTATCACCGGTGCTTTGAATGGCATCATTGGCATTATTAACGGGATTATCGGTGCTGCTAAGAAAGCAGGAGAAGCGCTGTCCAGTATGGGCAGTGGAGTATCCGCCGGCGGTCTTCACGGAGTAGGACGGAACGCTACGGGTACTCCGAACTGGCGCGGCGGCTGGACCACCGTAGGTGAGAAGGGTCCTGAGCTGATGAACCTGCCGAGAGGTACTCAGATTATTCCGCATGAGGCAAGTCTGAACACGCCCATTGGCGGCGGTATCAGCATCGCCAAACTGGCAGACCAGATTGTGGTCCGTGAGGATGCAGACATTGACAGAATCGGTGATGCAGTCGTTCGTAAGCTTCGGATGGCGGCATCCATGAGAGGAGGGTATTCATTCAGTGGAGATATGGCTTAAAGGCAGGAAGAAGCTGAGGATACCTGTATTGCCGTCAGAGTATACGGTCAGTTCCTCACAGTCTAATCAGTCTGTAGATATTAACGCATTAGGTGAGGTGGATCTGGGAGGCAAAAGAGCCCTCCAGTCCATCTCATTTTCTTCATTTTTCCCGAAGAGGTATGACCCGGAATATTGTTCATACCGTAATATTAAGTCCCCATCGAGCTGTGTAAAGCTCGTGGAGAAAATAAAGCGCGCCGGGACTTTGCGCCTCCTTATTACCGGCACGCCGATCCGTCTTCGGTGCCGCATCGAATCCTTCGAATGGTCCGAGAACGACGGCACCGGAGACATCAGTTATACATTGACATTTAAGGAGCACAGAGGCGTGTCTGTAGGGACTTCTGAGGTGGTGACATTGTCCAGCCTGGAACAGAGTCAGCCGGATGCCGTTGCAGTAGAGGGCAAGACGCTGGAAGAGAGCCCCAGAACGGAGCCGGAGACAACCACCGGCACGACCTACACGGTCAAGGCAGGGGACAGCCTCTCAACCATTGCCCGTCAGCTGACAGGTTCGGCAGACTGGCATGCAATATACGAGCAGAATAAGGCAGCCATCGGTGCGGACCCGAACATGATTATGGATGGCATGACCCTGACGATTCCGAGCGCAAAGGTTGAATCATGAGGGTACAGCTTTATAAGCCTGACAGCGGTCAGCAGTATGACATCACCGGAGCCTGTGCAAGCGTGACGTGGAAAGGGTCCGCCTCATCCGCGTGCAGGACTCTGGACTTTGCTTATGTCAATGACCCGTATGACCCGGCTATTAAGATTCCGGCCATCTCCGTCGGTGACCTGGTGTCATTGGAAGACGAGAAGGAAGGTGAAGTCTTCTATGGTCAGATATTCGGCATCGAGAAGTCGAGCGACATTGGGACGATAACCTTCACGGCATCGGACCCCATGAAGCACCTGCTGGAGTCGAAGGGCCAGTACAACTTCCAGAACGTAACGCCGGAGGCCATCACCATGCAGGTGGCGGCAGATGTGCAGTTCCCGCTCCGGTATGCTGACGGCATCCCGTCTATCTATGTGACCGGCGTCAACATCGCTTCCCTGATTTGCGACCAGATGAGCCTCTATGACATCATCATGGCGGCCTATACGAAGGCCCACAAGATCACCGGCGACAAATACTTTGCCATGATTTATAAGCGTGGGCTGGGCGTGTACAAGGCCGAGTGGATAGTTAACGGCTTCACTCTGTCGGATTCTTCCAACATCACGGCCAGCAACTTCTCCGAGAGCATGGATGCTATCGTGAACCGTGTGAAGGTCTATGACGATAAAGGCAACCAAATTGGAGAGGTCAATGATGCCGACTCCGCTGGTAAGTTCGGCATTTTCCAGGAAGTTTACAAGCAGGAAGAGGGCGTAGATCCGACCACAGCGGCAACCAAGATGCTCAAGGTCAAGCCCCAGCAGAAGATTAAAATCAACGCGCTGGGCGACATCAACTGCCTGTCTTGCTACTATGTCATGCTCCATGATGCGGCTACCGGCCTCTCCGGGCGGTACTGGATAAGTTCCGACAGTCACACCTGGCAGAACGGAGTCCACACGATGGAGCTGGCGCTGGAATTCGAGGCCATCATGAATACGAAGGAAGTCAAGGAAGAAGACAAGGACAAGAAGAGCAAGAGCACGAAGAAGGAGGCGAGCACGAAGTGAGTTGGACTGATGACATGGCGGCCATGATGGGCGGCGAGCGTCAGACAGGGCGCGGCCTCCAGCTTTGCCAGATGGCAGGCCCCAACGTTCTCCAGGTCGGACAGATGCTCATAACCTCCCCGAACCTGCGGATAGCATCCCACCTGATGGCGCCAATCTGCACGAAAGTGGCAGGTACGTGCCATGATGGCGCGGCGCTGACGGATTCATCGTCCTATGCTCCGGCGCTTGCAGCAGGAGACATTGTCCTGGCCTATCAGCTGGATGACAGCACGTTCCTGGTTATCGAAAGGATGGTGAGTGTATGAGCCTTTTGCCATCTTTTATGGCTACTGAAATTAGTGAGAATACGGCGGCCGCACAGGTGCTGGCAGTGCCGCGTGAATACGGCATAGACTTCGAGACCGGTCAGCTGACAGGTGAGATTGTCGAGGGCATCGAGGCCGTGAAGGTATGGATCTGGTGCTGCCTGAAAACACCGCGATTCCGGTTCCCGATTTACTCCTGGCAGTATGGCACGGAGTTCGAACAGTACATCGGCCAGGTGCTGACAGATGAGTATCTGAACGCAGATGTCCTGACGGAGCTGGAGGATGCGCTCTTCGTGAATCCATACATCAGTGCCGTTGAGAATTTTGAAGTCACCCGCAACGGTGACCTGCTGCATATCACCTGCACGGTCATCACATCCTTCGGCAGTTTGGAGGTAGAGGAAGATGTATGAATCAATGACTTATGAGAATCTGCTTGCAGACGCGAAGGCAGAGGCCGGTGACGGCATCCAGAAGGGTGAAGGCAGTCTGGTATTCAATGCCCTGAGTGCTCTTGCCTACGAACTGGAAAAGCTCTATATCGAGGCAAATTATGTGCTCAATCAGGGCTTTGCTGATACAGCAGACATGGACGGCCTGGTGCGAATTGCGGCGAACAGAGGACTGACCCGGAAGGCCGCAACCAATGCGTATGTAAGCATTACGGCAAATGTCACGCTCCCGATTGGATGGAGAGCATCCCTGAAGGGATTTAACTATATCGTAACTGAGGAACTGGATGCATCCGAACACATCTACAAGGCCATGTGTGAGGAAACTGGAAGCGGCCCGAACGAGCTGCTCGGCCAGCTGACGCCCATCGACTATGTGGACGGATTAACATCCGCAGTCATCACTGAGGTGCTGATTGCCGGAGACGATGACGAGACACAGGAAGAGCTCTATAGACGGTACCTGGAATCATTCTCCACAGAAGCATTCGGCGGCAACATCACGGCTTACAAAACTATCGTCAACTCAATGGCAGGCGTGGGCGGTTGCAAGGTATACCCCGTCTGGGATGGTGTTGGAACCGTTAAGGTGGTGGTTATTTCTGCTGATTACGGCGAACCGTCCGAATACCTGGTGAATCAGATCCAGGAGGCTCTGGTGCCTACCGACGGCGGTACGGGTTACGGTTACGCACCCATTGACCATGATGTCACGGTGGCGGCAGTTAATCCGGTGACGGTCAACGTGGTGACAAACATTACTTATACAGCCGGCTACAGCTGGGCAACCATCGGTGAAGAGATTACCGCAGCGGTCCAGAACTATATCAAGAGCGTAGCAGAAGATTGGCCGGAGGGTGATGCCAGGACGGAATCACTGGTTTATGTGTCCCGCCTGGAGGCCGCTGTGCTGAATGTAACCGGCGTCACAGATATCACAGGAACCACGCTCAATGGGTCCACGACAAACCTGCGGCTTGCATCCGACGAGATCCCGGTGATGGGCACCTTAACAGTGCATTAAGGAGGTGGATAGATGAGACCTGTCGACACTATCCATTATTTTCCTCCGCATATTAAGAGCATCGAAGAGTTCCAGCGCATTGCAAAAGCCTATGACAAAGAGCTCCGGCTGCTGTGGGTAGCGCTTGGAGCACAGGTAAACAACTACTACTTTGATGAGATGGACGAGGCGACTTGCGAACGCTGGGAAAAGATTATCGGCATCCAGAACACCGGCAGTGAGACATTATTCGAACGCCGGCTGGCTATCAAGGGCAAATGGACCTCCGGCCTGCCGTATACAGAGCCTAAGTTCCATGAGGTTCTGCAGTCAATGGTTGGTGATAAGTATTCACTGAGGATTGATGTGCCAGGAAAGACGTTGGATGTGGGCATCATGCTCGCTGAAGTCCTGAAGGTTCAGAACATCCGTGACCTCATCCGGGCAATGGCTCCGGCAGACATGGATGTCATCGTCAGGATTGTGTTCAACCGGTGGAGACGGTTCACGCCGTTAACCTGGAAGACGACCTGGAACGATGGAGCTGATACCTGGGGCGATGTAAAAGAAAATTCTAAGTGGCAGGAGGCAGAAGATGAGTAACAACATTATTCGAGGCACCACGCCCACGAACACCTTCAATGTGAACGTGGATCTGACGGGGTGCGAGGTCCTGTATGTTACATACAAACAGGGCGGCAGAACTATCATCGAGAAGGCAATGTCTGACTGTACTGTCACGGAAACGTCGGTGACGGTCAAGCTGACACAGGCCGAGACGCTTCGGTTCCGGTCCGATGACGGCCCCGTATCGATTCAGATTCGAGCCGGATGGGACAACGGAGAACGTGTAGCATCTACAAAGGTGAGGACTACTGTTGACGGAATCCTTAAGGACGGTGAGATCTAATGGCATTCACATTGAAAATGCAGAGCTCAGAGCAGTCATTTGATGCCGGATTCGAAAGCGAAAGCGGATTCGGCGTCAAGTTTGAAGCTGCCCAGATGGTGAGCACAGGAGACCATCGGATGCTGAGCAACCGGGATGCACCGGACCAGCACCCGATAGCAGCTATCTCTAACCTGGATAGGGAACTTAGTGTCCGGTCGAGCGAAGCAATGACCAACACGGACATCATGGCAATTATAAGCATGTAGGAGG
>OCVV011106704.1_pt1 | contig 13429 bp, 15 predicted proteins | sample 1539721 | NCBI WGS metagenome assembly OCVV01 (sample SAMN02144230, study PRJEB22623) | gut metagenome | biome: sheep rumen | host: Ovis aries | place: New Zealand
TCCATGCACACTATTCATCAGCCACAAAGCAGAAGAAAAGGCGTGCGCGGCTGCTTTGAAGGAAGCGCTTGTTCCGTATGGAATTGCATCTTTCGTTGCCCACGAAGATATTAATGTGACAGCGGAATGGGGACACGAGATTGAGCGTGTGCTTTCGACGTGCGATGCGTTCGTGTATCTTGCTTCGCCGGCATCAAACGGAAGCGCATGGTGCCAGCAGGAAATCGGGTGGGCGTTTGGTAGGGACATACCTATGATGTCGGTCGCCCTCGGCGCGAATCCCATCGGGTTCTTTGGCGCCAGGCAAGCTTTACGCATTGGTGCTCAGTTCAACCAATTTACAGCTGCCGAAGCTATATTCAGTACGCTAGTCTTAGACCCGCGCGTTTCGCATCTGATTGTCGATGGCCTAATCGACAATCTTTCGATCTCGGTTTGCTATGACGACTCTGATTGGTTTGCAACGCGATTAGCTAAAGCTCCTTGCATTAGCAGTGAGCAGGCTGAGCAGATAGAGCTTGCGATTTCTGAGAATGACCAGGTGAGAGATGCAAATCACATGACCTTGCCGATTACCTTGCGGAAGATGATTGCTGAGAAGGTAGGCGGTGGGCAGGGAATCGGGGATGCGTAGGTTCGCTGAGAATGCGTGGTTTGCTAGTGACTCAAGGATTGCGGGATAGCTAGCGGGGAAGAGTATCAAGGAGAGACAATGACGCCGTATGAATTAGGGAGCTTACTCGTTGCGATTGTCGCTGTCGTTTTATCAATTCTAATCCCGCTGGTCCAATTCTTATATCGTATATTAAGGAATCCAAAACTGGATTTGATTCCTTTTGATGGTCGCTCGCTGGTTCTGTGTTTCAACGAATCAAGTTCGTATGCCGAGTTTATGTTTTCGGTTCTTTGCGAAAATGCTAGCAGTTTGGTTAGAACGATTGAGTTCAGCGCAAAGAATATGAATACGGGAAAAGGATTCCAACATAAGTGAACGTCAATAAAACCTATTCATACAAATTGGATGAATGCGGGAACACAGCAAGCAGTGCTGAACACTGCAACGTATGTTCATCCAATTAAGATAGAAGAGGGCAAAGCTGAGCCACTCAACATTGAATTTAGTATCGATACAGATCCTAAATTCGAAGATTTGCTCAGAGAACGTGACGAATTACTATCTTTGTTATGCCAGAACGAATCTACGGTCGAAGCAATTCTATCGAATCCTTCGATGCAGAGTTTAATCGAAAGGATTCGTGACGCTTGTCTCTGGAGAGCTGGGGAATACAGCGTCGAACTAAAGGTTGTGTATGATGCGGCAGGAGTATGTTCAAAACGTTTTCGATTCAGCCTTAGCGAAAGTGACGCATCTAAGCTTGCGGATAATGCTCTCTGGATTGCAACGTGGCGAATTCCCCCAGAGATTAGCGGGTCGCGGTTTCCTATTCAACCGATTAGGATATCCGTGAGCCCGGAATAAGAAGCAGATACTATGCCAGGCTTAGTTTCTGCAAGATGTTTGATTGTTTCGAGATATATAACACTTGTTCATAGCCATTGGCTGCGTGTTCCCCAGATTAAGTTTTAGCATCGCACTCGGTATCGAGAATCCTGACGTAATCAGAACTACTTGGTCCCAATGAAATCATACAAGCCAGAAAGGTAACGATAGAATGAGTTTTGACCCAACGCTTAGCATGTCAGATGTGATTACCTCTTTTATGGCGCTGGCATCAGTGGCTGCGGTGCTTACTACGTTGTATGTGTTCCATAAGCAGCAAGAGCCAAGAATTGTTGTGTTTCTGGAAAGTGACACTGACAATGGGGCCGTAGAACTTGTTGTACGCAATGATGGCAAGAGTGCTGCTCGAAATATCAGACTCCCATTATTTGATTGGGAGATGGCGCAACTTAATGATCTGTCTACGATCAAAGGGTCTTTCATAACGAGGGGCATACCAATGCTTGCGCCGGGATGCGAGCGTCGTACCATACTGTGCACAACGGGATATGCAGGAAAAAAGCTTCAAGATAAAGAGGTCATCCAGCATGTAGACTACGAACGCCGCTCATTGCTAAACGGCTGGACGGATTGCTGGGACGACTTTACGCTTGATTACTACTCATTTGCCCATAGCGTCTATTTCGAGAGCGATGTGCATCAGTCGCGTGTAGCCGTACAGAATATATCCAAGGAGTCAAAAAGGTTGGCCGACTCACTCGACTCAATTGCGCAATGCGTTTACGAAATTGGTGAGCTGACACGCAGAATAAACGAGAGGCTTGATACGTTGTCGGAACTGCACGCGTCAGACTGATTATCATGTTCCTATTGTGCGTAACATTTAGCCGTCACTACAGCTTTGCAAGCCAGTACGGGGTCTGGTGAGCGCAACGGGCGGGTGTTCATCGTTCATGGGTGCGATGACAAAACACGTCTCGAGGTTTATACGCTATTACGTGGCCAAGGATTTGAGCCAGTCATGCTATTCGAGCAACCAAATGGTGAAATGTCCATCATCGAGAAGCGAGAATCAAACTCCGATGTATATGCGTCCATGTTTCCGATGACTGCTGACGATGAAGGGCGCCTATTCGGTGAAGCTGATTTCCATCCTCGGGCACGCCAGAAAGTTGTATTTGAGGCGGGTATGTTTATCGGCAAGCTCGGACGTGGACAGGTTGCCTTTGCAGTTGATCCGGGCATAGAGCTCCCGAGTGACATTACGGGTATTGGTTACATCGAGCGCAAAGGCAATTGGGAGTTTGAGCTGCTTAGGGAGCTTAAGAATATGGGCTTTGACGTTGATGCGAACAGGTTGTTGGGATAGCGCCCGCCATGCGCTGAGGGAGTAAATGCCATCGCAGACGCCAGAAGGCATCCGAGGCGATGCTTTCTGCTGTGAGTGCGCATAACAATCAGCTCATTACTTTTAAGACCAAGACGAGCTGCACGCTGGTGCTTGCATTGCAGTTTGTCGAATTGTCTTTGGGCCAGGCAATCAAGCTGAGTGCCGATCAGCTTAGCCAGGAGTTGAGGGCTTTTGTTCTTGGATTTGAGGCAAGCTTACTGATGCGGAGCGGGACGGCACGGCATATGGGGCGTATGTTTGATCTGGGTTAGGCAACAAGGCAGGGGCGAGGGCCCGCATAAGCAGAACGCAGTTTAACGAAAGGAATAATAGCGATGGGTGACATTACTGTTGTGATAGGCCCGAACGGGTTTGGCAAAACGACATTTCTGAATGATGAAGCTAAACGTCAAGAGGCTGCAAATCGTACCGTTATGTTTCTTCCGTCTGAAATAAAGCTTCTCGATGAGGTGAAAGATACCGTCGACACCTCGCAGACGATGGAATACCTCTTGAGCGAAATAATAGAGACGCCAGATTATGTAGCCATGAGAAATAGTTTGTTTGACGAAGCGGATAAGCTAATTGCAGCCAACGTAGGAGATATGAATGACATGGTTGAGGACATACTGTCCCTCAACGGATCAAAACTAGGGAAAGACTTTATTTCCCCAAATCCTAAACGTACAGTTAAGCATCTTGTTAGCATTGCCCAGGATGACATCAAGAAAAAGATGGGTAGTGGGCAACGGATGCAACTTCTCCTTAAACTTGTTTCTCGGAGTAGTAAGGAATGCATCTTCCTTGATGAGCCAGAAAAGTATTCGCACCCTTCATTGCTTCACGGAACTGCAAAAGCTATAAACGAGCTTGTTGCTGGTGGGAAATCGGTGTTCATTGCTACGCATTCGCCAAAACTCGTTTCAATGCTTGAGATTAGCCTATCAGACATTAGGGTCATTAACGACCCAACGCATCAACCGAAATCTATACCGTTTGACGCTGCTGTTGTGGAGGCGTCGAAACTGCTAGCAGTTGGATCGATGGAGAATAAGTTCAAACGGTATTATGCAAGTGGAAGCTCGCTGATAGAATGCATTCAGAAGCGCCATAATCGATTCTTTATTGAGGCTCTATTCGCGAAAAAGGTGTATTTGTGTGAGGGCGCGAATGACGAGCTGTTTATCAATGCGTCTCTTCAAGCAAATGGCGGGTACTATGATGATTACTGCGTTTTCAAAGTTTGGGGGAAGACGAATCTCATAGTTTTCGAGAAACTCTTCACGATGTTGGATATACCGGTGACGATTCTGTTTGATGTTGATGACGAATCAAGGCCGAAGCATAAAACTACGAATGACGCCATCAGAAAGCTTGCGAGCGAGTGCTCGATTGTTGAGTTTGCTCCGAATGTTGAAGAGGCGAACGGGTATCCAGAATCAAAGAAGAACGATGCGCTGGGGTTTATCGACCATTTGGAGGGGCTGGGATCGCTTAGGGCGGTTTAGCCACGTCAGTGTAATAGGAAACTATCCTAAGAGCAACCCGCTTTTGATCGCTGATCAAATGGTAGGTCATGAATTTATCCAATTAGAAGTATAGGGAAGGTGACATGTTCGACTCTCTCTCCGTTATAAACGATAGCGTTGTAGAACACGCCACACATTGGGAGTGGGCTGTTCAAAAGTATATTGCTAGAAAGCACCTATGCGTGAGAACTGAAGGTGAAGGAGTTTTGGTTCGAATAGTTAGTAGCGGAGAGCCGCCTGATAGAGAAACATTTGAAGCATTTCGATGTGCTGGACTGTTGCTAGGCTGTATGGAACAAATATCAATGCTTTACTATGAGGTCAAGTTTAATATCGCTGAATTGGTGCGGGACTTCAATCTATCAGCTGATGGGCTAATAGATTTCAAGAATAGAGAGGCATATTGCGTTGCCAATGCTCGATACCATAATGCGATTCTTTCAATCAATAGATTTGTGATTCAAAGTGAAGGATGTCTAAATAAAACCTTTGGAAAAGAATCTAATGAGGTCAAACAGTGGAAGGAAATAAAGAAGGAGCTTTACGACAACAATCTAGCATTTGGGTTTTGTTTAGAAGAGCGCAATCATGTTGAGCATGCAATTAAACCCTTAGCTCTAATGAATGAACATCCAGTTACTCATGTAGGGGGTCTTGGAATTAATCTCGAATCAGATTACATGCACTACGATAAAAGAAAACTAGACACTGGTTACAGCAGACTTAGATCGGAGTTCATCGTCAACAGCAAAGCAGCAGGAAAACGACCTATTTTTTCAGTAGCAAGAATGGTGCGAAATATACAATTTGCAATTATAGAGTTATATCTGTGCGAATACACGTTGATTCGGGATGGCCTAAAACAAGCGCTTCCAATTGCAGAAGAGGTAGCCAATAACATCGCTTGTAATGGGTTGCTGATAATGCCCGAAAAGGAAGATACTCTTGAGTATCACTGTCCCAGGCGTATATTGCGTTGGAACTCAAATGGAGCTTTAAAGACATGTGACGAGATAATATCTGCTCTAGAAGAAGCAATAAATAGCTATGTAGAGCAGCTTAAGGAGGATATCGAGATTCAGCGTGCGCTGTTATTGGTTTAGACGTTAAATACTCTGAGCAAAAAAGGGAGGAACGAATGGATTTCAACGTTGTACGAGATGACATCACCAGGATTAAGGTTGATGCGGTGGTCCTTCCTGCGAATCCAAAGCTAAATCCAGGGGATGGTGTATCTGCATATCTCTTTGCCAAAGCAGGGCGGGATTTCGTCAAGAAGGACCTCAAAAGATACGGCCGTGTAGAAGTGGGGAATTCGGTTCCGACTCGCGCTTTTGCTCTTCCGGCTAAATACATTATCCATACGGTTGTTCCGGTTTGGAAAGATGGCAACAATGATGAATACCTGCTCCTTTGCGCTTCGTACATTTCTGCCTTGAGTTTGGCTGACAGGATGGGCTGTGATTCAATCGCCTTTCCGTTATTAGCTTCTGGCAATAACGGGTTCGATGAAAACACCGCATTTGAGGTCGCAACTAAGTGCATCGAAGAATATGAGCCTGCTGGAAAACTAGAGCATGCCGAACTTGTGATGTACGGCATGAAGGCGACCGAGCTTGCAAAGAATGCTGGCTACGATGTTGAAGAACGAATAGACCAAGAATATGTCATTGCGCATGCTGACGATCGTAAGGACAAGGGGAAGATTGTTGTTGCTGTGGAGTGGGGCAAAGACATGGCAGAGGCATTTGCCGATGACATTTTTACAACGATTGACGAATACCTCAGTGACCCGAATGAGCGCAAGAAGATCATCAAAAAGGCCGGGTCAATTTTGGTCGATGTGATAAAGGGTGCCGTTAAATAGATTCGCACGTTATTTATCCATACGTCGATTTTGGCGTGCCGTTCATATACCGATTGGATCGAAGTACGTAGAGCCTTCAAAGCATGCTAAATGGATTTGAAGAGGTCGCAGTTTCAAAACCATCAGCATGCTAGACCGTTACTATTTCGCACCTATTGGTGCGTGATATTCAATCTCTTGAAGTCGGTTTCCTTAGGTTAGTAAGAGAATGATCAGAGGATTGAATGTCCTTGTCGTCGTTGCAAGCTGATAAAAAAATGATTTTTGTATCAGTGTGAAAAGAATATCAATGATGGAGTAAAACGTACCCCACAGATGGGCAAATGATTTAATTAATGTGGGGTACAAAATGCCGGAGCGCAATATCGTCGTTGAGATGCTCGAAGAGGAGCTCGACAGGAACGCACGCGCCCAGGCCGCATATGCGGCAGAGCGCGATAGGCTTCCGAGGGGCAGTGTGTGCGTAAAGACACGCGGCAGCAAGGCGTACTGCTACCTTAAGTATCGAGACGGTTAGCGTACGGTCACGAAGTATGCCGGCATTGCCCTTGTTGTGGAGGAGGATCTGCGGGCGCAGGTGGCTCGCCGCAAGGAAGTAGAAGCGACCATCAAGCAGCTGAAGGCTGAACAACGCTACATTGAGAAAGCGCTCGCTTTATGACGAGCGCTCAACTCGAACGAGATGAAGCGTTCTGGCGGCTCATTGGCGCGCTCGACCTAGCTGGCGTGTTGCAACATGTCATGAATATTGGAACCTGGGCCGAATGGCTTTACACCGACTACTTCGAGCAAACCGCGGGCGTGGGGGAGGTGCACGTCGACATTGGGAAAACGCACGACATCGACGTGTACTTCCGAAACTACCTCATGGAGATCGAAGGAGCGGAAGGACTCAAAGAGGGCCTTTACGAAGCGGGCTTCCTTCCTGGTTCCGATTACAAGGGGACGTTCTTTTCTGGCGGTATTGAGGTAGAGTTTCTGGCTGGAATAGCTGGTACCGGAGAAGGTGTTGTTGAGATCCCCTCCGTTGGGATCAAGGCCGAGCGCCTTGAAGACCTCTCAATGCTTGAGCCTGCGTGGGTCGAGAAGAGAGGCTACCGTATCTGTATTCCCACTCCGGCGTCGTACGTGGTCCAAAAACTTTTCATTAACCCGACGAGACGTCCTGCGCATAAGCGCATGCAGGACCTTCGAAAAATCGCGGTACTCGTGCAGGCCATGGCTGGCGTGCCGGGTCAGATGGAAAGCCTCGAGAGACTTCTTGAGGGGATGCCCCTTGAAAAGCGGGATCGAGTTCTGGAGGTCGCTAAGGCCAATTCGATTGCTCTCCCCCTGGGCAATGGGAACAAATAAAAGCGCCGTATAGCCATCGTAGCTTTTGAACTCGTAATCCAAGGGCCTCTCACAAACACCCAAGTTTTCAACACTCTTGCACAATGCTCATGATGCGCTGTTGCTTGTTTCGCATTATGGACGGTATCTTTAAGATAGAACGAAAAAGATGATAAACACAACATATATTGAATTTCTCGCGTACCCGACACTATATATTGATACAGCGACTTTGCGGGATTATAATTTCAAATGTAAGTATTAGCACTTCGATTGTTTGTGACAGCCTGGAAGGGGTGAGACATAAAGGCAATCACAGAACTAGAAACGGGCGCACGAATGGCGGTTCGCACGCCCAAAACAGGATGATGCCTGGGCACCATCGGACAGGTTGATTATAGCTCAGGCGATCATCCAATCGATTACGATTGGAGGAAAATATGCAACGCTATTACATCAACACTCGAGCGCAGAGCACCGGCGAACATGAGATTCACAAGGAATCTTGTCGCTGGTTGCCAAGCGAGAATGACCGATTCTATCTTGGATGTTTCGCATCAGATGCAGAAGCGCTAAAAGCAGCGCGCCGATATTACTATAACGTCGACGGCTGCATGTTTTGTTGTGCCTCAATTCACCATCGGTAAGTAATTCAGTTGATGAAAACTGGCCTCGTTCTTGCTAAGCGCGAGGCCAAATCTTATACGGCAAGTCATTTGAAGCTTTTGATGTAGTCTTGGTGTTGTTTAACTAAGGAAATTGCCACGAGTCACTCTGACATTCTGCTTGCGGATTCCTGACAGCTGCCTATTTGTTATCTCGTTATGGCGTTCGTGGACGTGGACGTTTTTCTAGAGATCCTTGGCGTTCACCATACCCAACGGTCGCCTGAACCCCGCGGGGCCCATCCAGCCAAGCAGCTCCTTGATTCTCTCGTCATACCGTTCGACGTAGTTGCAGATTGCCGCGCCCGCGCAAGCTTCGCATGCAACTGAATATTACGCGCTAATCGGTGCACGCTACACCGAGAAAACGTAATAGGCATCAGTAGTGTTATTCGAGCAAGCAAACAGTGGAATGACCATCACCGAGAAGTTGGAAGCTAACTCCGCTATGCGTGCGGCCGTGTTTCTGATGACTGCCTTCGATGAAGGGCGTCTATGCGGCGTGCACAGGACGGTCTAGGTAGCATAAAGGCCCAAGCCTGCCAAGTGAGCCCCCGCCTGCGCTGTGATACAAATTTCTGCGATGTGTTGGGGAGCACGGTGGCGGTTACCGAAACCTGTATGGGGTGAGCATATGGTGAATCAGAAAACAAAGGGTCAGCATTATGTCACGGAGGCATACCTCAGGTCCTTTTCCGCTTCGGGAAAGCTGTACTGCTTTAGGAAGCCAGATCGGAGTTTTTTCGAGTCTTCGCCAGAGAAGGTTTGCAAGAAGCGTTACCTCTACGAGATCGAATTGCCTAACCACTCCGAGGATGAAGCAAAGGAATTCGTTGCCCTAAATCTTACCGAGAGCGTTCTCTCGTATATCGAAGGTGAATGCATGGCCAGTTTGAATAGGCTAGACGAGTACGTAAACGGGGAGATCGAACGTCCTGATAGCCTTCGCGACGACGTGGGGAAGATCGCGGTGTTCGCCGTGCACCTGCTCTTCAGGAATCCGAAAATGCTTGAGGCGACTCGGAAGCCCATCGCCGAGCGGATTCATGACACATTAAAGGAAATGCTCCATCGCGGCGGTGGGCCATCCGATGATTTGATTCCCTGGGCTTATGAGGCGGCGAATTGGGAGACCCTAATAAAATGGGATGAGGGGATGCCGCAATCAAATCTCACTATCGAGCTTCTAACGATGGACCGCGTTTTCTTGAGAGACACCACCGGGCGGCTTATAACATCGTGCGCACCGATTCAGATTCGGCCTGTGGGCGAGCCAGATTATCTTACCCTGTACTTTCCGATGACCCCGAGGACAGCGGTTCTTTTCGTGCCGAGAGAGGATGTGCCGACGGTGTTCTCGATTGATGTCCCCGATGAAGTAGTGATGTTTTTCAACTCGTATTACTTTTCTGATGAGAGCATTGCCGAAACATGCATTGCCTCGTCATATGAGCTGCTGCGAGATTACGTGCGATAGGTTGAAATGCATGCCGTGCGCAGATTATAGGCCGAAACAGTACTTCATGGAGCAAGTTCGAACGTGACATTAAAAGGAATGAATAGCATTTGGTGGTGATGCGGCTGCTCACGCTTGCCTCGTTTGGCTTGGGGCGGTTTGACGCTGCTGATGGGAGCTCGAAGCCGGTTGGGCTGTGATTCTCGGTGGATGAGGTGGGTTAATGTTACGTACTTAGATGTTGAGCTAATCGCGTGTGTCTACCGTCCCGTTGTGCTAGTGACGCTTCCTCGCTGTAAGCTTCTGCAGTATATCTTCACCTGGGTATTGCATGCTTTTTGCGTCCCTGACCTGCTTGTTTTTTATGACTTTTGCAGAAGAAAGATCGTATACCCTAACGCGGTTGTTGTATACGAACGTAATCGCGTCGTTGGTTACGTAGATATGCCGTAACCGCGCGTTAATCAGACTTTGATTCTTTACCGGGGTTAGCAAACCGATGAGGCCCCAGATTCCATCATGCCTGCCGAATAGAAGTAAGCTTTGTTCCCAATCCCCGAGAAGGACAAGCACATGCTCGCCGAAGAAGACGACGTTTCTCACTGTGCTTGGGAGGCCGATTTCTAGCAATGTGGCGCCTTCTTGCGTAATCTGCAAGTTCCAGCCATGGGCGATTGCGCGCAGGTTCCCGCTGCTGAACACCTTGGGTTTAGGTGGGTCCTTCTTTTTTGGGACGGATTCCAGCATCGGCTCTGCCCGTATCTCGTCCGTTCGGAAGAACTTGAAACCGCGTAGACCGATTGAGTCGGTCAGGTTACGTATGTTTTCGAGGTCACGCAGCCCGAAGGAACCGAAGAGCCAATGCGCGTTCGGAGCCGATTCATTGACTTTCGCGAAGTAATCCCAATCCACTGGTGATACTGAGTGGCCGATGACGACTATCTGATCAATCTGTCCCAATCCATCGAAAAAGGCGCCGTTGCGCCGGATTATCTCCTGGCTGTCCTTGATAAGCTCGTCATCGCATTCCGCAATGATGGAGAAAACGCTGTCTTGCGCCACGTCGACAGCGGCCTGCCTATATGTGCGGGGCTTCCTGTAGCTCTCCGACAGGCTTCCCATGCTGACTCCTGGCCTGTGGCCTAAGACCAGTTTCTCTCTCTTGTTTTTCCTGCAGCCGTGGATGTAGACGACGTCCTCCATATGGTACAGGTCCTCAACGAACTCGGTGTAGTTGAAGCAAAGGACCTTGCCGCCTGGCGTGAACAGGCCCTCGAGAGGCCGATCCCTGGTCCCGACGGCCAGCTTGTTTACCCATCTGCGGAACGCGGTCTGCAGGTCGTTCGCAATCGTTGATATAGGGTTTGCGGCGGCTTCAACCGCTAGGTAAAACTCGGCTGCGCCCGCATCTTCGTCGCTGAAGAAGCCGAAATCCTCTAGCCATGAATCCACGATGAATCTGCTTCCCATGAGGTCCAGGTTCAGGTGTGCTAGTGATTCCTCGAAATCGGCCCATATGTCGTCGCCGATAAGCGCGGACTCCAATGCGAAACGAAGAGCGCTGTCCTTGCCGAGGCTGTCGCGAAAGCTATAGTAGTTGGACGGCACCTTGTGCATCAGGTCGAAACCGTTGCCTATGATGTAGAGCGTATTGTCGCTCGGGTGGATTTCTCCGATGTCGATGGGGCTGTATGCCTCGATTTCCTTTTCGTAAACCTCCTTCTCCGCTTTCTTTTGTTCTTGCCATTCGAGGTCGGCGGCTTCTTCTTGTTCTCTGCGCCGCTCATTTTGCCAGGCTCGACGACAGTCATGGCAGTATCTGACGGGGCTTTTCGTGCGCCCTGCTATCGCGACGAAGGTTTTGCCGCAGGTTTCGCATGTGAGTGTTTGCGCTGACATTGACATTGCCCATGGACCTATCTCTGCAAGGCTCGTGTAAGAACGCGCCGAAGGTTTGTGCCCATGCGTATCTAATACGTGCTCTCGATGGGCGGGAGAATCTCGTCGTTCGCCTTCCACCTGAAAAAACGTCATCGTAATCACGCGACCAGTTAAGCTAAATCGCATGCGGCCAGCTTTTCAGTGCTTGTGCAAAAAAACAAAGCGGCGCCTAGCTCGCCCAGTCCTCGAGCATCAGCCCTTCGACACGTTCGAACTCCCTCGTGTTGTTCGTGACCAGCGTCACCCCGAGGGACTTCGCGTGCGCCGCGATCATGAGGTCGTTGGCGCCGATGGGCGTGCCCTTGCGCTTCAGGTCCGCCCGGATGCGTCCGTACTCGACCGCTGCGTCGTCGTCGAAGGGGACGACCTCGATGTTGGCGAGGAACAGCGTGAGCGCCAGCTGGTTGCGTTCGGGGTTGGAGCTGTTGAACACCCCGTACTCCAGCTCCGCCAGCGTGATCACCGACACGCACAGGTCTTCCGGGTCGAAGCGCGACATGCGCTCGTACACGACCTCGGGCCGGTTGTTCTTGGCGTACGCCACGATGTTGGTGTCGAGCATGTACCTCACAGCGCGGCCGCCCTCTCCTGGAGGGGCAGATCCTCGACACCTTCCATGAAGTCGTCGGTGAACAGATCGACAGCCGCTATCATCGAGGACAACATGTCGTTTCCCTTAGGCGTGAGCACGACTGCGCCGCCTATCCTGTTGACGTAGACCTCGTCGCCGTCGAACCGGCAGCTCTTGGGCAGGCGAACCGCCTGGGAGCCTCCGTTGGCTATCAGCTTTGCCGTCATCATAGCAATCACCTCCGTATGATGTATATATCAGAGTATATATCACTTGGATTCCGTTAGCAATCACCGTGACTTACCGATTAGTCCTGCCTCCAAGTTTTGCAAAGGCCAAAAGAAAGGTTATGCAGACAACCTTTCTTTTTGATTGCGCCAAAGAAAGCTTGGCAGCACAGCCAATCGCCTGGATTCAAAATGCATGGGACAAGGCTTCGTCATCATGACAGCGGTTTGCTAGCGGTTCCCGAAAACACCGTCGAAAAACGCTCCGAACATCATCGAGTTCGGGGTAAATCATATGCCCTATTTCTTGAAGTTGGCCTTTGTCCAGAAACCGTTTCAGGGGGTTTTGGGACGCCTCCCGAAGATTTTTCGGCCCTTTGCGACCTGCGGGAACGCCGCATGAAATCGCGTGAAACGGCGGTTACGCCTTCATGGAAACACGCCTATGAGCTGCGCAAATGCAGGCCCTGGCATCCTCTTTTCCCTTCCCATATAGGGGGTCAAATCTTTTTTGGTGCAAACTTGACACAAGCGCTTTCTTGCTATTGGCGGACGTTGTCGGTGAGCACGTACTCCGGCACGCCCATCACCATGAAGGCGTGGACCATGCCTATGAAGAGGTTCTCCTGGCGCGCGTTCGGGAAGAACTCGACGTAGCAGGTGCCGCAGTGGTGGCACACCATGGCGAAGCACGCTATCTTGAACTCGCCGCCAGCCCAGTCCTCGACCTTCACGAACCCCCAGTCCATCTGGTAACTCTCGCCCGGCCCGGTCTCGAAGCGCCTGCCGCGGCCCCCCTGCGGGTCGGCCTTCGCCAGCTTGCGCTTTGCGGGCACCAGGTCGGCGTGCGCCGCGATGTAGTTCTTCACCATGGTCCTGCCGCCCTTGTACCCCCTGGTCCTCTATGCGCTCGAAGACCACCTCGGAGTTCGTGACGCCCTCCATCAGCAGGGCGTTGACCACGCCCTCGAACCCGCTGATCACCATGG
>OCVV011359131.1_pt1 | contig 13427 bp, 7 predicted proteins | sample 1539721 | NCBI WGS metagenome assembly OCVV01 (sample SAMN02144230, study PRJEB22623) | gut metagenome | biome: sheep rumen | host: Ovis aries | place: New Zealand
GATCGCCGACATCCAGTCACAGTACGAGGTCAAGATCGACACTCTCGAGAACGAAAAGGTTGCCGCGTGCACCTTCTCCGACGACCAGAAATACACCATCCGCCTCAACGCCGAGAAGAGGGCGATCCAGAAGGATTACGACGTCAAGCTCGCCGACGCTACCAAAAAGGCAAAGAAATTTGTCAAGAAAGCGCGCGTACTGGTCGACGATAAGCCCGAGGCGCTTCTCAATCTCCCCGAGGCAAAGAATTATAAATAATTCGGAATCAATCAGATCACGATAAGAAAGGAGCAATACGATGAACAGCCAAAAACAAAACCGCCATTCCCTGATGGCGAAGGGTATCATGGTATTGCTCGCTCTATTGGTTCTTGTTTTTATTATCACATTTGCGTGGTTCACGCCGCCTGAGGAGATCAATGAAGCTCATGGCATCAGCATGAAGACAAAGTCGGGTTCCGATTTTGAATACGCGATCGGCTTCAAGACATCTCAGACTTTCGGCGAATATCTTGTCACTGATTTTACGAACAGTGACAAATCCCAGTGGGACGTCGAGAATTTGACGGTGCCCGGTAAAACGAATGAGGGTACACCGATCAAATATAATCTTCTGTATGATTATCAACCGATCGATCTCACCGGCAACGGTTACACACTGATCCGTCCCGCGATGGATTACGGTAACTGGAAGATCAAATCCGGTACCAACGATTATTCTATCGCCGAGGCAAACACTCAGTATATTTCGTTTGATTTGATTCTTCGCAGTAAATCTGCGACGACGCTTTCACTGGGTCCGAACTCCTATGCGATCGGCGCAAGCGAGGTTGATGGAACAACAGCGAAGCCCGACGGCTCTATGCTGACCGGCACCGGTGTTGACAGAATATCCGATTACGGCAGTTTTTCCCGTGACGCGATCGTCGGCGCTGTACGCGTTGCGTTCCTCGGATTTGACGATACGCTGACGGCTGAAAGTTACATCGCAGGCACGCAGGATGACAAATTGAATCATACGCCCTCTCTGCTGTGGGTACCCCGTCCGGATCTCTATCTCAACAATAACGGTAATGATCTGAGTACATCCGGCTGGTCGCTGAACACCGGCGTTACCTCCGGTCAGACCTTCAATTTGAACAGCCAGGCAATGAAGGATACTGCATACAGCACCTATCAGCATCAGTATTATAATGTTTTTAATGCGGGCTATAATGACACTGTCAAAGTTGTCAAGGATGAAAGCGACTATGTCCATGTTTCTTCCAAAGATACCGAAGGAAATGAATACCATCTGAACGACACGGTTGAACTGATTCATTTGGATAAGCCGATGACGGTACACGAAAACAACGAGGACGTTACCTATTATTACGGTAAGGTTCGTGTACGCATCTGGGTAGAAGGTACCGATACAGAGTCGCGTCGCGCCTTATCAAAAGGTAAATTCAAGTTCAACTTTGACTTGACCACTAACTGATATTCCCGATGGATTCAGATTAGCAGTTTTGGCTGCTGAAACCGATTAATTGGAGCAAGATTTATGAGTAGAAATTCTAAGAAGAAAAAATCTACAAGTAAATATCGCGATTTTAAAGTATCCCCGCTGATTGCCGTTACGGCAATTATCGAGGTGTTGGTTCTTATTGTTGTTTCCACCTATTCATGGTTCTATCTGAGCGAGAACAAAGACGTCAATATCGGAACTGTTTCCGTAGACGCGGATTCCGGTTTGGATATTGACTTCAAGTACGCGAGAGAAGAGGACTATATCAATATCTGGAACTACATCGATAAGGACTTTAAATTTGAGCCGGTCACCTCTCTCGACGGAAGAAATGTCTATGTTCCTACCTCCGGCACATTTGATAACACCAACACCTCTAACATGGTTTTCCGCGAGGGTACGGTCAACGATATCAACTCCAAGTATATCAACATTGATTTTGAATTGACCAATACGACCAACTATGACATGAAGGTCTTTTTGAACAACAACTCTTACTTCAATGTTAAGCATGGCAACAATAAGGACGAGAGCCGCGCGCTGCGTATGGCCTTCTATCCGAACGACGCCAGCACCGGTAAGGTCACCTCTCAGCTGATCGGTACTTCCTCCGACTATTCCGGTCAGGAGGATACGGGCAGCTCAACAAACAAAAAGACCGTTTATTTTGATAACACCACATGGTCGGGCGGTCATGCTTCCAAGACATGGGATAAGGTATACGCCTATATCTGGAACAGCTCCAACAAAGAGTACGCCGCGTGGCCGGGCGTTGAAATGTCACAGACCAGCGGACCGATCTACTCTTGGTCGTTCAACGATGACGGTTCTAACTATAACAAGATCATCTTCAACAGCGGCGTCGGCAACCAGACCGGCGACCTGAATTTGACAAATGGTAATGTGTATACTGCCTCAGGTAGCAGCACATCGTTCAATCCCAATACGGTTTATTTTGTCAAGCCGGAGAGTTGGGAGCATGTATATGTCCACGCTTGGCGCGGCTCTGATTCCTCTCCTGAATACTATACATCTTGGGATAGCAGCGGCGACGTCAGCGGACTGGATGAAATGAAATCCGTCGGTTCGGGTATCTATTCCTATACCTACTCCGGTGAGGTTACCCGAATGCTGTTCACGAACGGTACCTACGGCGGCACCAACCAGACAGTAAACTTTACGCCCGTAAATGATAAGATTTATTATATCAACGGAACAAACGGCGGAAAGTATGATGTCGCTACTTATTCAAAGAATTATTCAACACCTATCACGAACAAGACCATCTATTTCTACAACTCCTTGGGTTGGGATATTCCTTATGTCAACGCGACCATCGGCACCACGACCATCAGCCTGCCGATGACCACCTTGAACGGTAATGTCTATTATATCAACCTTCCCGAGATCTACAGCAGTATTTATTTCAGAAACAAAGCAAACACATATCAAACCTATTCGATCCCCGGCAACACCGATGGCGTAACGCTGCAGGCAGGTTATGTATATCGTCCTCTTAACGACAAGGACGGTAGCGGAAACTACAAGATGAACGCCTTTAAATATGCCGACTATACTTCAGAAAACGGCTACGCGGTCATCTCTCCCGGTGTTTCCGCCGGATTCCAGCGCACCTATACGCCTGTCGTTAAGATCAACAATGAGTCGGGCGCCGCGGCAGAGGTTATCCCCGCGTTCTCCAACTCGATCGATAATTACATCTTCGGTAACAAGGCGGGAGATAACGGCACCAGCCAGACGGTATTTGAGATCGGCGCTAAGCACATGGTCTCTCTCTCGATGGTCATTTGGCTCGAGGGCACCGATCCTGCTTGTACCGCTGAGGCATACGCGGGCAACAATATCGAGATGCGCCTTGAGTTCGCGTCATCCTACCTTGATACTTCAGTTAATCCTCCGGAACAGCACAACGTCAATACCTACGGTTCCGATACCTATAAGTATAAATTCTACGACAAGACCCGCGAGGTCTGGACGTCCGACCGTCAGGCGACCGAATCCGGCATCACCGTCGCTCCGGTTATGCAGCTTTACGATAACACGGTACAGAGAGGCTATTTGATGAGCCCCGAGTCCTATGTGACGGTAGACGGTAAGCAAAAGGTAAGTTGCTGGTCGGTCGACGCTCCGCAGAATATCGCCCTGTGGGGTCACGACATCATCTTCCGACGCGTTAATCCGTATGATGAGGATGAGGTATGGAACTATTGGCATGCGGGACGTGTCGCCGGCGCGGAAAACGATCCCGTTTATACCGATCGTAAAACGCCTAAGACCTCTGAACAGACCGTATATAGCATCGCTACCTCCGGTACGACAGATACCATCAGCTTCACTGCGTTCGCCGACGGTTCTCCCACAGAGGAAATGCTTAGAGCAAACGGTAATACCACCGATGAGTTGAGAGTCGGCGTTCCTGCCGTATCCTGCGGCGGCTTATGGGGCAATCATCAGGTTCGCACCCTGACGGTCGTCGACGGCTTGAACGGTCATACGATCCAGAACGACGGCGCTATTATGACAATGTCATATAAATACCGTTACACAGGCGGCGGAAAAAACCGTGATGTCACGATCGAGTATAAGGCGTCCGGTCCGAGCAATACGATTTTCTATTATTTCGTAATTCCTAACGTAGCCTATACCGCAAAAGAGCCCGGCACATCAAACGTAGGTCTTCCGATCCGTTATAAGCGCTACACAGGCTTCGACAGCGGTTACGCGATCAACTCAGAACTCAACGATGAGTTGAAGCTCGCTAAGATCGAAGGGACTGTCTATGCGATCGACGCCGGTAAGCCTAAGGGCGATTACTATGAGATCAGCAAGAGAAGCGACGGCGTAGCGGATAACCATTGGGGCTCCGACATGCTCTATGTCGAAACAACCGCTACCACCAGCAGTTATTGCTTCTCCGGTAATGATAAGGGATCGGGCAAGAACAAGCTTTTGCAGGTCCACTATTACAACGGTAATCCCGGTACAAACAGCGTATATTCCTATCTATATGCAGTAGATGACGGAACGATCAAAGGCAGCGCTGTCACAGCTTTTGTATCCGTCGTTCCAAATGACAGACGATATACCGGTTATCGCGTCGAGTGCGTCGACTGGGATGATCCGACAAACAGTCATAAAAAATTCTTTACCGACGGTCATGAGATCAAGAGAGATTTGACTGAGACAATCACCGCGACGAACGGTGATTCCGGTTCGGCGACGACGTTCTATCGCAACTACCTGAATAATCAGAATATCTGCAAACTTGACTGGTTCAGAGATATTTGGATCTCATTCCAGACAAATAACGCCGCGCTTGATAACCGTAATGGCGGCAACGGCGGATTACCTGCCATGTATCTGTATAATTCCGGTACATCAGATAAGTATAACTGGCCGGGCGAACAGATGAATTGGCAGAGTGATGTTGGTAATAGCATCAAGAAATATGGTTCTCGCACGAACTTCAATGTTATTAAGTATAATACTGCTATCTTCAATAACAATATGCAGAACGGAGCCACACAGACCGCTGCCGTAACGCTTGACCTTTGCAGCAGAGGTAATATCTATGAATGCCATACTGCCGGAGGGACAGTGAATTGCGTAAGTTATGATGACAGCGCTAATAACGTTATCGAATCCAATACTTGGGCAACGTCCAACGCGCACTTTGCTCCCAGAACCTAAAACAACAAATTTAATCTCATAAAGAAAGGTGGTGCCGCAATTGAATAAGAACAGTAAGCGAAACAGCAAGAAGATCGCAGATCGCAGACATTTGCCCTCTGTCCATATCCTGATTGCGGCGATCGCCATCATCGAGTGTCTGATCCTCTTATCGTTCACGACCTACAGCTGGATCGAGTCCAACTCCTCTCTGGTCATCATGAACGGTCCCCAGACAACGACCGTAGACGATACCGATTCCGATAATTACGTCAATATCGATATCGCCGATACCTTGAATTATGAGATCAATCTTAATGACGACGGTACCTCCAACGCGGATCTGAACACCTTCTACCGCTTCACAGAGAACTTCCGCTACGGCAAGACCTCTTCGCCCGACGGTATCAAGTTCTTCTTCCCGAAGCGCAATAACACCTTCACGACCGCAAGCACTTACCGCAAGGGCGATACCACCGACTACAACACCTCCTACACTTATTTTGATTTTTATATCAAGAATACTGTCGGCAACCGTGATTTCTACTTTGCCGATAAAACAGATGACTTGAAGAATGTTTTCACCTTAGAGGATACCGAGAATTATTTCGATGGTAAGACCTATACCGACGGCGGTCAGACCAAGAATAAGCTCGACGCGATCAAGAGCGCGATGCGTCTTTCCATTTCCACCGAAGCGGATAATCAGGTAACGACAAAGGTCTATTCTCCAAATGGTTCGACCTATTATGCGCAGAACGGTTTGACCGACGATAATAACAATAAGCTTCAAATCACGACTGAGAAGATCGAAGATTACGGCATCAACAAGAATAAGGATCTGAACGCTAACCAGAGAAAGAAACTCTTTACCTCTACCAAAAGCACGACAAAGAGAATGAAGGTTTCTGTCCGCATTTGGTTTGAGATCATGGATCCGGAATTCCAGAAGGCATTTGGCTTCGGTACCAACCAAAGTAATTTCAATTCAAAGGATTTCAACGCGATCGCGGGTGTGGCGGTCAACGTCAACCTTACCTTCGCCAACAGCGCCAATAATCTCGTTCCTTTCTACTTCGACGATTATACCTTCGATACCGCAACAGCGAACGCCGGTAAGAACATGACGCTCGCTAACGCGAATAACGATGCTTATAATGTATGGTTCCATGTATGGAATCCCAATACCAGTGGTTACACGGACTATGAGATGGAACGTGACACCTCCATCGACTCTTCCGAGTACACTCGTTGGGAGGCACAGAACGTACCGCAGACCGTTACCGATCATCTCCAGGGCAATATTACAACAGCACATCTGAACGGAAGCTACTTCACCTATGGTACATCTGCGTCCGCAACCGGAAAGCGCTGGTATCTCTATGAAAAGCCCGGCTCCAGCTCCGACTTTGTTTACAAGGCTTATAGCCAGACGGCTACCAGTGGTTCTGATACCATCGGCGTCGGTGCTTGGGATACCCGGATGACGCTGGTACGCTTCAAGGATATGGCTACCCGGGTCGTGACCTCCGGCTTCAATAACGAAATCTCTAATTTCCAATACATGAATGCTGTGGCGAATACCGGCGCAACCTCCGGTAAGAACTACGTATTCGTCAACGATACCGACGCGGGCAACTCCTATGCAGATAACTTTGCTACAGATGTTGCAAGGAAGACCGCCGCAATGTATTACGACACGACTGAAAAGGTCTTTAAGGCGTATGTTCCTTCCACATGGCTCGCCAACAACGGCTCGCTGTACTTCAATTTCAGCGTTAACGGTCAGTTTAACCAGAATCAGACGAATGTACGTTACTTTGCGCGCAATTCTACCGCGCATGACGGTACTTATCAGTATACCGCTTTAGGCGTCCATGATAATTATGATATCAATTTGACGTCCGGTCAGGCTGCATATGCACAGGGCGTGGGCACATGGAACGATATTGAAAAGATCAGCTTCTCCACCGAGCTGATCGACGCGTACCATAAGTCCGCGTATCGTTACTTTGTCAGCATCGGCGGCAGCTACGGACGTATGGAAAACACCGCGATCTCGTATCCGATGGTTCCCGACGCTGCCAACATGGTCTACAGCGCCTATATCCCGGCAGGCTTAGGCTCCTCTTCGACAGACCTCAGCTTCTGCCGTCACAACGGCGTGAATGAAACACTTGCTCAAACATCATATAGTAATCCGACTGTCAATTGGGATGCGTCTACACGCGGAGCCTCTGCTACCTACTATCCCGTTAATGAGTCCGCTACGACATCGAGCGGCTACTGGAATCTCTCCGTACTGGTTGACGGTACCTATGAGAACCTGATCTATGACACCCTCATCGATACCGATCATCTCGGTACGGCAAACGCGAACACCGGCGTTCTTGAGTATTCACTCAACAACGGTACAACATGGACAACGCTGAAGGATCAGTCCGATACGGACATCAACCGTATCGATGCGTACCGCTGGTATGTTCCTTGTGATCCCGGTACCGTGGTGCAGTATCGCTGGACGCCGTATTACGGCGCGGATCAGCTCTTTGGCACATATGATGATACAGCGTTCTACTTCACGCACGATACCTCAAACGGAATGTACTGCGTCATCACCGAATCCGGTAATGAAATGACCTATAACTCGACCCCGGTGATTCGCCGCTCCGTGGCGCTCGCCGGTACGGGCTTTGATGTACAAACGCAGCAGAGCGCGGGCGAATCCGCAGAAAGCGAAACTTTCGCCGAGGATGATTGATGACAAGATTGAAATTGTCATTCTGTCAAAAATATGATATAATATCTTATCAAAAATAAGCGAGAAAGGAGAGTCAAAATGGCGCGCAATCGTAAGAACAACCATTACCATTACGCTGAAAAATTTGCCGATAGACGCCGCAAGCGCCAACAGCTGTTTTTGCCTAAGAAAACAGTTATCGTTACCGCGCTGCTTCTGCTGATCTTCGGCATCATTACGACTACTTTCTCTGCTTTTGTCGCTGACAGCGGCATGAATCAGACCGGCGAGAACAGCTCCATCCTCGTCAACCTCCGCAATACCAAGGCACAACGAGATATTGCCCTCACCGGCGCCGAGGCTGATCTGGCGGCCACGAGCGGCAACTTGACCGGTCCGATGTATTATGTCGATACTGAAGGCTGGGGATCGGCAAATATTTATTTCTGGAAAACCGGGTATACTGAGAATTCCGGTATGACTAAAATAACTGGAACAAGGATTTATTATCGAAGTAGTGGATGGAACGGTTATGATGGCTTCTTGATCAATAAAGCCGCAAATGACTGGACAAATAAAACCAGCGATATCACCGGCGATGTCAGCGCGGGAACATATTTTACAGGAACAAGTAATGTAAAATATACAACTACAGGAAATATGAACGCAAAACTCAATGTGTATACAATGGTTTCCTATGATGGTGGAACTACTTATCAGCATCTTGCAAACTCCAGTATCTATACATCCGCATCATTGAGTGAATTTAACTATGCAAATAACAAATATGCGACAACTTCTCGATCGGGAGATACAAAAACGAGCGAGCCCTATACGCATTACCCTGCGTACGGTTCAAGTTATACGTTAACGGCAAATTGTCCGAGTACTGTGCAATTCCGAGGCTTTTATAACACCAGTAATGAGCATCCTTCCTCTACTGCTACTAAAACTAAAACCGAGACAGCATTAAAGTTAAATAACGGTGAGTATAACTGGTATGCTTACTACGTGGTGCCTTATGTCAACGCCACGGCAATCGGTCCTTCATATATAGCATCTTCTTCGTCAAATCCGTCGATTTCCTATACCGGCGATGGTCAGTACGCGTGGGCTACGATCACTGCGAATAGTATTACCGGCTATACTTTCAGTAACTGGACTTATAGTGAAGGTACCCAGACCTATGCTTCCGGATACAACAGCACCGGATCAACAACAAAAGTCAGGACAACTGCCAGTTGTACTGCTACAGCAAACTATACCATCAATCCACCTACGGCGGTTTCGATTAGTAACAAGCAAACCACAGTCGGCGCATCGGTCAACCTGAATCCGAGCGTGACGATCGCGGCGGACGGTGCAACAGCTGTCAACTCCTATTCTGTCAGCCCCTCGGGCGCTTCAGTGGATGATACGTCCGGTGTATTTACTGCAACGAAGCCCGGCGTATATACCGTTACTTTGTCCGCTAAGGCAAGAAAGACATCCGGTAGCAATTCGATTACTTCAGCTACCGCTACAACCGCTACCGCTACCGTGACGGTACTTCCCGTCGCGCCGCAGTGGACGCTGACCATGTCCGGTTTCGATCCCTCCGGCGATCTGAATAACGGTCACACCTATGGCTTTGATGCGTTAAATCCGTATCTTGTGACCCTCGGCTCTGATTTCAGCTTCACCGCTTCCGTCAACAGCCCGCCGAACGACAGCAACTATGTCTATACTTGGTATAACGCGAACGACGAGGTGCTGGGTACCGTTACATCTACCGGCTCTTCCGATACGACCAAGATCACCTTCGGCAATCAGAACGCTTCCGAGGCGACCACAGCCGATGTCGTGCTTCCCGTCAAGCTCAAGGTGACCTATACGGGTACGGATGACAGCGTGATCTATGCTGACGGCGATACTATTACCGTATACTATTACATCAAGAGCCTGATCAAATCGTTCGAGATCCCGAACCTGCAAAAGATCTATGACAATCCGAACGATGCGAAGATGGATATTGAGTATAACATCACGAACGGCTCCGGCTATACCACGACTCTCTACGCTTCTTCCGATAACGTTAACTTCTATGAGGCGTTTTCTGCCGCGGGATTCCTCGGCACTCAGATCGGTACGTCGGCAGTTTATGAGCTCGACCCGTCAGCTAATGACGGCCCGATGAGCAAGGACGGTCCTAAGTACTTCTATGTGAACATGGGCAAGTCCGGCGTTAACGCCAAGACCGATATTGTTCATACAACGGTCGGCGCGGATAACGCTGACGGTACACGCCAGCTCTACTTCATCAACAATTCCGGTCTTGACCTGACCGATTACCGTGTCATGGCGTTCTTTGTGGATGATGAAGGTCATTCCTATTATCAGACTGCTCAGGATGTCTATAAGGGCATTTCGGGCAAGCCGCAGAATACGCGCTTCCGTGTAACGGTGCCCGAGAATACGACGCAGATTTCCTTTGGCTTTGCGAAAGCCAGCCGCTATGCGGTTCCCTCTTATACCAATGATAACTTCGATTACACGATGGGGAACAGTGAAGCAGGAAGGGATAACGTCTTCTTTGTCGCTTATACCCCCTCTATAATCACACTCGATGATGATCATAATACGATCAATGCGACCGCTAAGACCCTTGTGAGCGGTTATACCGACACCGGCACCGAGCCAAATCCTTTCTACACTCTGACAACTTCTTATGTAACATATATGAGCGCTGATTAAGCTCTATTAATTAACGATGACAGAACGGAGGTGATACCATTGAAAGCTGAAAACAAGCGTAAGTCCGCCGCAAAGGAACGGGACAAAAAACAAAATCGAGCGACGCGCCGCGGTGTGATTTTGATTGCTGTCCTAGCTATCATGATCTTGATCATCAATATTGTGACAGCCAGCTTTTCATGGTTCGCTCCGAATAGTGTTGCGGGCGCGGGTATGGAGTATAAGAAAACGACCTATAACCGCTCCGAGCAGTGTACCTTTTCGACCTCAATCGGAAGCAAGCTCTCTGAGCCTCAGGAAGGCATGTATATCGATCAATTGGTGTATACCACAGAGATCACATATTGGGAGATCAAAGCCGGTAAAACGGCGTATTTCCGCACCTCGATCATCAATGCCGACAAGAATTATCCCTCCGACGTATCTTTGTATTTTGCAACGTTCGGAGAAAGCGGCTCCAATCTGACCATTGCTGAGACCAGCCCCTCTAACACAGTTCGCACGGTATCAGGTGAGCAGGACGACTTCTGTTTGACGCGCAATGCTTTTGTCAAGCGCCACGACGATAACGATATGGATGGTCCCGGTTTGTTGCAGATTGACTGGTTCGTTACCAATAACGGCAGCTCTGATATCACGATCAAGCTCGCACCCGAAAGCAACGGCGGAGCATACGCCAATATGTATCTGATGTATAACTAATATGTTTACGGCAGGCTTTGCGGTCTGCCGTTTTCTTTTGCATTTCACTTGACGTAGGATGTGATCATCCATTATAATGGAACCAGATTCCAATTCCTTTCAAGGTGATGTCAGTATGAAACGAAAACCCACGGTCAAACGAGTACTGAATATTCTCTCAACAGTATTACTCATTGCGGTGATCCTGTTGGTGATTGTGATCTTCATCACGCGCATCACCGGTCATGTGCCGTCGATCTTCGGCTATACGATCTTTCGCGTCCAAACGGAGAGCATGACGCCGACACTTGAGGTGGGCGATGTGATCGTTGATAAAAAAGTACCGGCAGAGGAAATTAAAAAGGGCGATATCATCACCTATGATTGCATATCGGGTGAATTAAAAGGACAAACGATCACCCATAGAGTGGTAACAGACCCCCAGAGCAGAAACGGAACATACTACTATCAAACACAGGGTGACAGACCGGGAGCCGAGTTAGATGATATCGTCAGCTATGATCAGGTCGAGGGCAAGTTTATCCAAAAGATCACCTGGATGAACAAGATCTACACCTTTTTCCTCTCGCCGTACGGTCTGATCACGTTTATCCTGATTATTATGGTGTTGTTCGGATATGAAATGATCTCGCTGCTCATATCGTACCATTCTTTGGATGAGAAGGACGACGATTATTATGAGCCGAAACCTAAGAAAAAGAGTAAAAAGCGTAAATAAACCGAAGTGCTGTTTCGTATCGGAACAGCACTTTTTTCTGGTTCTTTGTCAATAGTTGGGGTAAACCCAAAAGTTTTTTCTCTATTGGAATAATAAGCTCAACATAAGGGAGGAATAGCCCTTCGATACGGTTAAAATCCTTTCATAAATATTGCATTCCACCACAATTTGTGGTAAAATCTCAATATAATGGCTACATATAGGGTTTTGTATCATTGTCTATTCGTTCTCACTGCCTGAGAGGAGCAAATGTTATGCAAAAAGCCGATCACAGCGGTCATCGTGCCCGAATGAAAAAGAAATTGATAGCGAACGGGATTGACGCGTTCGAGCCGCATGAGGTGTTGGAGATCCTGCTCTATTACGCGATCCCTCAGCGCAACACCAATGATATCGCAAAGAACCTGATTGCGCAATACGGATCACTGTCGGCGGTGCTGGACGCGTCCTTGGACAGCCTGAAGAACGCCGGGCTTACGGAGCATCAGGCGGTGTATCTCAAGCTCTTTCCCGGGGTGACGCGGCTGTATATGCTCGACAAGTATGAGAACCCCGACAAGACGCTCAACTTCGGCAACATCCCCGGTCTGATCCTGAACAAGTTCATCGGCTATGAAGAAACCGAGCACGTGTTCCTGTTGTTAATGGACAAGAAGGGGAAAGAGGTCTACAGCGGTATGATCGCGCACGGCGATTTTGACTCTGCGGGCATCTCGATCCGACAGATCGTCACCTTGGCGATCAACTACGGCGCGACCTCGGCAGTATTGGCGCACAGCCATCCCAGCGGCTTGGCGCTGCCGTCCAAATCGGATGTACTGACCACACGCTCGCTCAAAGAAGCCTTGAAGCTTGTCAACATCACCCTGCTCGATCACTTCATTGTCGCCGATCATGATTGTGTATCACTGGCGGAATCGGGCATTATATAATCGGATAATGATTGTTTATTATTTTCAATCATCTTAACAAAACAAGGAGGATGACGCATGGATCAATTCAAATTGGTATCTGAATATCAGCCCACGGGCGATCAGCCTGCCGCCATCCAAACGCTGGTGGACAGCATCAAGGCGGGGCATAAGGAACAGACCCTGCTCGGCGTTACCGGCTCCGGTAAGACCTTCACCATGGCGAACATCATCGCGCAGGTGAACAAGCCGACGCTCGTGCTCGCCCACAACAAAACGCTCGCCGCGCAGCTTTGCTCCGAGTTCAAGGAATTTTTCCCCGAGAACGCGGTCGAGTATTTTGTATCCTACTATGACTATTACCAGCCTGAGGCGTATATCCCTCAGAGCGACACCTATATCGAAAAGGATTCCGCCATCAACGA
>OCVV011291387.1_pt1 | contig 13421 bp, 12 predicted proteins | sample 1539721 | NCBI WGS metagenome assembly OCVV01 (sample SAMN02144230, study PRJEB22623) | gut metagenome | biome: sheep rumen | host: Ovis aries | place: New Zealand
CGTATACCATTTTCATGACAGTATTCTGTTTTTAAAGGTTGTGCTCCGTATTTACGTAGACAAGGGTCATGATAGGTTCCGCATAATGCTGATGTATCAGTTGCACTTATACATATTAATCCATTTGGTCTGATATTTATTGCAGTTGATTGTGTAAACATTGATGGAGTTCCAAAGGGATCTATATCAATTATATCAAATAATCCCTTGTTTGATTGTAATAAAACATTTGCATCATTCTTTTCTACATCCACATTGTCAATATCATTTAGTTGCATGTTTTTCTTAGCTATTTCAACTGCCAGAGGATTAACATCACCTACTAAAACTCGTTCTACACCTTTAATTTCCTTAGAATATCTTGCACCCCTTATTCCTGTACCACCAAATGCATCAAATATAACAACGTCATGATCCAAAGTTTTTCTATACTGATTTAAAACAACTACAGAAATATCCCTATTTAATTCCATGACTGGATTGTAAAATACTGGTGCTTTTGCAGAAACTTTTTCAAAATCAGGAACTTCTATTTTTACAAGCCCCTCTTCAATATAATGTGTGTCCATCTATGTAACTTCCTAAAATTAATTAATAATATGTATATATTTAAAAAATTGCTAATATATTTAAAGTAGATTAACGTGAAAAAAAGTATTAATTAAAAATAAGAAAATAAATATTATAACTATTTGATGAAAAATATAAAGACATCAAAATTAATTAGATTAATGTTTAATTTTTAATGAAGGGGGATAAATATGATAAACATAGCAAAACCAATAATTAGCGACGAGGAAATTGAAGCTGTAACTGAAGTATTAAAATCAGGAATGCTAGCTCAGGGTTCCAAAGTTGAAGAATTCCAAAACGAATTTGCAAAATATTCCGAAGCAAAACATGGTATTGCAACCAGTTCAGGTACAACAGCTCTACATACTGCATTAGTAGCTGCAGGAGTTGAAAAAGGAGATGAAGTTATTACAACACCATTTACTTTTGCTGCTACTTCAAATTCAGTATTATACTCTGAAGCAACACCTGTTTATGCAGATATTAATCCAAGAACTTTTAATTTAGATCCTGAAAAAATTGAAGAGAAAATTACAGACAAAACCAAAGCAATTTTACCAGTACATCTTTACGGACAACCTGCAGACATGGATCCTATCTTAGAAATTGCAGAAAAACATGATTTAAAAGTTATAGAAGATGCTGCTCAGGCACATGGTTCAACATACAAAGGTAAAAAAATTGGAAGTATAGGAGACTTAGGCTGTTTCAGTTTCTACCCTACCAAAAACATGACCACCGGTGAAGGTGGTATGGTCACAACAAATGATGATGAATTAGCTGAAAAAGCATCAATGATTCGTGCACATGGTGAAAGTAAAAGATATGAACAATCTCTTTTAGGTTACAATTACAGAATGACAGATATTGCAGCAAGTATTGGGTTAGTTCAGTTAAAATCAATAGATAAATTTAATGCAAAACGTAACGAAAATGCAAAATATTTATCAGAAGGTTTAGCAGATGTGGATGGAATAACAACCCCATGTGTAGATAAAAATGTTTGTCACGTATTCCACCAGTATACCATAAGAGTTTCAAAGGACAGAGACGGATTCAAACAATTTTTAACTGATAATGAAATCGGTACAGGAGTACATTACCCTATTGTATTATACAAACAACCATACTACCAAAACCTTGGCATTACAGGAAACTGTCCTGAAGCTGAGTTAGCTGCCCAACAAGTTATCTCATTACCAGTACATCCTTCACTTACATGCGAAGAATTAGATACTATTATAGATACTATCAAGAAAGGTTCTGAAGAACTTTTATAAATTAATCCCCATCCCCTTTTATCCATCTTTTTTTTAAAATAGTTAGGAACTGAATTATGAAAATAGATAAGACATCATTTAACAAGTACGTTGAAGAAAATGTTTTTGATACTATTACACGATACAAACTCATCAGCGAAAATGATACTATAATGATAGGTGTTTCCGGAGGTAAAGACAGTATTTTAACATTACATATGTTGAACAAATACTTATTAACCCATGATATTGATTTTAAAATAAAAGCCGTGTGTATTGATGAAGGAATAAAAGGTTATCGTGAAGAGGGAATTAAAACTGCCAAAGAAAATTGTAAAAAATTAGACATCCCATTAACTGTTTATTCATTTAAAAATCAGTGGAAGTATGATTTGGATGATATCAGTGATGTTTATAAGAGTACATGTATGCCCTGTGGAATTTATAGAAGATACCTGTTAAATAAGATTTCAGCGGATGAAAATTGTGATAAAATTGCTACAGGACATAATATGGATGATGAAATACAGTCATTTTTAATGACCTTTGCAAGAAATGATCAGAACAAATTTCCTAAATTCTCCCCAAAACTGGATAAAATTCATGAAAAAATGATTCCGAGAATAAAACCATTGTGGAGACTTCCAGAAAAAGATGTCGGAACATGGTGTGTAATAAATGATATTCCAATCCATAACCAGGAGTGTCCGTATTCTGTTACATCATTAAGAAGTGAAGTAAAACTGTTGTTAAATAAGATAGAAGAAAAAGAAAAGGGAACTAAAAGGAATATTTTTAAATCATTCGAAAAGACCTTCACAATAAAACAGGAAAATGTTAAATTAAACGTTTGTGAAGAATGTGGTCAGCCTACTGCTAAAAGTCCATGCAAGGCTTGTGAGATAACCAAAGAAATTAACCAGCTCACAGGTCATTAGCTGTTTTGAAAATACTTCCCCCATATATTTCTTCCTGCATGTCCTGAACTGCCTGAGTAGCCAGTTGGGCTGTTTCTGCAATTTTTAATATTCTTCTTTTACGTACATTCAAAGTTTTTCCACATGTACATTTTTTTGTTTTGTTTCCTTCCTTGGAATATAATACTCTTCCACAGTCACATCTATATATTAAATATGCCATTATTTCACCATTTATATACCAAATATTGCCTGAAGATAAGGTAAAAATACGTTGTTTATTGTAATTAAAACACCTAATGTACAGCCAAGGTTTGTTCCTATTACCACCATTATTACCCTAAATAGTTTATTATGCCATAAATCACTGAATGATTCAAAGTCAGCCATTTCATGTAAATCATCAAATCCTACTTTACGTAATTTTCCTTCAACCAGTCCTGAAAACCATCCAGCTGCAAGTAACGGATGAATTACTGTAAAAGGAGCCACGATAAATCCTACAATAGCAGACTGTATTTTAGAACCGGATAATAATGAACCGATAAATGCTCCTCCCCCAGCAAATATAAGATAGTTTAACAGACCACTTTCTATATTAATTCCCCGAAAAAATGCTATTACAAAAATTAAAACAAATAGCACAGGTATTAAATATAGTATTATCTGAGTTATGGAAAATCTGGATTCCTTAATGTAATTCAATGATTCAAGGGAAGGTATTGTTTCAGGATTTTCAAGGAATTTTAAAATACCCTGTTTATGACCTGCACCTACAACTGCAACTACATTTTTATCTTCAAGACTTTTAAGGTTATATGCCATGTATGCATCCCTTTCATGTACCAGTGCATTATATCCTCCAGGAGATGCTTGTTTAAAGTATCCCATTACTTCCAGTATTGTATCATCCTGTTTTAATCTTTCTATTTCCTCTTCAATCATCTCTTCATCCTGTCGGTCAAAAATGAATGATGTGACAAGTTCCCATAAAAATGTGAGCTTTTCTTTTAGGGTCATTCCATTAATTGTACGTTTAAGTGTTATCTGAATGTTACGATCTATAAGTGCTATGTCTGCATTAACTTCTTTAGCTATCTTTGCAGCTTCAAGCATTTCAGATCCAGGTTTGACACCGACATCTTCTCCCATTCTTTTTTGTGTATTTGCTAAAAATGCACTGACAAGTGTAACTATAAGGTTGGATGATTTTAATAAGGATTTTAAATCCATCTTTTCTTCACGTACAACACCATTGCTTTCATCGATTAATTTCTGATATCTTCCAATATCTAATTCTATGGCAACAATTTCAGGTTTTCTTTCATAAATTGTTTCTCTTACTGAATCTACACTTTTTTCTGATATATGTGCTGTACCAACTATTTCTAATGAAGGTTCATGTACTGGTTCTATTATTTCTTCTTCATCAATTAATTCAGAAACCTCCATCTCTTTTTCTGATTCTGTAGTATCGTTTGGATATACTCTGAGTATTGGTGGTCTATGAAAAAAGGTGTTATTGTCTTCGTTAGGATTAATTTCAGTCATCATATCACAATTAAAATTATTTTATTATTGATTGAATTTTTTTATTTTTTAATGTTTCTATAAAATAATATGTTAATTATTTTTCTTAAATATTTTAAGTTCATATTTTTCAAGCAAAAAAAGAATTAATATTAATGATAATATATTATATAAGGACAAGATATGATGAAGATTATTACTACTCCCATGTGTGAGGATGTTTTAAGGATATCTGGATTAAAGGATTATGAAGTTGTTAATCCGAATGAGATTAAAGATGCTGATATTGCTATATTACTATCTGAAACTAAGTCTGAAATTCCAAAATTATCAATTAAATTAAACACATTTACCCAGGTGTATGAAAGTATTCTTAAACTTCAGAAGGAGTTTGATACAACTATTGACGAAGAGGAACTTCAAATTATTAAAAATTTGATTGATAAAAATAATGAAAAAAAAGATAATAGAAAAGATACTAAAGTAAAAGTATACAGTAATTTTTTAAAAGATATCATACTTGATATGGGTTTTACAATAGATGAGGAATATGATTATGTCATTGGTCCTGATTATATGGACATTGATGAACAAAATGATAAGAATTGCATTATCATCCCATCACATAAGAATGTTTCAAAAAATATTGTTGAAAGAGTAAAAGAAAGATATGATTTACTGGAGAGGAAATTATGTACGAAACAATAACATATACCGGTGGTATTCATAAACATTATGAAATGGAAGAATTAATTGAAGATTTGGGTGGATTCATATTACAACGTAACGATTCACAGCTGGATATTACTTTAACAATAGCAGTACCTGCAGAAGATGTGGAAAAACTAGAAGTTAAAGCTAAAGAATTATTGGGTGATGTTGAACTATCCCCACTTGCAAGTACTGAAATTGCTGTTGTTTCACCTACACTTGCAAGACAACACTTACCTCACGCAGCTTGTGATATAGCAGAATACCTAAGAAGATACGGAACCAAAACAAACATGATTGGTTTAGCAAGAGGAGCAGGTAAAGGAATTTCCCAGATAAGTAAAACCGAGAAGGATTTAATTGAAGAACATGACCTTGCAATATTTTCATTAGGTAGTTTTGAAGACTGTATCAGAAAGAAAACACATCTTTTTGAAGACATTGACATTCCAGTTATTGTTGTTGGAAGTCCTGAACTTGAAGCAGAAGAAATAAATGCAAATGCTTATGTTTCAGGATTTGGAAGAATTCCTAGACGTCTTAAACGTGGAGAAAACATTAGAGCTTTAAGAAAATTAGTTGACGTTTCTGAGGGAATTATTGCTAAATCAAAAGAAGACCAGAATGATGATCCACTGATTATTCCACCGGTCATTGCAAAAATAGCTATAGAAAGAAGTGTTGAAGAAATTGAACATGTGAATGCACCTATGGCTTTGGTAAGTCAGTTGGATGGTGTTCGTGTAAAATTACCTTTCGATGAATACCATGAAAAGATTGCTGATGTTGAAGTTGAAGGTCATCGTCTTGGTGATATAGCAGAAATTAAAAAATCAAAAATGTATGATCATATCTTAGTTAAAATACTTCCTGAAACATCTTTATACTAACCACCCACATTATCCTCTTTTTTTAAAAATTATATTTTTTATAAAAAAACTTATCATTAGAATTTAATAAATAATATATTAAGAAAGTAAAAAATAGAAAATCTTGATTAAAGTAATTTATTTTTAAAATTCAAGGAGTAATAACATGGCACATGAACATGGTGGAAATTTATCTGATGAAGATAAAAAGGCAATTATGGAACAAAACATCAATATTACTCGTAACCTTGCTAATATAAAATATAAAGTAGCTGTTATGAGTGGTAAAGGTGGAGTAGGAAAATCAACAGTAGCTGTTAACTTAGCTCAAGCATTTAATGCAATGGGTTATAAGACTGCTATTTATGACGTGGATATTCATGGCCCTAACGTTCCTAAAATGTTAGGTATCGAAGGAGAATCCATTGGAGTTAAAGGAAATAAATTGGTTCCTGTAGAAACTGATGACGGAATGCTCGTTGCATCAATGGCATTTTTAATAGAAAGTAACGGTTCACCAATTATCTGGAGAGGTCCACAAAAAACAGGTGCAATCAAACAGTTAATTTCTGATGTAGCATGGGGTAATGTTGATGTAATGATTTTTGACAACCCACCTGGAACAGGAGACGAACCTTTAACAGTGCTTCAAATGATTCCTGATTTAGATGCAGCAGTAATGGTTACAACACCTAGTTCTGTTTCTGAAGAAGATGTTGTAAAATGTGTCGGTATGACAAGAATGTTAAATATTAAAAATATCGGTTTAATAGAAAACATGTCATACTTCGAATGTCCTCACTGTGACGAAAAAGTCAATCTTTTTGGAGACAGTAAAGGGGAAGAATTTGCTAAAGCAATGGAAGTTGATTACTTAGGTGATTTACCATTCAGAACAGCAGTATCTGAATCTGCAGACAAATATGAAGTACCTATTGTAAAAGCTGAACCAGAATCCAAAGCAGCACAGGGATTTATGGAAATTGCTAAAAAAATAGAATCCACTTATTTCAAAAAAGATGAATAGCTTCATTATTCATCTACTTTTTTTCTTTAATTTTTAAAATTATATTCCAATTATTTTAATTACCAAAGGTTATATAATATAAGATTAATATAATATAATTGTATAAAAAAACAATAAAATAAAAAAAAATAAATTAATCACATTAAATTAATTATTAAAGAATTAATAAAAGAAAAGAGGTGTAAACGTGAAACCAACAGATAAAGATGTTAAAGGAACCACAACAGTAGGTTTTGTATGTAAAGACGGAGTAGTTTTAGCTACAGAAACAAGAGCAACAATGGGAAGTTTAGTCGCAAACAAAGGAGCAGACAAATTATTCCAGTTAGATGACAAAATCGGTGCAACAATCGCAGGTACAGTAAGTCACGCACAATCATTAATGGACGTTATCAAAGCAGAAATAGCTTTATACAAATTAAAAAATGAAAAAGACATGTCCCTTGACGCTGTTGCAGTATTAACAAGTAACATTTTAAAATCAGGACCATACTATGTTCAGACAATCATAGGTGGAGTAGACAAAAATGGTGCTAAATTATATTCATTAGATCCAAGTGGAAGTTACATGGAAGACAAATGTACTTCAACAGGTTCAGGTTCACCTTATGCTTTCGGAGTACTCGAAGACAGATACTCAGAAGATTTGGATATTGAAGAAGGTAAAAAAGTTGCAATTAAAGCAATTACCTCCGCAATGGAACGTGATGTTTACTCAGGAAACAGTTACCGTTTAGCAACCATTACCGAAGAAGGTATGAAAATTTACACACCTGAAGAAATTAATGAAATTAAAGCTGATATGTAATCAGTTTTTCTTTTTTTATTTTTTAAAAGTTTAAATAACTTTTATATATAACTTAAAACATAGAAATTATTAGTTATTTTTAAAAACTATTTTAAGATTTATTTTGACAAACTAAAGAGTTAATTACTGTTTATGATAAGTCAATTTTATAAATAAATTTTAGAACATTTAATTAATTCAAATACAAACATAACAATTTTTTATTGAATTAATATAAACACGAAAAACAAAAAAACAGCTAAAGAGAATTTGCTGTTAACTTATTATAATAAAAAAATTTCATTCTTTCAAATTAATTAACAAGAGGGAATAATATGAATACAATGATTCAGGAAATCAAAGAAAGAATAATCGAACGTTTACCTGAAGAAGTTAAATTAGCTAAAGTTGAATTTGAAGGTCCGGAAATTGTTATTTATACAAAAAATCCTGAAATTATCAAGGATAATGGAAGTTTAATCAGAGATTTAGCAAAAGACATCAGGAAAAGAATCATTATTCGTTCAGACAAATCCGTATTAACAGAACCAACCGAAACAATTGAAAAAATAGAAGAAATTGTTCCTGAAGAAGCTGAAATTACAGACATTTCATTTGATGAAGTGACAAACGAAGTAATTATCGAATCCAAAAAACCGGGTTTAGTAATTGGTAAATATGGAACCACTTCACGTGAAATCGTTAAACAAACAGGATGGGCACCAAAAATATTAAGAACACCTCCTGTAACCTCAGAAACTGTTCAAAGAATAAGATTAACCTTAAAAAGAAACAGTAAAGAAAGAAAAGCATTTTTACAAGAACTTGGTCAAAGAATTCACAGAGAAGCAAGATTCGACAATGATTGGGTACGTTTAACTTCACTTGGTGGATTTAGAGAAGTAGGAAGATCCTGTTTATTTTTACAAACACCTAACAGTAAAGTTATCCTAGATTGTGGAGTAAACGTTGCTGGAATTGATGAAAAAACAGCATTCCCTTACCTTAATGTACCAGAATTCAATTTAAGTACACTGGATGCAGTAATTGTTACACACGCACACCTTGACCACACAGGTTTTGTTCCATACCTCTACCATTACGGATACGACGGACCAACATACTGTACAACACCTACAAGAGATATGATGACATTACTCCAGCAGGATCACATTGATATTTCACACAGAGAAGACAACCCATTACCATTTAATATCAAAGACGTGAAAGAAACAATCAAAAAGACAATCACATTAGATTATGGGGAAGTAACAGACATATCCCCTGATATCAGACTTACATTACATAATGCAGGACACATTGTAGGTTCAGCAATGGCTCACTTACACATTGGTGACGGAAAACATAACTTTGTTTATACCGGTGACTTTAAAAACGAAAAAAGCAGGTTACTTGAACCATCAGTAACAAGATTCCCAAGAATCGAATCAATGGTAATGGAAAGTACATACGGCGGACATGAAGATGTAACCCCAACACGTAACACCGCAGAAAAAGAATTGATAAAAAGTATTTATGGTACCCTAAACCGTGGAGGAAAAGTATTAATTCCGGTATTTGCAGTAGGTCGTGCACAGGAAATTATGATTGTGCTTGAAGAATACATAAACCATGGAATCCTAAAAGACGTACCTGTATACATTGATGGAATGATTTGGGAAGCAACAGCTATACACACAGCACATCCAGAATTCCTAAGTAATGATTTAAGAGATCAGATATTCCACATAGGTAAAAACCCATTCACATCTGAAGTGTTCAAAAAAGTAACTAACAATGAACAAAGAAGAAAAATCATTGATAGTAAAGAACCATGTATTATCCTTTCAACATCAGGTATGTTAACTGGTGGAAACTCTGTTGAATACTTTAAAATGTTATGTGAAGATGAAAACAACAGTATCATATTCGTAGGATACCAGTCCGAAGGTTCACTTGGACGTAGAATCCAGAAAGGACATAAAGAAGCACCACTTGATGATGATGGTGTAACAAGATTATACCATATAAATCTGGAAGTAACAACTATAGACGGATTTAGTGGTCATAGTGATCGTAAACAATTAATGGAGTATGTAAGAAGATTATCTCCAAAACCGGACAAAATATTAGTCTGTCACGGAGATGCTTACAAAGCATTAGACCTTGCAAGCAGTATCTACAGATCATACAAAATAGAAACTAAAACTCCGATGAATCTTGAAACAACAAGATTACAGTAAACTCCCTCTTAACTTTTTTTTTAAAATATTCTATAAAGTATTAAAATTATAAAAAAGATATAAATTATTAATATTAAATTTTTTTTAAATGAGGTTATTTAATAAAAATAATATGAGAAGACAAAATTCTTAAATTAGGGTGAGATAATGGTTACTTATTCTGAAGCAGGCGTAGACATAAGTTTAGAAGAAAAAACTGTCAAAGCATTAACAAATGAACTGTCAGAAACATTAGATTATAGGAATATTATCAAAAACACAGGACACTTTGCTGCTCTTGTAGATTTTGGTTCAAAAGCTATAGCTATGAGTACTGACGGTGTAGGCAGTAAAATATTAATCGCAAATTTAATGAACAAATTTGACACCGTTGGAATTGACTGTATTGCAATGGTAGTTAATGACATATTATGTGTAGGTGCAGAACCTATAGCAATGGTTGATTATTTAGCAGTAGAAGAACCTGATCCTGAAATAGCAAGTGAAATAGGAAAAGGTTTAAAAACAGGATGCCAACAGTCAAAAATTGCTATGATTGGTGGAGAAACAGCATCATTACCAAAAATCATTAAAGACTTCGATTTAGCAGGTACCGGAATTGGTATTGTAGACAAAGACAAAATTATCACAGGTTCAGAAATAAAAGACGGTGACATCATACTCGGTATAACCAGTAGTGGTGTACACAGTAACGGTTTAAGTCTTGCCAGAAAAGCATTACTTGACATTGCAGGATATAATGTGGATGACAAATTACCTGAAGATGAATCAATAACCGTTGGAGAAGCATTACTTGAACCAACAATAATTTATGTTGAACCGATAATGGACCTTTTAAAATCAGGAGTAGAAGTACACGGATTAGGCCACATCACCGGTGGAGGATTCAGTAATCTTAAAAGATTAAACAAAAACATGAGTTATTACATTAATGATTTACCTGAAACATTACCAGTATTCAAAGAAATACAGAAAACAGGAATAGAAAGTCAGGAAATGTATCATGTATTCAATATGGGAATTGGATTTTGTGTAATTTTAGACAAAGAATACAAAGATCAGGCACTTGAAATACTTAACAAATACCACAACACATACGAAATTGGTGAAATTAAAGAAGATGCTGATAACAAAGTTCTCATAACCGCCAGAAACGAAAACATTGAATTATAACTACAGGAGACATACATATGAAGATAAGTATTGACAATGAAAGAAAATTAGTCGAAGATATGTTAAAAGCATATGATGTAAAGGCAAACGAAGCAAGTATCGTTGCAGAAGTAATTACAGACGGAGATTTAAAAGGTTTTTCAACCCATGGACTTGGAAGATTCCCTCAATACATAAAAAGTATCCAAGCAGGTACCATCAAACTTGAAGGCGATTATGAGATTGAAAAAGAAACCGCTGCTACAGCATTAATAAACGGTAACCACAAATTCGGACATTATGTTACAGTTAAAGCAATGGACTTGGCAGTTAAAAAAGCAAGTGAATGCGGTGTAGGTATTGTAGGTATACATGACAGTAACCATTATGGTATTGCAGGATTTTATGCAGACTTAGCTTCAGTACAGGACATGATAGGTATTGTTATTTCAAACACAGAACCAGCAATGGCACCATTTGGTGGTAAAAAAGCATTATTAGGAACAAATCCTATAACCATAAGCATACCTACAGATGATATCCACAATTACATTTGTGTAGATATGGCTACAAGTATCACAGCAAGAGGAAAATTACTAGAATCCAAAAGAAAAGGAGAACCTATTCCAGAAGGATTTGCATTAGATAAAGACGGAAACCCTACAACAGATCCTGAAGCAGGACTTGAAGGTTCAATATTACCATTTGGTGGATTTAAAGGATATGCATTAGCATTCATGTTTGAATTACTTGCAGGACCATTAGTAAGTGCAGCATGTGGTGAAGATGTACAGGGTACAGCAACACCTGATGTAATGTGTACCAAAGGAGATTTACTTATTGTAATCAATCCGGAACACTTTGCCGGTTCAATGCAGTTCAAATTCTATGTAGATGAATTTGTAAGACAAATCCGTGAAGAAAATGGTGTAATTCCGGGAGACCGTGAAATTGAAAATATGAACACTGCAATGGACAATGGTGTTCCTGTAGACGAAGCATTATACAACCAATTAACAGAAATGGCAGAAGCTAAAGGTTTAGATATTGAATCCTATTTTGAAGAATAAATAACCTTATAACCTTATCCCCCTTTTTTAAAAACTATTTTTAAAATATTTTAACATCTAATAAACATATATAAACATCAAGGTGATACTATTGGATAGTACAGATGTTATATATAATGGACTTAAAAATGCTGGTATTAATTTTATTGTTAGCGTACCATGTGCAAACCTTAAAAAACTTTTAAATTTAGTCGAATCTGATGAAGAAATTAAGCATGTACCTGTAACACGTGAAGAAGAAGGATTTGGTATATGTGCTGGAGCATACATGGGTGGTATGAAACCAGCAATACTGATGCAAAACTCAGGACTTGGAAATAGTGTTAATGTACTTGCTTCATTAAACAAATTATACAAATTTCCTATACTGATGATAATCAGTCACAGAGGAACTTTCGGTGAAGGAGTTTATGGTCAGATTCCTATGAGCAAGGCTACAACAAAGGTACTAGACAGTTTAGACATAATTTATCATAAAGTTGAAAATCCTAATGAAGCTGAGAACATTGTTGAAAAAGCATGGAATTTATCAGAAATATCTGAAGAACCAATAGCATTGTTATTTGACATTAATTACTGGAAAAGAGGTGTTGATGATGAAAAGATATGATGCGATTAAAAAAATAGTTGAAACTGTTGATGATGAATTTATCATATCCAACATTGGTTTTCCTTCAAGAGAACTCTTCGGAATTAAAGACAGAAAACAGACATTTTATATGTCCGGATCTATGGGAATGGCCACACCTATTGCATTAGGAGTATCCTTGGCATTAGAAAAACAAGACGATGATAGGAAGGTTATTGTAATTGATGGTGACGGATCACTTTTGATGAACTTTGGTGAATTAGTAACAGTCTATGCACAAAATCCATCCAACTTAATTATTGCTTTAATTGACAATGAAGCTTACGGTTCAACTGGTTCACAAGAAACCTATGCTTCCAAGGTAAACCTATCAAATATTGCAAAGAGTATCGGTTTTAAAGAAGTCTATTATATTGATGCTAAAAATAGTGTAGATGATATAGATATGCAAAAATATCTTGATGATAAAGGACCAGTTTTCTTACATATTAAAGTAAATCCCGGCAATAGTGATGCACCAATCATCGATTTAAGTCCATCAAAAATTAAAAACAGATTCATGAAACAAATTCATGAATAAACCTTCTTTTTTTAAATCTTTTATAAAATATGAAAATTAATTTTATTAAAAAACGTGCTATTTTTTTAAAATAATTGAAAATAAATAATCTAGAGATAAAATCATCTTATAAAA
>OCVV011346684.1_pt1 | contig 13421 bp, 9 predicted proteins | sample 1539721 | NCBI WGS metagenome assembly OCVV01 (sample SAMN02144230, study PRJEB22623) | gut metagenome | biome: sheep rumen | host: Ovis aries | place: New Zealand
TAACTTCTTTATGAGATAATCTACTAAATTCATATAAGTGAGGAGTTAAGATAATTTTAGCCTTACTATTTTTTAAGCATACTGAATCTATTTTTGATAAAGCATTTAAAGCATCTGCATCTAAAATTAAGATTCCTTCATAATGATCTAAAACATATTTTACTAATTTTAATGTTTCATCATTATTCATAAGTCCCATACCAATAGTTAAGACTTTTAAATTTCTAATAAATTCCTCTATTTCTTTTTCATCAAACAAAAGATGATTATCTATTTCACTTAATGGATAATAAGTAGCCTCTAGAATATTAGGTAAAATATTATTAGCTAAAGACTTAATTGTCGCAAGTTTGACAACTCCTGCCCCTGACACAACACTAGCAAGAGCCATAGAAGATAAACGTAACGCTCCACTATAATTAATAGATCCACCAATTAAACCAACATAACCATAATCTCTTTTAGTACTAAAATTCTTACGCTTAGGAAACATATTAATCAAATCTTTATCTTCAATTAGATAATATGGTTCATCTATTAAATCAATTCCTATATCCACTACTTCTAGTTCATCGATATAATCTTTTGCCATATTTAAGAAATGCCCTGGCTTATAATTATTAATTGCAATTGTTAAAGATGAACGAATTATATTATTTCCCATTCCGTTTTCCGCGTTTAGCCCAGAATTAATATCAATAGAAACTACCTCTTTGTTAGATGAATTAATTAAATCTATAACTCTAGCAACTAAATTACTTACTTCACCTTTAAAGCCGATACCAAAGATACAGTCAATAATTAAATCTTCATTAAATTCTTTTAGATTATGTATTAAAGTACAATTGCATCCTTCAATAAGCGCTTCATCAAAATAATATTTTCCGCTTTCAGAAAATGTCTCTTCGATTAAATAAATATTAACATCGATATTATGTTTTTTTAATAATGAAGCAATAACAAATCCATCTCCTCCGTTATTACCTTTTCCACATACTATTCCTACAAATTTAAGATAAGGATATCTTTTTAAAATAACTTCAGTACATTTGCTTCCAGCATTAAACATTAATTCTTTACTTGAAGATAAAGAACATGCTTTTAAATCTGATTTTTTCATATTTTCTAAAGAAGCTACATTAATCATAAATATCACCTAATAAACATTATATAACAAAAAAAAGAAGTTCAACGAACTTCTTTAAGCATTTAATAATTGATCATCTTGTTCTTCAGATAATCTTAAGAATTCTTTGTAATATTCTTCCATCTTCTTATCGTCAAATGGGAAAGTACCATTTTCCATAAGCTTCCTAGTTTCTTTAAAAGCATGTTTAATGACTTTATCTAAATCAGAAGAATACCCCATCTTTTTACGATGATATTCATATTCTTTACCATCTAGTTCAACGATTGATTTATCACCCAATAATTTAAGATCTAAATCATAATCGATATATTTAATACAGTTCTTATCAAGTAAAGAAGGTGAAGCGATATTGCAGTAATACATTAATGCATCCTTTTTAAACATCGCGATTAAGTTATACCATTCATTAAACATATAGACAGATACTGCAGGTTCACGAGTAAACCATCTTCTGCCATCTGATTCAATTACTTTAGTAGAATTATTAACAGTAACAATGTAGTCATCAGTAACATCTACTACCATTGCCGCGTCCCAAGTTCTATGTAAGGATTCATCATGTTTATAGCTTTGGACATGAATCCATTGTCCAATCAATTCTTTGTTATTCATTTTATACTACTTCCTAAGTCATTATCGATTATAACAAAGTAAGTTTTATAATTAAACCTTACAAAGAAAAAAGCATCGAATTCGATGCTATAATGAATAATTTTTATTAGATAAGATGTTTCTAGTTAAGTTAAAGACCTTAATAACATCATTATTATATTGATCTAAATATTTTTCGTTAAAACTATTTTCATAAGGAATAGTCATCATTTCATCTACGTAAGATATGCCAACAATAATTTCTTCTTTATTAATTTTAATTATTATATCATCAATTAATTCTTCTCTAGTAAAAGCATTTAATGCATTAACAGTATTTAAAGTAATTAATGACGAAGAAGTTGGAGTTAGATAAACTCTAAAATCGCTTCTTAAGTTTTTAATTATTGTAGGTTCAAGACCTTCTAAAGAAGTAACTTCACCTTTTCCTTTATTTCTTAAATAGATGACACCTTCGCCTTTATTATTTTTAACATTAAAAATAAATAATCTACCGCTGAAAGGAGAAAATGAATTATTAACTCTTATTAAACTTTCAACACATTTAAAATTAGTTTTATTGTATGTACCTTTAACGTAATCTCTAAAGACTACATTACTAACTTCATCAAACACATTAAATTTATTAACTAATTCTTTTTCTAAATTAGTATTATAAGATAATTCCAAATTAGTTACTCCATCTTTATTAAAGACGTAAGAATCTAATTCTAATAAATATTTCTTCTTATAAGACGAAAAGACTACTTCTCTTTCTTTTTTATAAAAACTTAAGAAAATTAAAACAAATAAAGCATAGACAAAAAAGACAATTAAAGAAGGAACAAAGATTTTATTAACAGAATCCTTATTGATAATTAAAATAGTCATTAAAACGCCCATTAAGACTAAAAAGGAAAGTAAAACAATTCTTTTAATCCATGCCGCCTTATTCATAAAACTTAAAAATTCTTTTCTAGCGTCTTCAATATTATTTATTGTAGTTTCTTTATCTTTAACATTACATGGAGAATAAAATTCACCAGGCATAGTTCTTTTAAAATCTTCTTTTTTCATCTTTCTAAATTCCTTTAGGATTATATTATAATAAATAATATAAAATTACTAGATTTAAAGTAGTTATCTACTCTTTATGTTAAGATATATTTAAGAGGTAATTTATGAATACTTGTTATATTTTCGGTGCATTACAACCAAGTAAAAACTTAATGATTGATGAATCAGATTTAATCATTGCCGTAGACAAAGGTTATTCTTATTTAAAATGTCGTAATGAACGTATCGATTTAGTAGTAGGAGATTTCGATTCTCTAGGATATGTACCAAAAGATGAAGAAATCGTCATCTTACCAAAAGAAAAAGATATAACAGATTTACATAAAGCCATCGAAGAAGGAATTAAAAAAGGTTACAAACAATTTGTAATACTAGGTTGTTTAGGAGGAGAAAAAGAAGAACACACCATTGCAACTCTTCAAGATGTCTATCATTTCTCTAGAATTGGTTATAAATTCACTTTATATAGTCTAAATAGAACATATATTTTATTAAATAATGATTCAATCTCATTAGAAGGAAATTCTTTGATTTCAATTTTATCTTTATCTCCTATCTCAAAAGGAGTAACTTTAAAAAATCTAAAATATGAATTAAATAATAAAGAATTATCATTTGATTTTCCTCTTGGAGTATCAAACGAATTTATTCAAAATAAAAAAGCAACCATCGAAGTTAAGGATGGTTGCCTACTTATCATCTATTAGTTTTCTTTTTTATCTTTTAAAACAAAGTAATTTGCACATGAGGCAACAAGTAAGAATAACGCAATTATTCCAATAAATAAATATGAAGAATAATCTACAAAAACAAATTCTTTTCCTTTTGCCATAGCTTTAAATAAAGCTTTAAAGAAAACACCTAATGTATAAAAACTACATAATGAAGTAGATGTAATACTTGCAAGAACTGAAGCATATCTATATGCTTCTTTTTTAGTTAATAAGATGTAAAGCTCATAGCCAAAATATGAAACAACAATTAATCCCACTAATAACATAATTAAGTAATTGTTATCTGCAACGAACTCTTTTCCGTCCGCACCATAATCTTCAACTGATGCACTTTTAATATACTTAACTAAGCCAAGGACAAAGACAAATATTCCTGATGCTAAGAATGATAAGTTTTTAATAAGTTTACTTAATTTCACTGACAGCTTCCCCCTCTCTATATTCATAGTCTTCTTCAACAATAAAGAATTGTGGATACTTAATTACAACAGGAATCATAACAATTAAGCATAAGACAATAGATGGACCAGTATAAGAAATGTTATAGACAAATGAATATAAGTATTTGCCTCCAACAAAGCCTTCAGGGCAAGATGAACCCCAGAAGATAACACCTGCTAAATAGTGGCAGACAAACTTGAGTAATCCACCAAGTACTGTACCAATACTTACCCAAGCAATCTTTTCTTTATCAGTTTTTGCGTTCTTAAATGGCTTAAAGAATAAACCTGCAGCAGCAACAACTGGATAAGCTAAAATATAATCTAATAAAATTTGGAACATGACTTTATACCATGTGTCAGCAATGGCATAAACTCCTCCAAGCATTTGTAAGAAACTGAGAATAAATCCAGATATAAAACCCGCTACAAAGCCCCTTCTATAACATAGAATTAAGATTGGTAGCATAGCAAGTCCGATAGATCCTCCGTTTAAAAATACCCCTCTCCATAGACCACCTTGTAAGAAGTCTAAAGCAAAGGCAATCGCGGTAAAGATAGCAATTTCAACAATACCTTTAACGCTTAAAACATTGTTTTTTCTTTTCTCTCCCATAAAAAAATCCTTTCAGACCTAGTACGCCCAAAAGGATAGAATAAAATACATTGTGTTAGAATCCTTCCGCTAGCATTACCTAGATCAAGTTATTGGTCCCATAAGTCACACTTATGATCTCAGCCTAGTTTACTAAGCACCCATACTAAATTGTTTTGCAAATAATTACTCACTTGCAGTTTTTAATTTTGAATCCATTTCTAACAAACTTTCCTGCTGTTTTTTAGAAGGGATTCGTGACTCAACTTTACCAGTTCTGACATCTACTGGTCTAAATTTTCTGAATGCATATTCCTTTTTAGGAGGTAATAATTTTTTTACCTTCTTTTTCTCAAAAAGTACTGGAGTTTTAAACATTGAAACTTTATTAGTACTCTTCTTTTTAGTAGGTTGAGTCTTTTCAGGAATATCTTTCTTTTCTACTTCATTAAGTGAAGTATCATCTAAAGATTTATCTAAACTATGCTGGCACAAAGCATAGGCATTCATCGCTTTTTGTTTTTCTAATCGATGTTTATATTTTCCGTAAACAAGTAAAGCTTTTTCTTTCGCACGTTTTTGTTTGATTAACTTAACGTAAACTTGAGTAGCTTTTTCTTTAGTCATTCCTTTATTAGGGTCTAAAGAAATATAGTTATTTTGTCTTCTAAATTCATTTAAGAAATCTTCATAAGCTTTACGTCTTAATTCTTCTTTTTCATTTTCATCTAAAGTAGCTTTTTCATAAACAACTTTAACGACTTCTTTAACATTGCTTACTTCTTTATAATGCTCTTTATAAGAAGATAATTCAAGAAGAATATTAATAGCAGCATTTTCATCATGAACTCTGTTAATAATTTCTTGTTCTTTTACTTCATTAACTTCTCTTGCTCCGTAAACTGTATTTCCTTTAGAAGGAATATGTTTAGTTCTACCTGCAAGAAGAATATTAATAGCAGCATCTTCAACATGGTTCTTATTAACAAAATCAAATGGTTTGACAGGTTTATATGTAGATACTAAAGAAGATAAATCTCCACCTTCTAAACCTAAATCAGTGAAAGATTCTCTTATAACAAATTCTTCACCGAGAACTGTATTTCCTAAAGCAGGAATATGTTTTTCTCTATTTTGTAAAAGAATATTAACTGCAGCATCAGGATCATGTTTAGTATTAATATAATCCATCTTAGGTCTACTTAAGATAGGAGTTACTACTGGAGTAACTTTCTTAAGTGGAGAAGTAGGAAGAACTTCTTCATTATCTTCAACATAAACTTCTTCATTTGAAGAAGTAGATACTTCATTTATTAATTGAGAAGGAGTTTCTACTTCATAAGGAACGATTACTTCATCATCATAAGAAACAACATTGTTATTGTTTTCATATTCATCTAATGGCTTAAGAGCAATATCATCCGCAACATATTTTTCGTAGAATAATTCATCTTCTTTATTTTGAGAAATTAATGCATCTAATCCATCATCTTCAACTGCTTCAATAACAGGTTCAGCTTCAAGAACGATATCATAATCTTCATCAGCAATATAACGAACTTCTCTTTCAACAATTGGTTTTGAAGTAGAAGTAGCAGTTTCTCCAACACCTAAATCTTTAACACCTTCACCTAAAGCTTCATAATAAGCAATTTCATCAGGTGAAGATTCTTTTTTGTTTTCATCCTTGTTATCAATTGTAGCAATAGGAGAAGATTTATCTTCCTCTTCATACATAGAAATGAATTCTTCAGATTTATTTGAATACTCTTTTCCGTGTTGGATTCTAAACTTATATTCATCTTTATCTCTATTTCTAATTAATTTATTTCTTGCTTTTTTAGCGTGTCTAATTGCACTAGGCTTTTTAAAAATTAAACCAATTAAAGAAATTATTCCAACCCATAAAAAACAAACGACAAGTACTACAACTGGTATAATAATATATTCAAGCCAAGCAAAATCACCAATAAGTTCATTTGCTTTATCAATATAACCAGTCTTATTAACGTTATAGAAAAGATTCAAATAATTATTAGCAGCATCAGGATCTGCATAATAAATTTTTCTAATAAAGTTTTCCACAAAGGAAGTGTATAAATTAGTAAAGCCATTTAATTTAGAAGATGAAGCTTCACAAACTGTATAATCAAATCTAGTAACAATGATTAAGAAAAAAATAAACAATGGGATTATTAAAGATAAACAAGTTTTTAGAGGAAATTTATCTAAATAATTATGATAATCATATTTCTTTTCTTCAGCATCAGTAGGTACATAATGTTCTTTAATAACGCGAAGCATCTTCTTTTCGTTATTATTTTTAACAATTTTTGCAATGATAGAAGAAATAATAACGTAAACTAAAATAAAGATTACATTAACTAAAACTAATGATAAATAAGCAGGATATTTAAAGCCAAAATATCCATTCATTAAATTAGAAACAAATTTAAGAATTCTACTTACAAAGAATTCACCAATAGAATAAACAAAACTAAAAAATGCTGGAAGTTGAATATCAAATCCATACACAAATAAAACAATTGCTTCAAAGAATAATATTATCCACATCAGGAAGTATTTCTTCATTTTGTTCCACCTTTAAACTAATTATATCAAAATATCTTTATAAATAAAAATGATAATACAAATAATATATCAAAAAAGGCTGTTTTGCTAAGAAAACGGCCTATTTTTTTATAACAAAGATACAATGATTTCATTTCCACTTTCAATAACTAAAGAGGATTTATCTCCTTCATAAACTACTGAAGTTAAAGAGGAACATCCTTTAAATGCATCCTGTTTAATAATTCTAACTGTTGAAGGAATAGTAATTGTTTTTAGATTTTCACATTCTTCAAAACATCTAGTTCCAATTTCAGTAATTCCATTAGGAATAACCATTTCTTCAATACTTGATTCTGCAAAAACTTGATTTCCAAAACTAGAATTCATTTCGTTTAAAACAATTTTTTTAACATTAGCCTGATAGAAAGTTACATTTTGAATAAGTGCTTGATTAGTAATTATTACTTCATCTAAGGCAATTGTAGGTCCCCCAGCACTTGAAGTAGATTTTAAACCCGCTTGAGAATATCTATAGCCTGCACCAAAGAATCTAGTAAATAAATTTTGGTTAGAAGAATCATTGTTAGTATATCTTTTCATTCCTACAAAAGGAGCTTTAATTCTCTTCATATTATCACAATATTCAAAAGGACTAATACCTAAATAAGTTAGACTATCAGGGATTTCTACAGAAGTTAATGAAAGATTATATCTAAAAGCATAATCGCCAATTGATTTTAAATTTGTTGCGTCACTAAAATCAATTTCCTTTAGGCTATAATTGTATTCAAAAGCATATTGATTAATGCTCTTAACACTATCTGTAATAACTACTTTTTCTAAGTTAGTACATCCTCTAAATGAATAATCATATACTTCTTCCCAATCAACTTTAATTTCTTTTAACTTAGCAGGTACTAAAGCTATTTTATTTTTAGTTGAAGTATAGAATAAGACTTCATTATGAACATATAAATTCTTATTTCCATCTTCCAAATTAATCTTAGTTAAATTAGGGATTAATGTAGGTGTAGGAATACTTACTGTATGAACAGTACTAGGAATATTTAAAGTTTTAATTTTTGAATAATCATAGCCGTTTTTAAAAGTAATTTGTCCAACTGGAATTCCACCAATATATTTTGGAACATGGTAATTTTCTTCATTAACATTAATTACTAAATTAACTCCACTAGTATTAATACTCATTTCATATTGGGAATAATATGAAATCATTGCAATATTACTAATAGGTGTACTAGTAAGAAGTAATAGCATAGCCCAAGCAGGAATGTTCTTAACTTTAACTTTTAGTAATAATGCATAATAAACTGCAAAAATAATATCATATGCAAAGACAATGACAAAGTTATAAGATGTTCTAACAAATAATGATAAAGAGATAACATTTAAAGTAACTAGAGAAGCAACCTTAATACCTTTCCCAATATATTCAATTAACTTGCTATATTTATTTCTACCAATAATAGAAACAATAATTCCTACAACTGGTAAAAGTGGTAAAACGAAACGATCCATTACCCCTAAGAAATCATTGTAAGCAGTATTTGAATAAAGTACGTCGCCTTTATATAAAACATTAACAATGAAGAAATTAAGAATTAATGTTAAAACAATAAAAGGTAAAACCGCCATATTTAAATTGATAAAATAATTAGATTCACCTTGTTCTTTATCAACAAAGACTTCATTATTAAAAATCTTTCTTTTTTCTTCATGACAATTCATACATTTGTCTTGGCAATTAAAATTAATATGTCCACATGTACAATGCCAATAAGAATCAAACCGAACAGCTTCACAAGTAATATTTTCTTTTTTTAAGCCATTCTGTTTTACCATCTTTTGAACATATAAAAATCTTTCTCTACGCATTGAGAAAATTGATTTAGGTTGAATAATATATTCACAATCTATATATGTAAAATCAATCTTTTTACCATCAATGACAGCATTACAAATAGTAGGCTTTTCAACAAAATAAATATCACTAACATCAAATTCAACATTAAAATTATCACTATTAGTATCAACCTTAATAGTAATATTTTCTTTACCTTGAGCAAAAGTTACTTCTTCAACATGTCCAAGATTTAAATTGATGATAGAGACTACATAATGTCCATTCTTTTCTTCATACGAATAAACGTGTAATGGATTTTCTTTATAAAACTGATTGTTAAACATAATAATTACTGCGCAGAAATTCTAATTAAGAAAGGGATAAGTGATAATAGTAAAGTGAAGACGCCAATTAAAGCAAAGACAATTTGATCATGAACAAATGATTTATATTCTTTTGTATTATGATCTTCATAAATAGATTTAGTAGCTTTAAAATTTCTAGAATCTCTTAATCTAAATCTAATAACCATAAAGAATAAGCATAATAAACCAAAGACCACATAAATAACTTCCATATAAATCCAATCTGAATTTACTAAAGAAAGAATTAAACCAATGAATGTTGGTAAAATTGTAAATACTAATGCCTCTAAAATGAAATTGACAATTCTTCTTTTCTTATCCATAATTCACCTCAATTAATAGTAACTATTATATATATTAAATGTATTTAATTCAATTTTTTGATACTCTAAATAAAAATAAAGCCTCCCGAAGGAGGCTATAGATTAAAACTTATTTAGTTTTCTTTGCTGCAGGCTTTTTAGCTGCTGGTTTTTTTGTAGAAGTTTCTTTTGAAGAAGTTTTCTTTGCTGCTGGTTTTTTTGTAGCACTATCTTTCTTAGCTGCTACTTTTTTAGCAGGTACTTTCTTAACTTCTTTAACTGGTTCTTCTTCAACTTTAGCTTCAACTACTTTAGTAGCTTTTGCTTTAGAAGAAGCAACTTTAGCAGAAATTTCTGCATCTAATTTTTCGTTAACTAAGACATAGTGTCCGTTACCGAAATCTTTCCACTTACATTCTGAGTAAACGATATCGCCTTGAACGTAAGGAATCTTCTTTCTTTGATCCTTTGTCTTTGGATCAGGTTGAGGAATTGCAGTAAGTAATGATCTTGTGTATGGGTGCAATGGATTTTCGTAGATTTCTTCTGCTGGACCATTTTCAACAACATAACCATTGTGCATAACAGCAATTCTATCAGAAATATATCTAATAATTGATAAGTCGTGAGCAATGAATAAGTAAGTTAAGTCTTGTTCTTTTTGTAACTTTCTTAAGAGGTTTAAGACCTGAGCACGAATAGATACGTCAAGAGCGGAAATTGGTTCATCTGCTAAAACTAATTGAGGTTCAATTACTAATGCTCTAGCAATACCAATTCTTTGTCTTTGTCCACCTGAGAATTCATGTGGATAACGTGATAAGTGTTCTGGGAGTAAGCCTACTTGACCAAGCATATCTGTAACTTTCTGAATTCTTTCTTCTTCTGATTTAAACATATGGAAGTTGTATAAACCTTCAGAAACGATATAGTCAACGTTTGCTCTTTCATTTAATGATGCTGCTGGATCTTGGAAGATCATTTGAATGTTCTTCTTAGTTCTCATGAGTTCACCACTAGGCATCTTTCTTGAAATTAATTTACCTTTGAAGTAAATACCACCTTTTGCAAGTTTGTTAATACCAAGGATTGCTCTTGAAATAGTTGTTTTACCCGAACCAGATTCACCGACAAGACCGAATGTTTCACCGACATAGACATTGAAGTTCATATCGTTTGCAGCACGTACAATGTGTCTACCAACTTTGAAGTGAACATCTGCATCTACTACTGAAACAAGAACTTCTCTTCCATTATTGTCTGCTGTAGGCCAATAAATTGGCATTCTAGCTTTCTTATCTTCACGGAAGTGATAAACTTGAACTTTTGAATATTCTTCAACTTCTTTCTTTTGTTCATCATTTAAGTTAGATAAGATATATGCTTTAGCGTTTTCAACCGATCTATCGAAAACTCTTGCAATAACATTCTTATAATGTTTGTTAGAAACTCTAGTACCTTTAAAATAGATACCACCTCTAACGTATGCTGTTGGGTTGAAGAATGCTTTAATAACTGTTAATACTTGATCATTAACTTGTAAAGTTTCTCCTTCTTTAACAACAAGTGATAAGTTGTCTTCAAGTAAGAAATTACCAAGATCATCAAGAACGTTAACTCTATCAAACTTTAAGACATATGGTTCATTCATGAATGACTTATCCATTGAAGGAACTTTTTCTTTTGAATCTGGATAACGTTTTTGAGCTCTAGACATAAGTCTTAAAAGCTTATAAGCAGTTTCAGTTGTAAAATGCTGAGAAATTCTTACAAAGTCTTCATTGTCATCAATGTAAATCTTTAAAGCCTTTTCAACTTTAGCTTTTCTTCTATCAATTTCATATGGCTTATTGCCACCTGGGATTAAAACACCATCGAAGTATAATCCACCAGTAACAAGACCTTTTTGAGATAATAATTCTTGAATAATCTTCATCTTAATCTGGAATTCTTCTTTAGTTAAATCGAAGTGTTCATCAGAATAGACGTCGAAGTTAGAATATTGTTCTCCATCAATCCAGTTTGCAGAAGCGTTAACAACAGAGATTTGAATATCTCTACCATCTTTATCCTGCATTGGCCAGAAAAGGTTAAATCCACTCTTAGAATCTTTTGAACCATATGTGAATAAGAAGTCTCTATCATTGACTGTGAAGTTTTTCTTAATAAATGTTTTTTCTAAATATAATTTAAATGAAACACTTAATGATTCTGGAAGAATTTCACCTTTGTAATAGAAACCTTTAACAACACTATTTGGATCAAGTAATGTTCTAATAGTTTCAACTTTTGTTTTATCTTCTTTCTTTGATAAATCAAAGATATCACCTTTGAAAATATTGAAGTTAACATTTTCTGCTAAGTGATTTGTAGAATCTTTCTTAGTGATAAATGCATTAACTGCTGAGAAGATAACAGTTCTACCATCTCTAGTCTTTGTTGGCCAGAATTTTGGTAAACCATTAGCATCTTTATCAATATATTTAAGTAATACATCATGATCGTCGATAACGAAGTATTTGCTCATGATATATTTTGCAAGTCTATCAACTTTCTTATCATCAAGTTTGCCAGTATAGTATTCACCATTGAAGTAAACACCACCCTTAACACATCTTGTTTTGGAAATTAATGCTAAAATGAATTTTGCTTTTAATTCTGCATCTTTTGCAGTTGCATCAAATTCTTCTCTATCTAAGATATCGAAGTTAGCAACATCTTCAGTAATTTTATTACCATTTAAGTCTTCAATAGTTGCATTAACGAAAGATAAATAAATTCTTCTTCCGATAATTGTCTTTGAAGGCCAAACTACTGGATAACCATATTTATTCTTTTTACCGTTAGAAAGAACAATGTCTCTATCAGCAATAGAATATGAACCAATATTAGATTCATCAATAACTAATGTTTTATTTTCTTTAGCCATTATTCTTCACCTCCGTGTGAGTAAATCTTAGCGACACGATCGCTAATTTCACCAATAATTGCAGGTCTTTCAACCTTTGGTGCACGTGGATCAAGTAACCAAGTCTTTGCATAGTGAGTTTCACTTACTTTGAACATTGGAGGTTCCTTGACGAAGTCGATTTCAAGAGCGTATGGGTTACGTGGAGCAAATGCATCACCTTTAATTTCGTTAAATAATGATGGAGGAGTACCAGTGATTGAATATAATGTTTCACCCTTTTCACCAAGTTGTGGTAAAGATGAAAGAAGTGACCATGTGTATGGATGTCTAGGATCATAATAGATTTCGTTAACTGTACCATATTCAACAATTTGGCCTGCATACATAACAGCAACTCTGTCTGCAACTTCTGCAACGACACCTAAGTCGTGAGTAATAAAGATAACTGTAAATCCATATTCTTGCTTTAATTCATTAATTAAAGAAAGGATTTGAGCTTGAATAGTAACATCAAGAGCAGTTGTAGGTTCATCACAGATAAGAATATCTGGAGCACATGCAAGAGCAATAGCGATAACAACTCTTTGTCTCATACCACCTGAATATTGGAATGGGTAGTCGTTATATCTATTTTCAGCATCTTTGATACCTACTCTCTTTAATAAGTTAATAGCTTCTGCTTTAGCAGCTTCTTTGCTTAAGCCTCTATGAAGTCTAATAACTTCTGTGATTTGTGAACCAATTCTTCTTAATGGGTTTAAAGAAGTCATTGGATCTTGGAAAACAGTAGCAATTCTCTTACCACGAATATTTAACCA
>OCVV011314910.1_pt1 | contig 13418 bp, 10 predicted proteins | sample 1539721 | NCBI WGS metagenome assembly OCVV01 (sample SAMN02144230, study PRJEB22623) | gut metagenome | biome: sheep rumen | host: Ovis aries | place: New Zealand
CCATAAATTTGCACTAGCATCCGCTGTTTTTTTCAACAGGTTTCCTGTATAATAACCACGTATATAAAGGCAGTGCTTCCATACCGGCTCATTATTTTTGTCATTCTCCGGCAAAGAGCCTGAAAGAGCCGGCCGTTATACAATACAGACACTGCGTGAATCAGACATTATATTTTGAAAGGAGTCACGATACATGATCAATACACAGAAGGTCGCGGAGGATATTTTGTGGATCGGCGCCAGCGACAGGCGCATCTCCCGTTTTGAAAATCTGTTCCCCCTCACCAACGGCGTTTCCTATAACAGCTATCTGCTGTTCGATGAGAAGACTGTTCTTTTTGATACGGCCGACTCCACCGTCGCCGGCCAGTTCTTTGAGAACCTGACCGCTTCCATGGAAGGCCGGAAGCTGGATTATCTTGTTATTCTCCACATGGAGCCCGACCACTGCGCCCAGATCGCCAGGGTCGTATCTCTTTTCCCCGATGTTACACTGGCCGGCAGCATGAAGGCGCTGCAGTTCGCGGAACAGTTCTTCCCTGAATTGAAGAATGTGCCCCGTGAGGTCCTGAAGGAAGGTTCGGTCCTTAACACCGGCAAACATAACATCAGCTTTGTAGCGGCTCCCATGGTCCACTGGCCTGAAGTCCTGCTGGCTTATGATGATGTCAACAAGGCTGTTTTCTCCGCGGACGCTTTCGGTACCTGGGGCGCTGTTGACGGCAGCATTTTCGCGGATGAGCATGATTATGAGAAGGAATATCTGGACGACTCCAGAAGATATTACGCCAATATCGTAGGCAAATACGGTCCGCAGGTCCAGGGCGTCCTGAAGAAAGCCGCGAAGCTGGATATTCAGATGCTGCTGCCTCTGCACGGTCCCGTATGGCGCAAGGATCTGGGCTATCTGCTGGATCTGTACCAGAAGTGGTCCACCTATACGCCCGAAACCGAGGATATCACCATCGTTTACGGTACGCTGTACGGTAATACCGCCAGCGCGGCCATGGCTGCTTCCGCTGCCATCCGGGAGAAGACCGGCAAGACCGTCCATGTATTCGATGTGTCCGAGACAGATGTTTCTTATCTGATCGACGCTGTATGGCGCTGCGGCAAGATCGTCCTCTTCTGCCCCACCTACAACAACGGCATTTATCCTCCCATGGAAGCTTTCCTGACAGATCTGGCAGCACTGGGCGTACAGAACCGCACTTTCGCGCTGGCTGAGAACGGCACATGGGCGCCCGTGACCGGCAAGCTCATGCGGGCCAAACTGGAAGGCCTCAAGAACTGCCAGGTCCTCGACACAGTCCTGTCCTTCAAGAGCGCTCTGCATGACGAGGCTGCCCTGGACGCTTTCGCTTCCGCGGTCGCTGAGGCGTAAACCAGGCGTAAACCGGACCGGATCCCGGCATGGCCGCTTTCCCGGTCACCTTTCCCGGTTACGGAGGCGGGAACCGAACTCGGATCCGGCAGAATATATGGAACGCAGATAAACAGCGGTCCGCTCTATCCTTAACGGAGAGCAGCGGATCGCTGTTATTATTCAGAAAAATCCGCAATAAAAAAGCCACAGGATTCATCTTTGCAGCGAATCCTGTGGTTTTTCCTGTTTTCCTGTTTTAAATCTGTATGATCAGCTTCTGAGATCGATCCCGCAGTTCTCGAGCTTTTCTGTCATCTCGTTCTGGGACATGACATTTCTGAGACCGATTACTTTGGCTCCGTTGTCAGCAGCAGCGCTGAACATGGAAACAAAGTTCAAGGGGCAGAGGACAATATCATAATTGCCCGCAATCTGCTTGCCTTCCGAAATAGAACAGTGATTGGTCCTGTCTACCTTATATCCCTGGGTCTTGATGACTTTTTCCAGAGTCATCGCCATCATCAGGCTGGTTCCTGAACCATTTGCACAGCACGCCAAGATACTTACCATTTTGCCACTCTCCTTTACCAACACAATATAGCAAAATCATTATAGTATACTTTTTTTAAAAATTCCATACAGCCACGTAGAAAAGCTTTATGAAAGATTCCAAATGTGAACCAGGCGTCAGACTTCCCGGTTCAGGCTGGCGAAGGTGAACCGGGCGTCAGACTTCCCGGTTCACAGGCCGGAACGCACCGCCAGGGCCAGCAGCTCTTCCTCATTCGTCACCTGCATGAGTTCCGCGATCAGGTCTTCACTGGACAGGATCACAGACAGCTGCTGCATGTTGTCCAGATGCTTCTCCGGATTGTCCGAAGCCAGCGTGAAGAACAGGTTTGCATACATGGCCGGATCATTCTCGTCAAAAAATACCGGCTTTTCTGTCTTCATGAAGGAAATGGCCGTTCCCCGCACGTTGCCGCCTCCCTGCTGGGAATGGGGCATGGCTACGCCGGGCATCAGGACCATATATGGGCCATAAAGGTTGACGCAGTCAATGATCTCCTGCGCGTAGCCTTCGGTCACAGTCCCGTCTGCGACCAGAGGCTCACAGCACTTGCGGATGGCGTCCTGCCAGTCTGCCGCTTCTTCTATAAAATTGCAGTGCTTATTTTCTACAAATTCCTTTAACATGGTCTCACTCCCTCTTTTACCGTCTCTCTCCCTCTTTTACCGGGTTACAATATCTGCCGTTTCCTCACGCCTTTATTATAAATTCTGCCGCCTCTTTAGGGAATGTCTTTTTTTATCGCGTTTCATATTTTACTGTAACAGACCGTTCAGCGTACCTGTAACGCAGCCCGCATCCCCTGGGCGGCACTGCGGCGGCGGCCATCGACCTCCTTGCAGGTCCTCTGCTCTCGTATTATACTGACTTTAGGAATACCATGACCTCTGGGGTCGTTTGCCGGAGCGAGGTCCATGACCTCTGGGGTCATTTGCCGGCTGGGGTCCTTCCCCAGCCAGGCTGACAGAAAGGGAGTGTTGCATCTATGTCTATACTGAAAGCGGTTTTCTTTGATTTGGACGGTACTCTGTACAGTTATGACGCCGCAGATAAGATCGGCACCGCGGCGCTGCAGCGCCATGTGTGCGAGCGGCTGGATATTGATGAGGCTCTGTTCACGCATACCTTTGATCAGGCCCGCAGGGATGTCAAAGCCCAGCTTCCGCCGGTAGCTGCCTGTCACAATCGTATGCTTTACATGCAGAGGCTCTGTGAACTGTTGGACGTCAACCCTGTTGACTACGCGCCGGAAATGTATGACGCCTACTGGGATCATTTCCTGGACAGTATGGTCCTGTTTGACGGCGCGGCGGAATGTCTGCAGGCGTGCCGGGACAGAGGCCTGAAAACGGTGCTGGTCACCAACATGACCGCCCAGATCCAGTATCGGAAACTGCGTACACTGGGGATCGGCAGTCTGTTTGATACTCTGGTCATCAGCGAGGAGGCCGGAATGGAGAAACCGGATCCTGCCATCTTCGCTTACGCGCTGCACAAAACCGGTCTGCGGGCCGGAAACTGTGTTCATATCGGGGACAGTTTTAACGGAGATGTACTGGGAGCCCGCGGGGCCGGGATTCCTTCCATCTGGTTCAGCTCCGACACGCAGTCCCATCCCGATTATGAGCGGATCAGCCGGCTGGCAGACCTGCTGCCCATGCTGGAGAAGATGGAACTGCTTTAACAGGTTTAGAATTGAAAGGTTCATATTATGGCAGATAATAGAAAAATCATCGTACTGACCGGCGGCGGTACTGCCGGACATGTTACACCCAACCTGGCCCTGCTCCCTTACCTGAAAGAGGCAGGCTATAAAGTCTATTATTTCGGCTCCAAAAACGGCATCGAGAAGAAGCTGATCGCCGATTATGAGATTCCTTATTTCGGCATCTCTACCGGAAAGCTGCGCCGTTATTTTGATGTCAAGAATTTCTCGGATCCTTTCCGTGTCATTCACGGCTACCGGGAAGCCCGGAAGATTCTCAAGAATATTAAACCGGATGTCGTCTTCTCCAAAGGCGGATTCGTCAGTGTCCCTGTCGTCCGGGCCGCCCGTTCTCTCCATATCCCCTGCATCATCCATGAATCGGATATGACGCCGGGCCTGGCCAACAAGCTCTGCTTCAGCTCCGCCAGCAAGATCTGCTGCAATTTCCCGGAGACTCTCAGCAAACTGCCCAAAGGCAAAGCGGTCCTGTCCGGTACGCCGATCCGGGATGAGATCTTTACCGGCGACAGAGAAAAAGGACTTGCCCTCTGCGGCTTCACCCCGGACCTGCCTGTCATTATGATCATGGGCGGCAGCCAGGGCGCCCTTGCCGTCAACGAAGCGGTCCGGGCCCATCTGGACGAACTGCTGCAGGACTTCCAGATCATCCACCTCTGCGGGGCCGGCAAGCTGGACGAGAGTCTGCAGGACCGCAAAGGCTACAAACAGTTTGAATATGTCAAGGAGGATCTGCGCCACCTGTTTGCCGCCACGGACCTGATCATTTCCCGCTCCGGCGCCAATGCCATCTGCGAGATCCTGGCCCTGAAGATTCCCAATATCCTGGTCCCTCTGGCAGTGGGCAGCCGCGGCGACCAGGTCCTGAACGCGGAATCCTTTGTATCCCAGGGCTTCAGTGTCCTGGTTCCCACCGATGAACTGAATGCCAGAATTGTGGATACGGTCCATCAGGTCTACAAAGACAGAGCTAAATATAAGGAAGCTATGGAAAAGAGCAGTCAGGGCAGCGCGATTCCTGTGATCATGGATCTGATCAAAAACGCCGGAAAGAGCCGCTGACCTGTAAACAGCCTATGCCTGCGGTACAGGAATCATCTGAATGATGGATTGCCCCATGATGTCAGAGCCGATCGCTCAATAAAAAATCGGGCGTCCAATAAAAAAAGCAAGTGCTCAACTAAATTAAACTGATTGCTCAATGGAGTCAAAAAGACTGCTGTATCACACGGATGCCAAAAAAAGGCTGCTGCATCATAGATGCCAAAAAGGCTGCTGCATCATAGATGCAGCAGCCTTTTTTTGTTGCTCATTCAATTTTCTTCATTTATGCTTTTCATTCAGTGAAACTCACTCAATGAAACTCATTTAATGAAGTGCATTCAGGAAGCGGTGCTTCTGACAGGATATTTAGCCAGGAGTTTGCTTCTGTCGATCGAACGGATGGCCTTTCTAAGAGGCAGAACGCTCTTAGGGTTAACGGACAGTTCGTCTACGCCATACTTAATGAACTCTTCGGTCAGGGTCGTATCAGCACCGAGCTCGCCGCAGATACCTACCCATGTGCCATGTCTGTGGCCTGCTTCGATGGTCATCTTGATCGCGCGCAGGACAGCGGGATGGTGTGTATCGGAGAAAGGCTCCAGCTTCGCGTTCTGACGGTCCAGAGCGCATGTGTACTGGGTCAGGTCGTTTGTGCCCAGGGAGAAGAAATCAACTTCTTCTGCCAGCTCATCCGCACAGAAAACAGCGGCGGGCGTCTCGACCATGATACCGATCTGGATGTTGTCGGCGATCTTGTGGCCTTCCTTGATGAGTTCCTGACGGCACTCTTCCAGAATTTCCTTACACTCGCGGACCTCAGCGACGGAGATGATCATGGGGAACATGATGCCCAGGTTGCCGTATGCGGAAGCACGCAGCAGGGCACGCAGCTGTGTCTTGAAGAAAGGCTTCCTGGTCAGGCAGATACGGACTGCACGATAGCCAAGAGCGGGGTTCTCTTCCTTATCCAGGTGCATGTAATCGATGGTCTTGTCAGCGCCGATATCACATGTACGGATGATTACAAGCTTGGGAGCCAGGGATTCCAGAACTCTCTTGTAAGCAGTGAACTGCTCTTCTTCGCCGGGCTCTTCCTTGCTGTTGAGGTATACGAACTCGGAACGGAACAGGCCTACGCCTTCCGCGTCGTTCTGGTTGACAGCGCCTACGTCAGCGGGGCCGCCGATGTTGGCGTATACATGTACTTTGTAGCCGTCGATGGTCTCTGAAGGTTTGCCCTTCAGTTCCTGCAGCAGAGCCTCTTTCTTGCGGTCCTCATCCTGTCTCTTCTTCAGAGTATCCAGGAGATCCTTATCGGGCTCGATGTAAACAACAGCGTTCTTGCCGTCGATAACTGCCAGCTTGCCATCCCAGTCATCCTGAACTTCCTTACACTGCATCAGTGCGGGGATGTTCATGGAGCGGGCCAGGATCGCGGTATGGCTGTTGGAAGAACCTTCGATACAGATCATGCCGAGCAGGAGGGATTTGTCCAGCTTGACTGTCTGTGAAGGAGCAAAGTCATCCGCTACCAGGATCGCGGGCTCTGTGCCCTGCATGGAAGCGCTGTCAAGGCCCATCAGGTTGTCCAGTACCATACCCTGGATGTCGATGATATCAGCAGCACGGGCCTTCATGTAAGGATCGTCCATATCCGCGAACATCTGTGCATAGTTGTCGAAACCAACCTTGGTCGCATATTCCGCGCTTCTCTTCTGGCCGGTGATGATTTCCTTAGTGGAATCCTGCAGGTCGTCGTCCTCAAGCATAGCGGCGTGTACCATGAATACTTCCGCAATATCCTTACCTGCGTCTACGATTGCCTTTTCATACAGAACGGTCTGCTGATCAATGGCCTTCTCAACAGCCGCCTCGAAACGGGCTACTTCTGCTGCGGGATCGTCTACAATACCTTCATAGATGATTCTTTCGGGCTCTTTGTAAATCTTGATCTTACCAATCGCGATTCCGTTAACAATACTTTTACCATTTCCAACTTGCATGTGTGTAACCCTCCTTGTTAACACGAAAACGGGCAAAATGGCACCTTAAGTACACATTTTGCCTGCCTGTTATGATGCAGAAACAGAGCTGCCCGAAGGCAGTTCTGTTCTGCACTTAAAAACTATACAATTAGAAGTTCTCTTTCAGGAACGCTTCGATTGCAGCTGCGCAAGCGTCTTCATCATCGCCTTCAACCTGAACGTTGATTGTGTCACCCTGCTTAACTGCCAGGCCCATCAGCTGGAGGAGCTTTCTCATATCGCAGCTCTTCTCACCCTTGAAAACAGTGATCTTGCTGCTGAACTTCTTAGCTTCCTTAACAAGGATGCCTGCGGGACGAGCGTGAATTCCTAACGGATCTGTAACTGTGAAGGTAATTTCTTTCATGGTTTTTCTCCTTTACATAGTTGATTAACTGTCAGAAGTACATCAGACTTCTGCTGCCGTATCCTCATTATACTACAAAATGCTCAAAATAGAAGAACCCGCCGTAAAAAATTTATATATTTTTTAGACGGGTTCTTCATTATTTCAGGTTATTATTGGGCAATTTTGTCCTAAACGACCCATTATACGTTCGGGCCGCAGTTCACTGTGTTGTAATCGTCAGAGTTTGTCAGCAGGACAACAACACAGTCCGGATGGTTGGCTTTGGCAATCTTGTCTCTGTCGAAGGTCATGATGACCTGACCGGCCTTGACAGTGTCACCTTCCGCTACGGTAGGTGCGAAGCCGTCACCGTTCATGGCAACTGTATCAACACCGACGTGGATCAGGATCTCCATGTCGCCAGGGCCTGTGATACCGATGGCGTGCTTGGAATCCGCAACAGAGGATACGGTGCCATCGTAAGGAGCAAAGATAACGCCTTCGGAAGGATTGATTCCGACGCCGTCGCCCAGAACGCCAGACGCGAAGGTCGCATCCGGGATCTCTTCTCTGGAAATGACCTGGCCGATCGCGGGAGCAATGATCTTGCCGGCTTCGCAGCTGATGACTGCGTTTGTGGGAGCCGCTACTGTGGGTGCAGGTGCGGGAGCTGCCTTCTTGGGCTCATCTTCCTGCCAGATGACAGTGGTGATCGCGAAAGCAATACCACCGGAGATCGCCAGAACGATCGTGTACAGCAGAGCGTTGTTAATGGTCAGATATCCGGGAATACCTGTTACGCCGTAAGCGGAAGCACCGATACCCATGAATGCAGCAACCAAAGCGCCGACCGCGCCGCCGATCATGCCGCCTACGAAGGGCTTCATGAAACGCATGTTAACACCGAAGATAGCGGGCTCTGTGATACCCAGAGCAGCGGACATGGATGAAGGGACCGCGACCGCTTTGGTCTTCTGGTTCTTGCACTTGATACCGACTGCAAGGCAGGCGCCGAACTGTGCGAAGTTGGCCGCGGAAGCGATGGGCATCCAGGTGTTGAGGCCCTTGGAAGCCAGCATACCGGCTTCAATGACGTTGTACATATGGTGCAGGCCCATGACGACCGTGCAGGGATACAGAGCGCCCATGATGCAGGAGCCGATGGGGTTGGAGACCAGCTTCTCAGCGCCGGCAAGAACGATGGTCTCAAGGCCGGAGAAGATAGGTCCGATAATCGTGAATGTGACCAGAGCGGTAACAAGGACAGTGGTCAGAGGGGTAACGAACAGGTCGATCATTTCCGGAACATGCTTGTGCAGCCATGTCTCCAGTTTGGACATGAACAGTACTGCCAGCATGACGGGGATTACGTGACCCTGATAGCCCAGCTGGTTGATCTGGCCCAGTGTGTAGGAATCCGTGATCTTGATGTGGCCGAACAGGTACCATACATCATAACCGTCCGCGGCTGCCCAGCCGTTGGTCAGGTTGGAGTGGATCATCATCAGACCGATAACGGCGCCGAGGAAGATGTTGCCGCCGAAAACTCTTGCCGCGGAGATCGCGACGATAACGGGCAGATAAGCAAACGCGGTGTTCGCGACCATATCCAGGAACGCGAACCAGTCCGTATCACCAAAGCCAAGGCCGGGGATCTTCGCCAGTGCTTCGACCAGACCCATCATCAGACCGGATGCTACGATCGCGGGCAGGATCGGTACGAATACGTCGCCGATGGGCTTCAGAAGACGGATATACAGAGGCTGCTTGGCGGCAGCGGCTGCCTTGACCTCTTCCTTGGAAGCTGCGGACGCGCCGGTGATGGAAAGGAACTCGTCATAGACCTTGTTAACGGTACCGGTACCGATGATCAGCTGCAGCTGGCCATTGGACTCGAACATACCCTTAACGCCGTCTACATTCTCGAGTGCTTCCTTGTTGACTTTTCCGTTATCAGCGATAACGAGACGAAGTCTGGTAGCGCAGTGAGCAGCAGATACGACATTCGCGCCGCCGCCGATATTATCAGCGATTTCCTGGGCGCATTTTCTGTAATCTAATGCCATTGTGTTTTCCTCCCTTTTGAGAACCTCTTGTTTTGTGAATGTTTCATAAAATTTGAAATCGTTTTCACTACTTAGTTTATTTTATTTTAATTTTTGTCCTTTGTAAATTGTCTTTTCGTTGAATTATACCGCCTGTTTTTGTGCATCTTGACCTAATCTGCCGGTACTTTTTTTGTGAGTTCGGTCTGCATGAAATCTATTTATGTGCTTTTCGCCGCCCCGGCAGGGTCAGCCCGGCCCGGGCGGGCCGTTCCGGCTTCTCCTGCCTGCCGCAGGTAAAGGCGCCGCGTCAGACCAGACCCAGGCGGGCAGGGCCGGCTTTTTCTGCCTGCCGCAGGGGAAGGCGCCGCGTCAGACCAGGCCCAGGCGGGCAAATCCGGCAGCCAGGCCGTCCTTCTCCACGGAAGGGCAGACCATGTCGCTGACGGCCTTGAGTTCTTCCGCCCCGTTCTCCATACAGACACTGGTATGGACCGTCCGGATCATCTCCAGATCGTTCATGCTGTCTCCGAAGCCGATGGTATCCTCCACGGACATCCCCAGTGCCTCACAGACCCGCAGAACACCTCTCCCCTTGTCATATTTGCGGTTGATCAGTTCCCCGTTCAGGCATCCTTTGGCTTCGACATGCTGGATCACGAAGGCGTAGTCCTGTTCCAGGGCGGCCCGGGCTTCCTCCAGCTGGCGGTTCTCCATGCACATGATGACCACTTTGTAGATGGGCCTGCCGTCCCATTCCCCCATGGGCCGGATATCCAGCTGACCCGCCAGGGCGGCCCGCCAGCGCTCGATCTCACTGTTGCCGTGGTCCGCCGCGCTGTTGTGCTCTCCCAGGAACTGATCCAGCTTTTCATCTCCGTAGGTGCAGTCTTTGGCTTCGATCGTGCAGAATACGCCGCCGTGATGGAGGGTGCGGAGGGCTGTCTCCGTATCCTCTTTGGACATGGGCATATCGTAGATCACCTGATCCCCGACGGTCACATAGCCGCCGGCGCCGGCCACCATGCCGTCAAAGCCGTATTTGAGCAGGGGGGACAGCATGGCATAATTGCGTCCGGTGCACAAAAAGACCAGATGCCCCTTTGCCTGGGCCGCCCGGATGGCCCGCAGGGCGCTCTCGGGCGGGTCGTTGTGCCCGGGCAGGGTCAATGTTCCGTCAATATCCAGAAAGATCAGTTTTCGTTCCATGTTTCTTTTCCCTTTCTATTGCTTCTTTTCTATTGTTTTCTTCCTTTTTCCTCAAATCCGGCTCCTGCCGCTGCAGGATAAGCGGACAGTGGATCAGGGCTCAAGTTTCACGGTGTACAAGTCCTGCTTTTCGGCGCTGCAGGATACGCGGGCAGGGGGATCCGGTCCGCGGGACATTTGATTTTCTCTGCCGTCACAGAGCTCCGCTCCCGGATCCGGCACAAAGCAAAAACTCCGGCTGGGCCGGAGTCTTTGTCTGTATACGCTGCCGGGCTGAGAGCCCGGAACACCCCAATTGTTCCGGGCAGACCCGGGTGTACCCCTGTGTCTTTTCTCCCTTCCTTCCCGGCCGCCGGCCGGCTGCCTGTTCAAAAAGACACGTTTGCTATATCCCAAAGAAGTCATATCTCTGATACATCAGATCTATGAAGCTTCTCTGAAACCACATTGTCTGCTTTCCCGCTGCGTCTGACTGTTATACGGATTCCCTGTCCAGTAGTTCAAAGGGCAGCATCTCTCTGACATTACGGCCGGTGTTTTCGCCGCTGATGATCTCCAGCAGCATGCGGGCCGCTTTCTCTCCGCAACCCCGGAAGTCCAGGCGGATCGTCGTCAGGGCAGGGTTGGAGACCCTGCCTGCCCAGCTGTTGCCGATTCCGGCCACGCTGACATCCTCCGGCACCTTTCTGCCCTTTTCCTTGAGCATGCTCATGGCACCGAGGGCAATGGCGTCGGTCGCGCAGATGACGCCGTCCAGATCCGGTGCTGCCTCCAGCAGCTCCGCCATGCATTTTCTGCCGGATTCGGCATTGAATTCACCGATCCTGCGGGGCATGCCCTCACTGTCCATGCCGGCTTCCCGCAGGGCCAGCTGGACCCCCAGCCGCCGGGCCAGACCTGCTGCCAGATCCCGCTCGGTCACGCCGATATAGGCAATCTTTTTCCTGCCTCTTTTGATCACATGGGCTGTCAGGGCGGCCGCCGCGTGATAATCATTGTGGTATACGCAGGGCATGCCTTCAAAGTTCTGCCCGGTGATCACGACAGGGATCTGCATTTCCGCGATCCGGGCAGCCTTTTCGGGCGTCATGGTGCCGGCCATCAGGACGATCCCGGCCACCTGGTTGTACTGCATCAGATCCAGATACCGGAGCTCCTTTTCCTCATTCTGCTCCGCGTTGCCCAGCAGGGTCATATAGCCGGCCTCTGCCAGGGTGTCACTGATCCCGGCCATGACGGCGCTGACAGAATCCGAGTGGATCTTGGGAACGATCACGCCGACCTGTCCGCCCCGGCCGGTCCGCATGGACCGCGCCATGAGATTGGGGCGATAGCCGGTCAGCTCTATGGCCTTGCGGATCTTTTCTCTTTTTTGATCGCTCAGCGAGCCTCCGTTGATATAGCGGCTGACTGCCGCAGAGGAAACGCCCGCCAGTCGGGCTACTTCTTTAATCGTCATATCTTGTATCTCGTAGAAAATGGTGCTGAATTACTACGGGCTTACACTATTTGCAGGATTCCGGTTTCTTACGTCATTTGCATTTTGCGGTCCTTCCGGCGCGTCATTCGGCCGGTATTTATGCTTCCGTCGGCTCCGCGGCGGGCTTCTCCTCCTCCTTTACAGGGGCCGGTGCCTCCTCCGCTTTCGCAGGGGCCTGATTCTTTTTGGCCGCGGGCTTGCGGGTTCTCTTGGCAGCCGCTTTTTTGGAGGGCTTCTCCGAAGCGGCTTCCTCTTTCTTTGCCGCTTCCGGTGCCGGCGCGGCTTCTTCCGCCTTTACCTCTTTTTGAGGAGCTTCTTTTTTAACAGCTTCTTTTTTAGCGGCTTCCTTTTTCCGGGCCGGTTTCCTGGCAGGCGCTTTCTTCACGGGCTTTTTGGCAGGCGCCTCCTCCGCTTTGACCGCTTCCTCTTTCGCGGTTTCAACTTTACCTGTTTCGGCTTTGGGCGCTTCGGCTTTTACTTCCTCTGCCTTTGCCTCTTCCACTTTTACAGACGGTACCTTTCTCATGGGCCGTTTGCGGTTGAAGCTGGTCATCAGCCATGCGAACCCGTAAGGTTCCAGACGATAGTTCTCGGCCAGGCAGTGCTGGCCGGTGAGCAGGTTGTAGTAATCCTCGACCTCGCTGATCCAGGCAGTCTGCTCGCCGTCACTGAAGTTGAAGAGGGCAATCAGTTTCTCTCCCTTATAATAACGGCCGATGCCCAGTACATGATTGTTGTAAGTCTCGATGGTCCAGGTCCTGGCTTCGCCTTCGAATACGCCGTACTCGCGGCGGATCTCGATCAGTTCCTGCAGTCCCCCGAAGATTCTGCCTTCTCTGGAGGAAGGATCGTTTCTTCTGGCGACTTCATCCCAGCGCAGGTCGCCGCGGTGGAGATAACGGCTGTCTTCGCACTTGATGGGATCATTGTGATAGTCATAGTCGTTCTTCTGGCCGATTTCGTCACCGCTGTAGAGGACCGGAATGCCGCTCTGTACGAACATGAAAGCATGCAGCATCAGGTCCAGACGGATGGCGCGGTCCAGCTTCCACTCGTTCTGCTCATATTCCGCAGCTTCGATGCCGCAGAGGGAGGCTGTGGTACCGCAAAGTCTGGCGTCTCCCAGACGGGGGTCATCATTGTAAAGCTCGCCGCGGCTGTCGCTGCCGAAATCACCAAGGCCGCGCAGATAATCATTCAGATATTTCTTGTGAGGTACCTCTTCGATGCCGAACTGTTTGAGGTACTTGTAATCCAGACCCCAGCCGATGTCATCATGGCAGCGCAGATAGTTCAGGAACGTATACTGTTTGGGCAGCTCGAATACGGTATCCATCTGGTGGCGGAGGAGGCGTACGTCCTTGGTCGCCACGGTATGCCAGAGGCTGGCCATGGTCGTTACGTTGTAGAGCATGTGGCACTCAGGCTTTTCGACCGTTCCGAAATAAGGAACGACTTCCTTGGGCTCCATAACGACTTCGCCCAGGAGCAGGGTGCCGGGACATACGATATCTGACGCCATGTGCATCAGCCTGACCAGGGTATGTACCTGAGGCAGGTTACGGCAGTTGGTGCCCAGTTCTTTCCAGATATAAGGCGTCGCG